>Ga0180070_1000022_pt1 | contig 8154 bp, 6 predicted proteins | sample EasRiv293_16_10D_FD_123020 | JGI IMG/M metagenome (GOLD analysis project Ga0180070, IMG submission 123020) | Soil microbial communities from meander-bound floodplain in the East River, Colorado, USA - East River metaG ERMLT293_16_10D | ecosystem: Environmental > Terrestrial > Soil > Floodplain ... | reverse complement strand
TTTGCCCGGCAACTGTGGAAGATGTTGCATTTGCCGATAGCGCCGCCAGCGTGACATTTCGCCGCGGCGGCAAACTGGAAACGCTCAGCACGCGTCTGGTAGTGGCCGCTGACGGTGGCTACTCGCCGGTGCGCAACAAGGCTGGCATCGAAGCGCGGCGCACCGATTACCATCAGACCGCGCTGGTGACTAACGTCACACCCGAGTTGCCGCACCACAACGTCGCCTACGAACGTTTTACTGCCAGTGGTCCGCTGGCCTTCCTGCCGATGAGCGAGAATCGTTGCGCCGTCGTCTGGAGCCTGTCGCCGGAGAAGGTCGAGGCGCTGCAGGCGCTCAACGATGCGCCGTTCATGGCGGCGCTGCAGGAGCACTTCGGCACGCGTCTTGGTCGCCTGCTTAAGGTGGGCAAGCGTACGGCCTACCCGTTGGTGCTCACCAAGGTCAGCGAGCACATCCGCCCGCGCCTGGTGTTGATCGGCAATGCCGCACACACGGTGCACCCGGTGGCCGGTCAGGGATTCAATCTCGGCCTGCGCGATGTTGCCGTACTGGCGCAGGTCTTGAATGAGGCGCAGCGCGAAGGCCGCGACATTGGCGAGTTGGCAGTACTTGATGGCTACGCTCGCTGGCGCAAGCGTGACAATCTGGCAATTTCGACGTTTACGGACGGTTTGGTGCGCACCTTCTCGAACGACTTGGCTCCCTTGTCGTTTGCGCGCAACCTCGGACTCGTCGCAGTTGATCTTTTTCCACCCGCGAAGCGTTTGCTGTTGCGTTTGAGCATGGGCCTGGCGGGGCATCTGCCGCGTCTGGCGCGCGGCCTGCCGTTATGAGCAATCAATACGACGTGCTGATAGCTGGTGGCGGCATGGTCGGTGGCACGCTGGCCTGCGCGCTCGGTGGCAGTGGCCTCAAGGTCGGCGTGATCGAGCCGCAGGCCGCTGCGGTGGAACAGGACCATGGCCTGCGGGTCAGTGCCATCTCGCTGGCCTCGCAAACCGTCTTTGAGAATGTCGGCGCCTGGGCCGGCATGCGTGCCCAGCGTGTTGCACCGGTCGAGGCGATGCGTATCTGGGAAGGCAGCAGCATTCTCAACTTCGACAGCGCCGATATTGGCGAGCCGTGTCTCGCCTGGATCATCGAGAACAGCGTTATGGTCGCGGCGCTCTCCGCGCGTATGCGCCAGTTTCCCAATATTGAAATTATGAGTCCGGCGCGTCTGGCGACGGCGCATTTCAGCGAGGAACGGGTGAGCGTGCGCATGGAAGATGGCCGTGAACTTCAGGCGAAGTTGCTGATCGGCGCCGACGGCGCCGACTCGCGGGTGCGACGCGCGGCCGGCATCGACTGGACGCGCCATGACCTCGGGCAGTCGGCGATCGTCGCAGTGGTGCACACGGAGCGACCGCACGCGCACACGGCCTGGCAGCACTTTCTGACGACCGGGCCGCTGGCGTTTCTGCCGCTCGCCGACCCGCAGCAGGTTTCCATTGTGTGGTCCGCGGATACGGCGCGCTCCATTGGGCTGATGAATCTGGACGACGCCACCTTCAATACCGAGCTGCAGGCGGCATTTGGCGAGCACCTCGGCGACGTGCAGCTCGCCAGTGAGCGCGCCGCCTTCCCGCTTGTGCTTGGCTTCGCGCGCCACTACAGCACACATCGTGGCGCGCTGATCGGCGATGCCGCACACACCGTGCACCCGCTCGCCGGCCAAGGTGTGAATCTCGGTATTCTGGACGCGGCGACCCTGGCCGGGATTCTGCTGGTTGCGGCCGGGCAGAAGCGCGATCTGGGTGCGCATGCCCTGCTGCGCCGCTATGAGCGCGCGCGCAAGGGCGCGGATGTGAGCATGCAGGCCGTGACCGGTGGATTTCGTTACCTGTTTGGCAGCCATCTCCCCGGCCTGCGCGCGTTGCGCGATGCGGGTCTGCGGTTCACCGAACAGTTGCCGCCGATCAAAAATTATTTCATGCGTCGTGCCAGCGGCCTGGCAGGGGAACTGCCGCGCCTCGCGCAGCGAGTGCAGCGGTAAATTGTAGCCCTGCATCCAGGCATGCGTTTTTCCTTTCAGCAACACCCGACAGTCTGCACGTGTCTTCCTCGAGAATAACCACCGGCTGGCGCGCACGATTAGTGAGGTGGCAGTAGACGGCGCCGGGCACCGCCACCGAGTGGATCGCTCGGCCCAAGGACTGGAATGGGCTGGAACGTGCAGGTCAAGGGGCAGGGTTACCGGGGAGGGTGGCGGAATCCGGCAAACGCGCGGCGATAATGGGCGACAGGCTGTTCAATTGATCCTAGACCCAGGAAATAATGGCGTTTATCCTTCCTGTACCCAAAGGCATGAAATCGGAACAACAGGGGCCCGGTTGCGGCGTGACAAAGACCGTTTACGAGATGATCGAAATCTGCCCTGCAGTTTGACGGCTGAATCCGGATAACTTGATCATTCCAAATAGCGAGTATGGATCACACAGGCCAGCCGACGCGGATTTTTGTTTTGCCCATATCGGACCAGTAGTCTATTCATACCTTTTTGGATGTTCCCGGAAGTGAGGCAGGGTCAAACCCCGGCGAAACATAACTGGCGAGGCGTCTGCATGAATCAACCGGATCAAAGCGTCCTGATTCTCGGGAACTATCGTCAGACAGTCACAGTACTGCGATCGTTAGGTAGAGCAGGGTATCGCGTGATTCTCGGCAAGGAGAAATCCCGCGACTTCACGGAGTACTCCCGATACACATCGGATGTGTGGCAGCACCCCGTGATTGATGATGACAACGAGACGTTTTTCGTCGCACTGCAGGACTATCTGGGTAAATACCCTCACGTCAGGCTGATCTTTCCGGTTGGTGAACGGCAGATCGTGTACTTCATCCGGCGCCTGGAAAAATTTCCCAAAGGTGTCAGTCTGGTTATGGCTGATCGCAAATCTGTTGTTACCTGTTTTGACAAGGCGGCCTCCTACGCGATGGCGAAGCGGTTATCCGTGCCGGTTCCGGAGTATCGTCAACCGCGCAGCTATTCGGAGTGCGCCGCCGCCGTGGAAGAGATTGGTTGTCCGTGCGTGATTAAACCAAACGACTCTCGTGCCCCGTTCTTCGGCAAGAAAGCAATTATCCTCAGTAATCGAGAAGAGCTTGAACAGCAATTACCGGGCTGGCCGGATGAGAACGGATTCCTGTTCGTGCAGAAGTTCGTAACTGGATATCGACACAATTGTCATTTTCTCGCTGACCATGGGCGGCTTGTCGCCTATTTTGAGCAGCGCGTCATGCGAACCAACCGCCTTGACTATACGGCGTCAGGCGTGGACGGCATCTCTGTTCCTCCGAATGAGGTTTTAAGGTCCCACGTGGCCAGCTTGGTGCAGGAGCTTGGATACACGGGACCAGGTTGCTGTCAGTTCCTTGTTGACGATAGCACGGGTCACTTCTATTTCCTTGAGATTAATCCGCGGCTGGATGCTACCTGTGCCATCCCGTATTACTGTGGATACGAATTTCCATTGCTGGCGGTAGAACTGGCGCGCAAGAACGCGGGTTTGGCGTCACGGACGTCACTGCCCCCTCCGAATTACCCGGTGGGCAAGCGGGGTGCCTGGACCATAGGTGATCTGGAGGGTCTGCTTGATACCATGCGCAGCGAGGAGATTGGCGCCTGGGGGGTGGCTAGCTGGCTTGCCAGAACGCTACGCACGGCATTATTGGCCAATTTTCACCTGACATGGAGCTGGCGTGATCCGATGCCAGCGCTTTATATGTTCCTTCTTCTCCTCAGAAATGTCGCTTCGTTGTTTAGAAAGCGGACCAAGTTGACCCAGCCTGATGGCTAATGCGGTCATGATGCTTTGATGAATTTGGAGAGGACTGATTTCGCACTGGCTTTGCTCAGGGCAACAGTACGTATCGAAGAGTGAGAAATCGGTTCCAATCATTGTGTTGCGAGTTCATGACAGGATGATGAAATAGCTTGAACCGGGCGCTGACTTGTTACATGACCGATTGATGAAATAAAGACGCCCCCTTGCGGGGGCGGGGAAAACGGACAGTAAAGGTCCGCAGGAGGAGTGGGGTGTATTCTTTAATAACGTCTCAGTGGTTAGCGGTATCCCCAGGTGTCCTTGAGAATGCTGGCGACACCCGCGTACTCCGCTTTAGCAGTGGGCTGGAAGTCGCCGCTCAGGGCATAGGCTTCACGCAATCTGGTGGTGGCCGTGCGCGCCTCGGGCGCGGCGAGTGCGCGCGCGATCTTCGCCTGGTCCTCGGGTGCGATGCGCGGGCCGGCCGAGAACGCCTGGTTCGGATAGGTCTTGGCCTTGAAGACCACGCGTGTCGACGTGCCCTGCGGGTCGAGCTTGGCGAGGTTGCGCGTCGGTAGAATGGCCGCCGTGCAGCGCCCGGACTGCATGCCACTATAAATAGTGTTCCAGCTTTCCGTGCTCACGATCAGCGGCTGGCGCATCGGGTTATCAAACTCGTTCAGCACGGTCAGGGTGCCGAGGTTGGGCGGGCTCATGCCACAGATACCGCGTCCGGTGAGTTGCTTGAGTTCGCGTACCTTGTCGTTGTCTTTCTTCACCACCACGACAAAGCTGTGCTCGCCCGGGGCCTTCACCAGAATATTGTGCTGCAGGTTGGCGGCGCGCCAGGCGTTGAAGTGCGGGCCGTCGAACACCAGGTCGTATTCACCCTTGCGCATCTCGGCCTGGTAGGAAATCCAGTTGGCCGGCTGTCGGTACACAAACTTCTTGCCAGTGACGGCCGACAGGTATTCAGCGATCGGGCCATAGATATCGGCGGCGGCCTGCGTTGATTCACGTGGTGGCGCGCTGAACACGTATGTGCCCGGTTCGGTCGAAGCCGTGGCCGGGGATTGTTCGAGCAGCGCCGGGCCGGCCAGCGCGGCGCCAGCCGGGGAATAGCCAACTTTGTGCTGGCCGGCAGGATCGGCAGCAGTCGCTGCCGTGGGCAGCATGCCGAATACAAAAGCGGTCAGGGCCAGGCTGGGGATGAATTGTTTGGACATGTCAGAAATCTCCCTGTTGTTGTATTAAAACTATCTTGTTTGCCTTCATTGTGCAGGCTCACCCTGCCTCCCGGCAGGGTGAGTGCAACGCGTCAATAGCCCCACTCGTTTTTGAGGTAGGTGCTGAGGCCGGCGAACTCCTTGTTGGTCGCCGCAGCGAGCGCCTTCCCCTGTGCATATTTCTCACGCAGCTTGGCGGTGGCCTTCTCGCCCTCCGGTGAAAGCAGCGCACGCGTGATCTTTTCCTGGTCCTGTGCAGAAAGGCGCGGGCCTGCAGAGATGGCATTATCCGGAAGGGTGGCGCCGCGGAATACGATCTTTGTTTGGCGGCCGGAATTTTTCTCGAACTGCTCAAGATTCTTGAGCGGAATCACGGCAGCCACGCATTTGCCTTCCATCATGCCGGCATAAATATTCTTCCAGCCATCGATGTTGATAATAATCGGCTGGCGCACCGGGTTATCAAATTCATTGAGCGCCGTGAGTGTTCCGAGGTTGGGAGGAGCGTGCGCGCAGAGGGTGCGGCCGGCGAGCTGCTTGAGTTCACGGATTTTGTCATTGTCCTTGCGGACCAGGATGACGAACACGTGGTCGCCCGGAATCTTCACCAGCACATTGTGCTGGGCCCGTTCCGCGCGCCAGGAATTGAAGTGTGGTCCGTCGAAAACAATGTCGTAGGCGCCTTTCTGCATCAGGCCCTGGTAAACGCCCCAGTTGCCGGCGTGCCGGTAGACGACTTTTTTGCCGAGCACGGTCGTGAGGTATTCGGCCACCGGGCCATAGAGTATCTCGGCGTCGACACCTTCTTCGCGCGGCGCGGCGCTCAGTACGAGCTCGTTGTTCTCGGTCAGGTGGAACGCCGGAGTGGTGTCGTTGGTTGTCGTGCGGTAGGCAACTTTTGTGGCTGGAGCGGCCTTCTGCCCGGCAGACTCCGCGCCGGCCGCCACCGTGGCCAACGCTGTCCCGATGGCGATCAGGAACGGCACCGTTTGCTTGAATGGATACCCGCCTTGCTTGCGCATACTGCCTCCTTGAATGTTTATGTCAGTATCGATTCTTGCGCCACATGCTTCCGACCCCAAGAATCCCATTCCACTTATGTGGCTAAAAAACTGTAGCTGGGAAAAGGGTGAATTCCAGAAAACCTGACGAGCACTGGCTACCAATCGGACCTGTGGTCAATTTTGGGTCAACGAGCGGTGTGGCGTGCCCCCTGTTCCGTTGTTTGAAAAAACTGCGACAACACATTTTCCGGACTTCGGTCAATGTCAGGTGCCGTGTCTGGAAAGCCACGGCACCTGCTCGGTACCCGGCTATCGGTAGTAGAGACTCGCCTTCAGCAGGTCGCCCAGGCCGGCGTATTCATCCCGGGCCGCGGGCACGAAATCCTTACCGGCATACGCCGTGCGCAGTTTGGCCGTGGCCTGTTTGCCTTCCTCCGACAACAGTGCCTGCGCTATTTTTTTGTGCAGCTCCGGGGCGATGCGCGGGCCGACCGAAATGGCCTGGTTCGGCATGGCCTTGTGCTGATATAGCGTCTTGGTGAGTTTCTTCGCGCCCGCATCGTTTTTTGTCAGGTTCTTGATGGGCACCACCGTTGCCGCACACTTTCCGTCGAGCATGGCCTTGTACGAAGTGTCCCAGCCCTTGGTTTCGATGATTACCGGTTGACGAGCCGGGTTATCGAACTGCGACAACATGGTCAACGTTCCCAGGTTGGGCGGGGCATGGGCGCAGATCTTGCGTCCGGCGAGATCCTTCACCTGTTTGACGCGATCATTGTCGGCCTTGGTGATGACCACGAAGACGAAGTCCTCGGGCAGCCTGACGATCGGCGTGTGACTCAGTTTATCGATACGCCAGCCGTTGAACGCCGGCCCGTCGAAGACGATGTCATAGCTGCCCTCGGTCATGTCCTTGCTGTAACTGAGCCAGTTATCGGAGTACTGGTACGTGACCTTCTTGCCGATGACCTTGGAGAGGAGGTCGACAATCGGCTGGTAGATGGCGACTTCCTCCTGGTAAGACCCACGCGGCGGGGCACTGAACACCAGTTCCGTATTGATATGCTTCAGATCTTTTTCCGGGGTCGCCACCGATTGGAATGACTCCTGCGGCCGATACGCGGCGGCTACGTTTCTTGCCTTTTCCAATTTGACCGGATCATCCTGGGCGGCGTGCGCCGGAGCGATGACGAGTAGTCCCCAGGCCATCACGCTGCACAGGTACTGCGTTACGAATATTGTTCTTGTTCTGCACATTTGAACCCCCCGTCCGATAGGTAACTGAATCATTGCCTGCTCGGGCCTGACAGATTTGGAACACGTCGGCCAGCAGGCACCTTCACTTCGTTTATTGAAGGTAGGGCAGGGCGCAGTCATTTCCAGTTTTAACACGCGGAATTTGCCCACGGTCAGACCAACGGCGTATCGCCACCGATAGGCACGAAACGAACGCATGAACATTGGAAGTTGTGCCAAAAATTGGCACAGGTGAGCGAAAAAAACTCCGCCCGAGGCGGAGTTCAGAGAGAACGCTTGATGTTAAGCCGGAGCGGGATTATTTAAATGTGATGAACAGCCCCGAGGTCCAGACCTTGGCGTCGTCCACCTGGCGGCCGAAGAAATACACGGGCCGGTGCCCATGCGGGCCGTTGTGCGGATCGATGTTGAGGGTGCCCGTGACCTCGCGCGGGGCGGCGGCGTCGGACATGCGCTCGAAGCCGAGGAACATGTCCACGCCCGGCAGGTCCTTCTTGAGGCGCGCCGCCTCCAACAGCTCGGCGCCGGTGATTTCCCATTCGAACTTCGGGCAGTGCACGAACGGGTTGCCCTTGAGCGGATCGCCGACTTTCACATAGCCGTCGATCGTGCCTTCCACTCTGATCTTCGCGGTCTTCAAGTGCGACACATCAATCTCGATGGCATCGACATCACCGTAGGTATCGCTCTTGAAGCCGATGGTGGTCGCCGACTCGCGCCAGCAGGTTTCCTCGATGTGCTCGAAGCCGCGGCCGGTGAACTCGTTGATGACGGCGTTGGTGATGGTGATCTTGCCCTTCCACGCCGCCCAGCGATAGCGGTCCTTGACGCGCGCGCCGCCCCAGCGGAAGCGTATTT
>Ga0180070_1000021_pt1 | contig 8158 bp, 7 predicted proteins | sample EasRiv293_16_10D_FD_123020 | JGI IMG/M metagenome (GOLD analysis project Ga0180070, IMG submission 123020) | Soil microbial communities from meander-bound floodplain in the East River, Colorado, USA - East River metaG ERMLT293_16_10D | ecosystem: Environmental > Terrestrial > Soil > Floodplain ... | reverse complement strand
CCGCGGCCGACACCTTCCGCGCCGCCGCGGTCGAGCAACTCAAGGTCTGGGGCGAACGCAACGGGGTGCCGGTGATCGCGCAGGACAACGGGGCGGACGCCGCCGCTGTGGCGCACGACGCCCTGCACGCGGCCAGCGCGCGCGGCATGGACGTGCTGATTGTCGATACCGCCGGACGCCTGCACACCCAGAGCGGCCTGATGGACGAGCTCAAAAAGATCCGGCGCGTGATCGAGCGGATCAACCCGCAGGCACCGCACGAGGTGCTGCTGGTTCTGGACGCCAGCATTGGCCAGAACGCCCTCGCCCAGCGCGAACACTTCCAGGCCGCGGTCGGGGTCACCGGCCTGATCCTCACCAAGCTCGATGGCACCGCCAAGGGCGGCGTGGTGTTCGCCATGGCGGCCAAGAACCCGCTACCGATCCGCTTCATCGGCGTCGGCGAAGGCATCGAGGATCTGCGTGTGTTCAACGCGGCGGAGTTCGTCGAGGCCCTGCTGCCAGAAACCGAAAGCGAAGCGGCCGGATGATCCAGCTCAACCACGTCTCCAAGCGCTACCTCAGCGGCCCGAGCGATTATATTGCACTGCGCGATGTCAGCTTCACGGTCGCAAAAGGTGAAATGGTGTTTATCACCGGCCACTCGGGCGCCGGCAAGAGCACATTGCTGCGGCTGCTGACCCTGATCGAACGCCCGACCCGCGGCCAGATCCTGGTGCAGAAGAAAAATCTCGAACGCCTGTCGCGCTGGCGCGTTCCCTACTACCGGCGCGAGCTGGGCGTGGTGTTCCAGGACAACAAGCTGCTCACCGATCGCAGCGTGTTCGACAACGTCGCCCTGCCGCTGGTGGCGAGCGGTGTGACGCAGCGCGAAATACCGAAACGGGTGCGCGCCGCGCTCGACATGGTCGGTTTACTTGGCAAGGAGAAACTGCACCCGATCGTGCTGTCGGGCGGCGAGCAACAGCGCGTCGGTATCGCGCGCGCGCTGGTGAACCGCCCACCGCTGCTGCTGGCCGACGAGCCAACCGGCAATCTCGACAGGCAACTGTCCGATTCAATCTTCGACCTGTTTCACGACTTCAACCAGCACGGTGTCACCGTGCTGGTTGCCACCCACGATCTGCGCCAGGTCGAACGCCTCGGCAAACGCGTGCTCACACTCAAGGCCGGCGAACTGGTGGGCGACACGGGGCTAATAAAATGATGCCACTGTTAAAATTTGAACGGGTAAGCCAGGAACCCATGGCGCACGCGCAAAGCGGGTTCTCCCTCTCCCCTTGCGGGAGAGGGCTGGGGAGAGGGGTACAAACTGAACTCGGATAAACCATGCCAGACCGCAGCACCCATATAGCCAAGGCCTTGCGTCGCCGCATGACCGACACTGAACGCCATCTCTGGACTCAGTTGCGCGCGCACCGATTGGCGCGGTGGAAGTTCAAGCGTCAACAACCAATCGGCCCGTACATCGTAGACTTCGTGTGTTTCGAGGCCCGCTTGGTAATCGAAGTAGATGGCGGACAGCATCAGGGCAGCGAGGCCGATCGGATACGTGAGGCGTGGCTGGAAGCACAGGGATTTCGTGTGCTGCGTTTCTGGAATAACGAAGTGTTGACCGAGATGCCGGCGGTGTTGGAGAGAATCGCTGAAGCTCTCTCCCCCTCTCCCCCGCCCCTCGGCAACCGCTCCCGGCGTTGCTCTACCTCCTGCATCCCTGCAGTCGTCTCCCACGAGGGGAGAGGGGAATTATTACCCAGTCAAATTCCAACAGAGCCAAAATGATCAATTATCTACTGCGCCATGCGCAGGTACTGCTCGCCGCGCTCGGCCAGATGGCGCGCGCGCCGCTCGCTACCCTGCTCACGCTTACCGTGATCGGCATCACCCTCGCCCTGCCGAGTGGCCTGTATGTCATGCTCGACAACCTTGAGCGCCTGAGCGCCGGCTGGGATCGGGGCGCGCAAGCATCGCTGTATCTCAAGCGCACCGTGACCGAGGCCGGGGCGCACAAACTCGCCCAACACATCCGTGCCATGTCATCGGTGGCCAGTGTCGACTACATCTCACGCGAAGCGGCACTCGTCGAATTCAAGAAACTGTCCGGCTTTGGCACGGCGCTGAACGCCCTGGATAGCAATCCGTTACCAGCCGTGCTGGTCGTGCGTCTGTCCGCGCCCGACAACCCCGCTGCCGTTGAGTCACTGATGGCGACCCTCGCAGGGCTTCCGGGCGTGGATCTGGCGCAGCTCGATATCGAGTGGCTGCGACGCCTCGCGGCGCTCCTGCAACTGGCCGAGCGCGCGGTGGCGATCCTGGCCGTACTGTTGTCGCTGGCCGTGCTGTTGATCATCGGCAACACCATCCGCCTGGCGGTCGTGAACCGACAGACCGAAATCGAGATCATCCAGCTCGTGGGTGGCACACCGGGTTTCGTGCGCCGGCCATTCCTCTACAGTGGCCTGCTCCAGGGCCTGCTTGGCGGGTTGCTCGCTTGGCTGCTGGTAGAGGCCAACCTGCTGCTGCTCAGCGGACCGGCCCGGGACCTGGCCGGACTGTATGGCAGCAGCTTCGCCCTGACCGGGCTTGGGGCTGAGCAGGGGCTGACTCTGGCCATCGCAGGCGCCCTGCTGGGCTGGTTTGGGTCGCGATTGGCGGTGGGTTGGCAGTTGCGTCAGATCGCGTTGCGTTAGGCATTGTTTCCAGAAAAACCCTTGGTATTTGCGGAAAATCAACGAATCCGGGAGCTTCCTCGGTGATCATGGCTCTGAACTTTTTCCCGATTTTGGCACTCCTAGGACATGAGTGCTAACATTGGGGGCCAAACAAGGATACCCCGGAGCAAACCTTTCAGGGAGGTTGGACATGACACAGACATCCTTAATGCCCTTCGGCATGAATCTGACGAACGACGCGGGCCTCGCATCCTATATCCGCGCCGTCAATGCGGCGCCGGTGCTGACCGCTGTCGAAGAGCGCAAACTCGCCAACCGTTTCCGCAAACACGGCGATCTTGAAGCGGCCCGCCAGCTGGTGCTTACGAACCTGCGTCATGTGGTACGCGTGGCACGCGGTTTCGGCGGCTACGGACTGCCACAGGCCGACCTGATCCAGGAAGGCAATATCGGCTTGATGAAGGCCGTCAAACACTACGATCCCAAGCACAAGGTGCGCCTGGTGTCGTTCGCCGTGCACTGGATCCGTGCCGAGATTTTCGACTTCGTGTTGCGCAACTGGCGCATCGTCAAAGTGGCGACCACCAAGGCGCAGCGCAAGCTGTTCTTCAACCTGCGCAAGTCGCGCACTCACACCGGCTGGATGAACCAGGGCGAAGTCGACGCGCTCGCCATCAAGCTCGACGTCTCGACCGCGAATGTGAAAGAGATGGAGTCGCGCCTCACCAACCCGGATGTGCCGTTCGACGCGCACGACGACATGGACGACGAGCAGTTCCGTGCCAGCCCGGCCGGGTACTTGCAGGACATGCGTTACAACCCGGAGCGCATCGTCATGCAAGGCGATAGCGAAACCGCGCGCGACCAGAACCTGGATGCGGCCCTTGCCCGGCTCGATACCCGCTCGCGCGACATCGTCCGCCGCCGCTGGCTGGACGAGGATAAACCGACGCTGCATGACCTGGCGCGCGAATACAAAGTGTCGGCCGAGCGCATCCGCCAGATCGAAAAGAAGGCACTCACCGAAATGAAGCGTGTGATCGAACCGGACAGTCTCGGGGCCTAGCTCGGCAGCGAACAACAGCCGGACTGAAATCCGGTAACGGCAATATCCGCAAGGGCCTCTCACGAGGCCCTTTTTATTTTTGACGCGACTCGCGCACATGCCGGAAAGCGTGTGGACGCCGCTCGCCCGGTCGCGGATTCTCTGATACCGTAACTCGCATGCCAAGTCTGCGCCGGATCTTTTTCCTTGCGCTCTGGCCCGCGCTTTTCGCTGGCCAGAGCGTGGCTATACCCGAGGAAAGCGCAACGCCGCCCGCGACCGTACTGGTGCTCAACGTGAGCGGCGCCATCGGCCCGGCGACCGTCGACTACGTCGAGCGCGGACTCGAGCAGGCCAAGGCCCGGAACGCCGCACTCGTGGTGCTCAAGCTCGACACGCCCGGCGGGCTCGATACCGCGATGCGCAAGATCATCCAGGCCATCCTCGCTTCGCCCATACCGGTCGCCGCCTTCGTCGCCCCCTCGGGGGCACGCGCCGCCAGCGCCGGCACTTACATCCTGCTGGCCTCGCACGTCGCCGCGATGGCGCCCGCGACCACCCTCGGCGCCGCGACGCCGGTGCGCATCGGCGGCGTGCCCGATCCCGGGGCACAGCCGCCGCGAGACGAACAGAAGAAAAACAGAAAAGACGCAAAGGCGCCGCCGGCCAAACCCAACATGGACGAGAAAGTCATGCAGGACGCCATCGCCTACATTCGCGGTCTCGCGCAACTGCGCGGGCGCAACGTCGGGTGGGCGGAAAAGGCGGTGCGCGAGGCGGCGTCGCTGCCGGCCGAGGAGGCGGTGAAACAGAACGTCGCCGACCTGCTGGCCGCCGACCTGCCGGAACTTCTCAAGAAGCTCGACGGTCGCAAGATTAAAATGGACGGACGCGCGATCACCTTGCAGACCCGGGGGCTGATGGTCCAGACCTACGAACCGGACTGGCGCAATCAGCTGCTCGCCGTCATTGCCGATCCGAACGTCGCCTACATTCTGATGCTGCTCGGCATCTACGGCCTGTTCTTCGAGCTGTGGAACCCGGGCTTTGTCGTGCCGGGCGTGATCGGCGGCATCTGTCTGTTGCTGGCGCTCTACGCCTTCCAGGTGTTGCCAATCAGTTACGCCGGCCTCAGTTTGATCCTGCTCGGAGCCAGCTTCATGGTGGCCGAGGCCTTCGTGCCAGGCTTCGGTATGCTCGGCCTGGGCGGTCTCGTCGCCTTCGTGATCGGCTCGATCATCCTGTTCGACGCCGAGGGCGGGGGCTTCGGTGTCGCCTGGCCGCTGATCGCCACGACCGCGGCGGTGAGCGCGGCGTTCTTCTTCGGGGTCGTGGTCCTGGCGCTGCGCGCACGCCGGCGCGCCGTCGTCTCCGGTCACGAGGAAATGATCGGAAGCCACGGCGAGGCACTCGAAGATTTCACGCATGGCATCGGGCGGGTGCGCGTGCACAGCGAGGAGTGGCAGGCGCGCGCTGGCGGCCCAATCCGTCGCGGTGAGCGTGTGAAGGTCACCGGCCGTGACGGCCTGGTGCTTGCGGTTGAACCCAACCAACGGAGTCCATAGCCATGACAGCGTTCATCACCATCCCGTTTATCGTCGTCGCTGTTCTGCTTCTGGTGTTCTCGTCGTTCCGCATCTTGCGCGAGTACGAACGCGGCGTGGTGTTCCTGCTCGGGCGCTTCTGGGAGGTCAAGGGCCCGGGTCTGGTCATCGTGATTCCCGGCGTGATGCAGATGGTGCGGGTGGACCTGCGCATTGTGGTGATGGACGTACCGCCGCAGGACGTGATCTCGCGCGACAACGTGTCGGTGAAGGTCAACGCGGTGGTGTTCTTCCGCGTGATCGACCCGCAGCGCGCAATCATCCAGGTCGAGGACTACTACAACGCCACCAACCAACTCGCCCAGACCACGCTGCGCTCGGTGCTCGGCAAACACGAGCTGGACGAGATGCTGGCCGAGCGCGACAAGCTCAACACCGACATCCAGAAGATCCTGGACGCCGCCACCGACGCCTGGGGCATCAAGGTAACAACCGTCGAGATCAAGCACATCGACATCGATCCCACCATGGTGCGCGCCATCGCCCAGCAGGCTGAGGCCGAGCGTCAGCGGCGCGCCAAGGTGATCAACGCCGAGGGCGAGTTCCAGGCCGCGGCGAAGCTGGTGGAGGCGGCCCAGCTCATCAGCCAGAGCCCGCAAGCCCTGCAACTGCGCTATATGCAGACGCTGGTGAGCATCGCCGGCGAAAAAAGCAACACCATCGTGTTCCCGCTGCCCATGGACCTGATCACACCGTTTCTCGAGGCGCTGAAGAAAAAGTAAGCAGCATGGGGCAACTGTCCATGCTCGTTCACCCTGGCGCTTGGTCGCTCCCGGCATCCATGCCTCCCGCGACACTTGCACATCCATGTGCATCGCCGCCTGGCGTCCCGTACTGATTAACGACAACCGGGCCTGAAACCCAACAACAGGAATGTCTGTCAAGAGCCTCCCGCGAGGCCCTGCTTTTTGCCCTACATCAATCCGCCCCGCGCCCGACCTGTTATTATTTTGCACGTCTCCCTTCATGCTGGAGGGAACCGATAGGAGACCGAGTGGATTTCTCTCCCGTGCTCACCACCTGGCTGACCTTTGCCCTGTGCGCCACGCTCATCACCATCGCCGGCACGCTGTTGTCGCGTTACGGCGACGTGATCGCCGACAAGACCGGCCTCGGCGGCACCTGGATCGGACTGGCGTTGCTCGCCACGGTCACGTCGCTGCCCGAGCTCGTCACCGGTGCCAGCGCGGTGGTCCTGGTCGACGCGCCAAACCTCGCGCTCGGCGACATTCTCGGCAGCTGTGTGTTCAACCTGTTGCTGCTCACCATCCTCGACATCCTGCTGCGCGAGGAATCGGTGTTCAGCCGCGCCAGCCGCGGCCACATTCTGTCGGCCGGGTTCGGTGTGCTGCTGCTCGGTTTTATCGGCTTCAACCTGCTGCTCGGCGGCCACGCTCCGCAACTCGCCATCGGTCACATTGGCGCCTCCAGCGTGGTGATCGTGCTGATCTACGCCGTGGCCATGCGCACGGTGTTCCGGTATGAACGCGCCGAGCGCGCGGCCTATACCGAGGAACGCGCCGAGCGCTATCCGCACATCACCCTGCGGCAAGCCGTCTGGCGGTATGCCGGCGCGGCCGTGATTGTGGTGGCGGCCGGCATTTGGCTGCCGTTCGTGGGCAAGGCGCTGGCCGAGGCCATGGGCTGGCATCAGACCTTCGTCGGCACGCTGTTCATCGCGGCCGCCACCTCGTTGCCGGAAGCCGTGGTTACAATTTCGGCATTGCGCATCGGTGCGCTCGACATGGCGGTCAGCAACCTGCTTGGCAGCAACCTGTTCAACGGCCTGCTCGTAGCGCTGGATGATGCCCTGTACCTCAAAGGCCCGATCCTCGCACACGTCTCGTCGCTGCACAGCCTGTCGGCGCTCTCCGCCATCATGATGACCGGGGTAGCAATCATCGGACTCATCTTCCGGCCACGCGAGCGGCTGTTGCGCATCATGAGCTGGGCGAGCCTGATGATCTTTTCAATTTATCTCCTGAACAGTTTACTGATCTATCTGCGTGGCGAATGACAAACCACGATGACACACTGCCTGCCCATGCGCGCCCGGCCGCTGACGTGCTGCGCGCACTGTCGGTTGACCCGATTCTTGGACTGACCGCGGCTGAGGCCGCAATGCGCCTGGCGCAACACGGCCCAAATACACTAATTGAAGGTCGGCGGCGCGGGCTGCTGCGCATGCTCCTCGACCAGTTCACCGACTTCATGATCGTGGTGCTGTTGATCGCCGCCGTGGTTTCCGGGGTCATCGGCGACGTCACCGACACGGTCGTGATTCTGGTGATAGTCGTGCTCAATGCCGTGATCGGCTTCATCCAGGAATATCGCGCCGAGGCGGCGATCGCGGCCTTGCGCCAGCTGGCCGCGCCCGTGGCGCGTGTATTGCGCGATGGCCGCTCGCACAGCATTCCCGCCCAGGAGTTGGTGCCGGGCGACATCGTGCTTCTGGACGCCGGCGCCGTGGTGCCGGCCGATGTGCGCCTGCTGGAGGTGGCCGCGCTCCAGACCCAGGAAGCGGCGCTCACCGGCGAATCGGCGGCGGTGCGCAAATCGGCCGACGCGCAGATCGCGGTCGATGCGCCATTGGGCGACCGGTTCACCATGGCCTACAAGGGCACGCTGGTGGTGCACGGACGTGCGCGCGGCGTGGTCGCGGCAACCGGCATGGATACCGAACTCGGGCGCATCGCACAGCTGCTGCACGGCACCGAGGAGAGCAAGACGCCGTTGCAGAAGCGGCTGGCGCGATTCGGAAAAATTCTGGCGATCGTGGTACTGGCGCTGTGCGCCGTAGTATTCGCCGCCGGGGTGTTGCGCGGCGAGCCGGTGCT
>Ga0180070_1000020_pt1 | contig 8175 bp, 6 predicted proteins | sample EasRiv293_16_10D_FD_123020 | JGI IMG/M metagenome (GOLD analysis project Ga0180070, IMG submission 123020) | Soil microbial communities from meander-bound floodplain in the East River, Colorado, USA - East River metaG ERMLT293_16_10D | ecosystem: Environmental > Terrestrial > Soil > Floodplain ... | reverse complement strand
TCCCCGACCTGGACGCGTGGATCGGGAGACAGGCGTCCCAGCGCCCGGCCGCCGAGGTCGAAATCATTCGTCGCGCCTGCACGCTTGCGGAACGCGCGCATCAAGGCCAGAAGCGCGTCTCCGGCGAGCCCTATGTGCAGCACGCGCTGGCCGTGGCGCAAATTCTCGCCGAGCTGGGCCTCGATCACGAGACGCTGGCTGCCGCCATCCTGCACGACGTGGTCGAAGACACCGGCGTTACGTTTGATGATCTGAAGCGCGACTTCGGGGCGCGCATCGCCGCGCTGGTGGATGGTGTCACCAAGATGAAGGTCATCCAGGAGTTCCGTGGCGACACCAGCGGTGCACACAAGGAGCACGCCCAGGCCGAGAGCCTGCGCAAGATGCTGCTGGCCATGGCCGAGGACGTGCGCGTGGTGCTCATCAAGCTCGCCGACCGGTTGCACAACATGCGCACCTTGTCGGTGTTGCCGGATGACAAGCAGCAACGCATCGCGCGCGAGACCATGGATATCTTCGCGCCGCTCGCCAACCGCCTCGGCATCTGGCAGGTGAAGTGGGAGCTGGAGGATCTTTCGCTGCGCTACCTGGAGCCCGAGGCTTACAAGCAGATCGCCGGGTGGCTGGCAGAGAAGCGTGTGGATCGCGAAGCGTACATCACGCGCTTTGTCGACACGCTGGCGCAGGAACTGAAAACATCCGGCATCGCGGCCGATGTTACCGGCCGCGTGAAACATATCTACAGCATCTGGCGAAAGATGCAGCGCAAGGGCAAGGACTTCGGCGCGATCTTCGACGTGCGCGCGGTGCGCATCCTGGTGGATGACGTGCGCAATTGCTATGCCGCGCTCGGCGTGGTGCATTCGCTCTGGCAGCACGTGCCCGGCGAGTTCGACGACTACATCGCCACGCCCAAGGAAAACAATTACCGCTCCATTCACACCGCGGTCATCGGCCCGCAGGGCAAGAACGTGGAGGTGCAGATCCGCACCCACGATATGCACAACCAGTCGGAACTGGGCGTGGCCGCGCACTGGCGCTACAAAGAGGGCGCGAAGCACGACAAAGGGTTCGACGACAAAATAACCTGGCTGCGCAGCCTGCTCGAATGGAAGGACGAGATCGCCGGTGCCGCCGAGTTTGTCGACCAGTTCAAGTCCGAGGTGTTCAGCGAGCGCGTGTATGTGTTCACGCCCAAGGGCAACATCGTGGACCTGCAAGCCGGCGCCACGCCGCTCGACTTTGCCTACCATATCCATACCGATGTCGGTCATCGCTGCCGCGGCGCCAAGGTAAACGGCCACATGGTGCCGCTCATCTACACGCTCAAGACCGGCGATCGCGTCGAAGTGCTCACGGTGAAGGTGGGCGCGCCGTCGCGCGACTGGCTGTCACCGCATCTCGGTTATTTACAGACCTCCAGGGCGCGCTCCAAGGTGCAGAGTTGGTTCAACCTGCAGAACTTCGAGAGTAACGTGGCCGCCGGTCGCCAGGCGCTCGAGCGTGAATTCCAGCGGCTCGGGCTTCACGACGTGAACTACGAGAAGCTCGCGGCACGTTTCCACTATGAGAAGGCGGACGACTTTCTGGCCGCACTCGGGCGCGGCGAGATCAAGCCCGCGCAGATCCTCGCGGCCGTGCAGGAATTGGTTGCGCCGTCGCTCAAGGAAGCACGACCCGCCTTCGTGCCGCGCGCCCGCGGCGCACGCAAGCCGGCCGGTGTCAGCATCCGTGGCGTCGGCAACCTGCTCACACGCATGGCCAAGTGCTGTAATCCGGTGCCGGGCGACGCGATCGTCGGATTCATCACGCGTGGTCAGGGCATCGCCGTCCATCGCCGCGATTGCCCGAACGCCCTGCGCCATCACAACGAGAATGAGGAACGTCTGATCGAGGTGGAGTGGGGCGCCGACAGCACCCAGACTTATCCAGTCGAGGTCGAGGTCCTTGCGCACGAGCGCGCCGGGTTGCTGCGCGACATCACCGGGCTGTTTGCGAATGAGAAGATCAACGTGATCGCCGTCAACACCCAGACCGACAAGGGACAGTATGTCGCGCGCATGACATTCACGCTCGAGATCCCGAACGTCGAGACCCTGAGCCGGGTGCTGGCGCTGCTCGACCAGATACCGAATGTCATGGATGTGCGGCGACGTTCGCACTGAGTAAGCGTTGGGTTTACCGTAGAAACCAGCAAATCGCTAAGACCGCAACGCAAGATTACAAATTACGTGTTGTTGCGGGGCGCGAGTCGCTGACTCTACAGGCAGTAGAGGCCCACCCGTGAATAAGAGCGCATCCGTCGTGGATATTCACAACTCACGTATTCTCCGGCGGCAGTTAAAAATAAACCTCTTTTCTTTCAACAAATTGGCTGATCGTCGGCTTGGTCTGAGCATCGCTTGTATCCAATCCTCTGCCTTTCAATAATTTCTCTTTGTCTTTCAATATTTGCTCGTGAATCTTTTTATCAACCGATGGGCCGGCATTATACTTATCGGTCAATTCTTGTTCGGAAACGAGATAAGTAAGCTGTATTACAGCAGTCCCGCCTACAGACGCAGGAGACCAGAAACCATAACTACCATCGGCAATAAATTCTACTTCCATCGTATGTTCGCCAACGCCAAACGTTTCTGTCACGTCTTTCATTAGGGCACGGCCCGATTCTCCGGCTTTCGAATAACTGTACTGAACATGCGCCTGATAAACTCCTGCCATCGATACGGAAACTGGAACAACGATGTGAAGTCTTTTGTACAAAGGCCCGTATTCAGGATGGCGATTACCGATTTCAGCATCAGAGTAAGGCTCGTGCAGTGTAAACCAGGCATTGCCGATTTTAGCGGAATGTTGGTAGGACATTGCTGATGTAATACCAGCTTCCATTGTATCTCCGGATTCTTTCATCGCCATGGGAACGACAATAGCTGCTAACACGATTTGAAATGAAAGTGCAGAAAGAAAAGTAATAGTCGCCAATTTATTAGAACGAGTAACGAACCAAGAAATTACCGCCGTAGTAAAATCACCAAGAAGTACAAGAAAGCCAAACAGAAGAAAATACGCGATAAAATATCCGCCAAGTTCCCGGAGTCCGAATATGTTCATGAAAATGACTGTTGGGCTGCTTTCCGATAATTTACCAAGAAAGAAAAAAGGGATTGCAATAATGGTTGAAGTGATGGGGGTAACGACAAAGGTGAGTAGCCCCAACAAAATTGCAATCGGCAACTTTCCTTTTGGCCGCGCTTCTGGAGCACCTTGGTTTAGAATATTCGAATCAGGCATCATGAAATAATCTCTGGGTCATCGTGTAATCGTGTGGGTGACAACCAGCACCTGTGATATGGCTTCACAACCCTATATCTCAGGAAGCCGCTTTGCTTCTCGGTACGAAGAGATTGGCCGAAGCGAAGCCTTGAAATAATCAGCCCGATTCTAACGCGAAGCAAACCGGTGCGTCAGATTTGTGCGCCCGCTTGAGAAATGCGGTTGAGGCAGCCCCACCGAAGCGGCTTGGGCGGCGTGGCCCGAGCCGCAGCTGCGCGACAGATAACGACGCGAAGGGTGATTCGTTACCCCGACCTCAATGCTTCACGCCTCCCCACTCAATCACCACGAAACCGCGTCTTGGGGGTGGCGCAGCGAGCTTCAACGGCTCTACCGGAATCGGCGAGTGTAATGGCCGATAATCCATCAATATCCGGATCACGGTGTCGGGTCGGGGCGTGATCTCCAGCGGTGCGGCCGCGTCAATGGTGTCGCGCTCAAAAAACGTAATGAAATAGAATGGCGCCTGAGAAAACTCCGGCAGCCAGGCGGTCATGAAGTCTTCCGTCTCGACACCATTAAGCCCCATCTGCGGGAGCGTTCGGCGGAAGAACGTTGCCACCTGAGATTTCTCCACGACAAACCCTTTGTCTTGTTGCGGCAGGAGACCGAGAGAACCTTCCCAAAAAAGATAAGGATAGGTCTTTCCGTCAGCATCGTCCCGAATGCGGCCCCGCGGGTCCGCCGTCACGTTCCATGCCTCTCGAAGCCCGGGTGTCGAATGCCGCACGCCGCCCCGAGGTTTGACGATGACACGGATTGCCTGAGTTTTCTCAGGATATAAATAGATAATCGGTTCGCAGCCTATGGTGGGCAAGAACCCGGTATTGGTCAACCGCACCAGGCGCCCGAGGGGATCGCGCCAGAAAAGAATGGGGCGGGCAGCCTGGAAATCCGCGAGCGAGAGTCGGGCGGTGTCTTGCTTGCCCGCTGGATTGAAACGGTCGATCTTTTTATAAAACGCGTAAAACTCATGAATCAGCTTGTGATTTGAATCTCTCAAACCGAATACCGGCTGGCCACGCTGCGTTTTGCCGATTTGGACTAAATCGGTGTCTCCAACGATGGCAGGCGAGACGACCGCTAGGTGATCCAACGCCGTGCCACTGCAATCTGTTCTTGTCTCAAATGTGTAACCGCTATAATCGGCCTCGAAATCGGTTTCGTAGTGATATTTCAGAAGCGTGCCGTCGGGACGAAATACGAAAAAAGCGTTGGTATGAAAACATGATGCGCCATAACAGCTGGCCGGAGTTTGCCCCGGCGACTGTTCGTTCGAATAGGCCGCATTGGCGGGACTGCGCTCCGGCCGCGAGGTGTAGACACCGCCGAAAACCGGATGCTCCATGATCTTGACGAGCCGCGTCGCATCCAGCTCCCCTTCTTCTTCGTCGGATAGTTTAATAATCTTGTTGGGCGCGTCGCCGATAATCCTTTCCGGATATTCGTAGTGCGGAATCGTGAAATCGGCATCGACCGCCAGGCTGAAACCGAATTTCTCGAATGGATTTTTCCCAAGGAACTGCGGTCTCTTGCCCCCCGGGTTATACCCCTGCGGCGCAAAGCGCCTCGAGATGCGCGGCAGAAATATCATTTGCTTGCCGAGTCGCACGTAACGCAAATGCTGATAGTGCGGTTTTTCACAGCCTTCGCCCTTGCACGGCCCGTCTTCCATGTGCTGGACGCGAACCAACAGCAGATCGCCGCCCTGGTATTTGCCATCCGCGAAAGTGCTGATCTTGAAGGCTTCGATTTTGACACCGTAAGGCTCCCACTCCGGGTCTGTTTTAGGTTCACTTAAAACAACCGGCTCCAAGACACGCTCGAGACGGATAGACGTTACTGCACTGGTAACCGGAGCCAGATTTGCGGCCGCTGCGGAATCATTGGTCGTCCCCGCTGGAGCCACGACTTGTTCCTGGGATCTCGGCGGTTTCGCCGATCCATCCTTGCCCTCGCATCCGGCAAGACTGAACCACAACAAAGTGGATAACGCCGCAAGGACAGCGCCCGATGGCTTGTTTTTTCTTAAATCCATTTGTGGAGAATACCCGTTTTCGCCAGGAGAAATAGGATTCTATCTTTCGGAATTACCATTGACCAAGACGAACGTGAATTGCGACTTGAATGGCCGCCGGAAATATTACTATCGGATCTCATCATTCATGTTGAAAATCGAACGCTGTCTTCATCGTCGCGCTGCTTTTGCGCGTCCGGTGGAAGGCGTAGTTAGTGGCTTTGTGTGTTTTGACGCATAAAGATCAACAAGCCTGCGAATCATTGCCTGATAGGAAGTATGATGTTTCCTGGCCTCTGTCTTAAAGAAGTCCACACTGGACTTACTTAGTGCCATTGTGACTTTGACGTTATCTTCTTTGAAGACAAGCTCATCCGGTTTGGGTAGAAAGTCATCAACAACCCGAAGTCTTCCCATCGGTTCGTCTGTGTATTTAATTTTGCTCTTCATAGATTCTCTTGCCTCTGCGCCAGTATCCAGCGCCAATAATGCGAATGACGCCCTCGCGGTATGTGAAGCGTACCGTTAAGGCCCCGTGCCCCACCCAGCCAATGCAGTAATACCGCATTTCACTATGACTGTGGTCCAGGTCTTCGGCGATAACACGCTTTGAGTCTGTGAATGCTAGCTGGGCAAGCTCAAAGGAAACGCCATGTTTCCTTTGGTTTTCATGGTTTTTCCTTTCATCCCAGTCAAAGCGGGCTTTAGCCATGAGGAAATGGTAGCACAGCGGAGGTTAATGACCATATAGAAAGCCATACTGCGGTATGGGCTATATGCCATTAACGTTTGAGCTCAGCAGCCACCCGCTTACGGGCGGTCCGCGGGAGCGATTTGTGGAACGCCGTTAGCGTGTTGTTTCACCAGAATTACCAGCGCGATTCCACCAAGAATAGCCACGGACGCCAATACTAAGCGCAGGGTTATGGACTCACCGAGGAAAACGATGCCACCCAAGGCCGCAATGACCGGAACACTGAGTTGCACCGTCGCGGCACTGGTGGCCTTCAACGCAGGCAATGCCGTGTACCAAATGGCGTAACCTATTCCGGAAGCTAGCGCGCCCGACGAAACCGCGTACCAGAATCCAGCAGTATCCAGCGATGAACCGTTCAACATTAATATGCTCAATGCTACTGCGATTGGAACGGCGCGCAGAAAATTCCCCGCCGTTACCCTGGTGGGATCACCCGCACCTTTCCCGCGCAAGGAATAGACGCCCCAGGCAACCCCGGCGCCCAACATCAATACGGAACCGTACAGTGGCGGTGCCGAGAGCCCCGGCAACAATAGACCAACCAGTCCTCCGAGAGCGAGTACAAGACCGATGAGCTGCAGTTTCAGAAGCCGTTCTCCCGCCCAAACGCCATAGCCGATCATCGTCGCCTGAACAGCACCAAAGAGTAGCAGCGCACCGGTTGCCGCGGGCAGGCTCACATAGGCAAAAGAAAATCCGGCGGCATAAGCAAACAATGCAAATGCCGACAGCCAGCCGCCCTCGTCGGCATATGTGCCGCGCCTCATTCGCACGACCAGCCAAAGCATCACTGCACCGGAGATCAATCGAATTGTAGTGAAGCTGGCTGCATCGATGCTGGTATGGTTGAGGGCGGCCCGGCAGAGCAGCGAATTACCTGCAAACGCAATCATGGCAAGCGACGTCAAGGCAATGATGCGTGCATATGGCATTGAAAGTTTTCCTAATCGCCATCGAGCAGCTATGCACTAGGGCGCTCAACGCCAAAGCTCAGGGACGCGAGCGCAGCGAGCATCCCATTGGATGCGCGTGGTTAGGCCGCTGTAAGCCTGACTTTGCCGACGTTGCCCAACTTGACGTGTTGCTTCGCCTGCCACAGGTCATGGTTGTACTGCATGGCAAGCCAACTCTCCGGGGAGCGGCCAAGTGCTTTGGAAAGGCGCAACGCCATTTCCGGACTGATACCGCTGGCGCCGGTAAGGACGCGATTCAGGGTTGACGCGGCCACACCGAGCTTGGCGGCCAGTTCGCGGCCGCTAAGCCCATTAGGCTTCAGATAAACCTCGGTGATGAACTCACCGGGATGAGGGGGATTGTGCATGGTCATCAGTGATAGTCCTCGTAATCCAAGACGTGGGCGTGTCCGTCCCGGAATTCAAACGTTAAGCGCCAGTTTCCAGTGACCCACACCGACCAGCGACCGCGCTCTGCGCCTTTCAGTGGGTGCAGGCGGAAGCCTGGCACGTTCATGTCCTCGATAGCATGAGCCGTATCAAGGGCCACCAAAAGCATGCGAATCCGCTTGGCGTGGTGCGGTTGGATTCCCGCCGCGCTCCCTGACTCAAAGAACCTCTTCTGCCCCTTGTGCCGGAATGACTGAATCATATGTCAAACATAGCATGTTGCGCGTTGCGCAACAAGGCCTAACGCCCAAGCTCAGCCGCCGTTTTGCCGTAGCGAAGCGAAGGCAAAACGGCGGCTGGAGCGCCTTGTTGGGCCTCATGCGACCCGTTGTGGACGATCCGCACCTTGGAAAACTACGGTTAAGCCCCTGGCGTTAATGGAGGCCGGTTGCGTACTGGGTAGCGCAGGTGTGTGACGCCGATGCCTTGGATGACGGTCGGGTTGCCGAGGACGATTGGGGTGCCGGCGAGGTGGTCGAAGAGTCGAATTCCGGAGCCGAGAAAGACCGCGGCGATGTCGATGTGGATTTCGTCGAGGAGTCCGGCGTTGAGGCATTGCTGGATGGTGTCGGCGCCGTGAACTAGAACGGACTTGCCGGCGGCGGCGGTTTTGGCTTGCTTGACGGCGGATTCGATACCGTCGGTGACGAAGTGAACGGTCGAGT
>Ga0180070_1000019_pt1 | contig 8449 bp, 8 predicted proteins | sample EasRiv293_16_10D_FD_123020 | JGI IMG/M metagenome (GOLD analysis project Ga0180070, IMG submission 123020) | Soil microbial communities from meander-bound floodplain in the East River, Colorado, USA - East River metaG ERMLT293_16_10D | ecosystem: Environmental > Terrestrial > Soil > Floodplain ... | reverse complement strand
GTGATAGCGATTGTCTCCAGCAGCCCGGGTTAATGTGCGACGGTGTCAATGGGGCAGCAGGCCGAGCGACAGCCACGGCCAGTAGGTGATAATCAGAACGGCGAAAATCAGAATGGCAATGAACGGCAGGACAGCCCGGAAGATTTCCAGCACTGGCCGGTTGAAACGATAGCTGGCAATGAACAGGTTCATGCCCACTGGCGGCAGCAGGTAGCCGATCTCCATGGTGGCCAGGAAGATGATGCCGAAATGCACCGGGTGAATGCCATACCCGATCGCGATCGGCAGCATCAGCGGCACCATGATGACCAGCGCCGAAAAGATATCCAGCATCATGCCGAGCACCAGCAGGAACAGGGTGAGCAATAGCAGGAAGCCGTACTTGTCTTGCACGTGTTCGCGGATGTAGGCGAATAGCTGGGCTGGCACTTCGGCGTCCAGCAGGTAGTTGGTGGAGGCGAGCGACATGCTGAGCACGATCAGGATCGCGCCGACCAACACCATGGATTCGCGCATCACACCCGGCAAATCTGGGAGCCGGATCTCGCGGTGGATAAACACCTCCACGATCAGCACATAGAGCGCTGTCACGGCAGCCGCCTCGGACACCGCGAAGTAGCCGCTGTAGATTCCGCCCAGAACGATGATCGGCAGGGGCAGCTCCCACGCGGCATCGCGTACCGCGGCCAGTGCCTCGCGTGCGGAGAAGGGCGCTTGCGGAATCTCGTGACTGCGCTGTTGCCACAGACCCCAGATGGCCAGCAGCACGATGATCAGAATTCCGGGAAGAATGCCGGCGATGAACAGGGCGCTGATCGCCACCGGCTGGCCGATGTTGAGCTGCTGTGCCACCACGCTGTACAAAATGAGCGGCAGCGACGGCGCGAACAGCAGGCCGATGCTGCCCGAGGTGGTGATGAGTCCGAGGCTGAAGCGTTCCGGATATCCGGCCTGCTTGAGGGCCGGATAGAGCAGGGCACCGAGCGCCACGATGGTGATGCCGGAGGCGCCGGTGAAGGCGGTAAACAGTGCGCACACCACCAGTACGACTGCCGCCAAACCACCGGGCAGCCAGCCAAGCAGAGCATTGGTGATGCGCACCAGGCGTTGCGGTGCACGCGACTCGGCAAGCAGGTAACCGGCAAAGGTGAACAGCGGGATGGCGAGCAACACCGGCATTTCTGCCAGCCGGTAGATCTCGATTATCACGACGGTCAGGTCCGCGTCGGTGCGCGCGAAGGCCAGCAGTGTGCTTGCCGCGATCACGGCGAACAGCGGGGCACCGAGCAGCACCAGGAGAAGGAGGGCGAGGCCGGTGAGGATCATGGAATATCCTCACGCCCCAGGCTCTGGCGCAGGTGGTGCGCCAGCAACAGGCTGTAGCGCAGTGCGATGAGCGCGAACGCGGCCGGCAGGATGAGTTCAGCGGCCCATCCGGGCACTGCACCGAATGCGTTCACGCCGGCCTCCGCCCGGATGAAACGTACCGCCTGCCAGGCGAGCAACAGACACACGCCGATGGTAAAAATATCGGTCAGTGCCTGCGCGCCGGCGCGCACACGCGCCGGCAACCAGCGCGAAAGTACGTCCACGCGGATGTGTTTGCCTTCACGGCTGGCGGCCACCGCGCCAAGCAAGGCGACCCACAGGACCAGCAGACGCAGCAACTGGTCCACATCGAGGATGCTCAAATCGAACAGGTTGCGGAGCAGGATCTGTGCCCCGGCCAGCGACACCATCAGCGCGAGCAATGTGATGAGCAGGCCGTTCTCGATCCAGGTGACGATGCGGATCAGGCGTGCGAGCGCCGGCGGCAGGTGGCGCGTCGGCATACCGGTCAGCGTGCCGTGGCCGCGGGCAGGCGGCGGTAGCTGTCGAGATGTCCCTGCAAAATCTTGAACATCGCCGGCGTGTAGACACCTTTTTTACCGAGCTTGTCGATGGTCAGATCGGCCGCACTGTGCAGCTTGGCCAGCTCCTCGGGTGCGAGCGCCAGGTATTCGATGCCTTGCTTGCGCAGGGCATCGCGCGCACCGCGGTCATCGATGCGTGCCTGGCGGTTCAGTACGGCAAACGCGTGTTCCATCACCTCACGTGTCACCAACTGGTCGACGCCGCTCAGGCGGTTGAAGGCTTTTTTGTCCACGGCGAGCGCGCCGAAGAGGTACATGGCGGGCGTATCGGCAACGTATTTGACCTTGGTATGCCACTGCAGGGCGATGGCACCGACCGCCGAGGAACCGAGCGTGGTAATGAGTCCGGTCTGCAGGCCGGTCAGCACATCGGTGAGCGGCAGCGGGATGGGCGAGACACCCAGGGCCTCGAACATGGTGCGTGTAATGTCATCGCCTTCCGGCGCCCAGACCTTCTGGCCTTTCAGGTCCGCCACGCGTCGGTTCGGGACGCTCGACATGATGTAGGCAAAGCCGCCGTCGATGATGCCGAAGGTCACAAAGCCGTGCTGCTCGATGCCCTGCGCGATGGTTTTGTCCATACGCGCGCGCACATAGTCCAATTCGTCATAAGAGCGGAACAAGAACGGCAGACCGTACAGCTGGGCATCCGTATAGATGTCGCTGAGTGCACCGCCCGTGAGCATACCGCCGTGTAGTTGTCCGGCGCGGATTTTGCGCAGCACGTTGCGGTCGCTGCCCATGCTGCCGCCCGGGTAAAACTTGAACAGCACGCGCCCGTCGGTGCGGCGCGCGATTTCCGCGGCGCCCTTGCGCATCTCCTGCATCCAGAGCGTGCCATCCGGGGCCAGCGTGGCGATTTTGATGTCGAGTGCCCGGCTCGGGGTGGTGCCAAGCAACAGAACCGCGAGCAGCAAGATTTGCAGCCGCCCGGGATAAATCCTGTTTCGCATGCTTCGGGTTCCTCTAGAAGAAGCTGTCGGCGCTTTTCAGCAACTCACGCGCGGCGCGCTGCGCCAGCGTGTTGCTGAGCGTAAGTCCGGGCGCGGTGGCCGGCGCCTGCAGCACCTCGTTCAGCAGCCGGTCGTGCAGCGGCCGGTCGAACACCAGGCGCGCATAGCGGCGTGCGTACTCTACCTTGGCCATGAGATTACGTCCCTGTGACAGGTCAACAGCGCGCTCGAAGTGGCTGCGGCCTTCTTCCGGTTTGCCGCCCAGCGCCGGTGGCAGCAGGGTGGTCATGACGCCAAGGTAGAGATGTGCGCTGCCGTGTTCGTAGGTTTCATCCAGCGCGACCACGCGCTCCATCGCGGCGCGTACCTTGGCAAGGTCGGCAACGGCATTCCAGTCGCCGCTGTGCGCCTGGATCCAGCCGGCCCAGGCGGACGCAAAGGTATAGAGTACCGGCACATCGTCCTTGCTCAGACCGTTCAGCGCGGCGCGGTAATCTTCATATGGGCGCTTGCCAAGGCCACACAGCTCTGTCCGGTGGCGGCACAGGGCGCGCTCCGCGTAGTCGCGTGACTTGCTGGTCAGGCGCTGGGCGCGCTCTGCATCCTGCACGAACACACCGGCATAGGCGCCATAAAGTTTCGCACCAGAGAGCAGCAAATCCTCGCTCTTCGGGTTGTCGCGGATGAGGCCGTCGATGAGCAACAGGTAGGCGGGGGCACCGGCCTCGACAGTTTCCGGATCGTTCTGTTCCAGGATCGCGTCGGACAGATCGGAAGCCAGGCGGCCAGTTGCCGAGGACACCATGCCGGCGCAGCCGGCCAGAGGAATGGTGAAGAGCAGCACGAGAAACGACCGAATCATCCGAGCCTTTGTCCGTGGCGGAGCGCCGTGTGCGCAATCATTTGTCAAGAAGACCTAAAATTAATCGGTTTTCGCGCGTACCGCAACCTAAAGTCGCGCTGTCCGGGAAATCGTGTTCATGTTCCCGACACGCAAGTCTGAAAGTCAGCTCACAGGCGAGGTGAAATTCGCCTGCAGGTGCATGCTCTGGTTATTGACGGGAGGCGTTTTGGATTTCGTCCTATACTTGGAGCCAGGAAACAATTTCAGAAAACGGGGGTAGCGTGGTTCGATTTTTGGCGCGTGTCATCTGGATAGGCTGGTGCTGGACCGAGCTCGCGGTGCTCACAGCCTTCCTTTATATGCTTTCGTTCCTGCCGAAGGCCTGGTTGGTCCCCTGGTATTTTGCATTTTTTCGCTTTTGGTGCCGGCTGTTCGTGGGTGCGCTGGGTGTGGATCTGAAGCTGCACCAGAAAAATATCCGCTTGTTGCCGAAGCAGTACATCCTGATTGCCAACCACCCCTCGGCGGTCGAAGACGTCGGCATCCCGACGCTGTTCCCGGTCTATTCACTCGCCAAGGAAGGGGTGCGGGACTGGTGGTGGGCAGGGCGCATCAACGTTGCTGCCGGCACCCTGTTCGTGCAGCGCGAATCGGCCGAGTCGCGTCGTGCCGCGGCCGAACAGATCGAGGCGGAACTGAAAAAAGGCCACAACGTGGCGCTCTACCCGGAAGGCGGCTGCAAGGGGCGGCGCATCTTCAGCTCATTCCGCTACGGCGCATTTGATATATCGCTGCGTACCGGCATCCCGATCCTGCCGGTGTTTCTGCACTATGAATCGCAGGATGACTTCGAGTGGCGAAGTCCCCAGACACTACTGCAGAAGTTCTGGCATTTCATGACGGCGCAGAACAACCGCGCCAACTATTACGTCTACGATGCGATTGACCCGAAGCAGTTCACGGGCAAGGAAGAGTACAACCAATACGTGTACAACCTGTATCTCGCCTGGCAGGCCAGATACCTGGATTAGCAACAGCTGGACGGGAAGCAGTACAACAAACTACTTGCGGCGTGCCGTTTTTTTTCAGTGAACAGCAGTGGTCGAAAGGTCTGGTTGCGGGCTCGTTTGTGTTGGTTGCACTGTGTCCTTGGCCAGCTGCACGAATGGCACCAGGCCCATTTGAGTGGACGAATCAGTCCCGCTGATCTGCGCGGTCACGGGCATGGGCTTTGGCGGGATCGCGCGTAGCGACGCGACCGCGATGATGTCCTTGGCGTTGTCGTAGAACGGCTTGTCGGCGAGTGGCAAACCGGCGGCCTTGGCTTCCTCGACCAGGATGTGCAGATATTCCGTCATCCGCAGGGCGGTGACGGGATTGAGATCGTGGAGCGTGATAACGAGCGGAATGGACCCGTGCAGTTGCGGCAGTTCGTCGCGCTCGATCGCGCGGCGTATGCGCAGGAGTTCCGACCGGACACGTTCGCGCAGGCCGAACATGCTGTGCAGGATGATCCCGTCGCGGTTGTTGACATCGGTCAGCAGCATTTTTAAATCATGCGCGGCATAAAGATAGCGCGTCTGATCGTTATAGCCCCAGAAGGTCGGGCGGATAAAGGCGGTGTTTTGTCCGGTGATGGCGCGCAGGTCGTCCTGGCCGTCCCGCAGTGACTGTGTCAACTCCTCGGTCAGCATTTTGGTGTGGCGGATGTGGCCACGGGCCGTCCCGCTGTGCAGGCCGAGTACATGGCCGATGGTGTGCTGGTGGCGCATGATCGCCTGGCCAAGACTGGTGCCACCGCCTGTCTGGTTGCGCGTCTGGACAAAGAACAACGCCTTGATGTCCGGCTGGACGTCGTTCGACTCGAGTTGCGCGAGGATTTCGAGAGTTGTATTGAAGTACCGGTCGGTGCTCGGCCCGTCGTCGAATGTCAGCAGAAAACGGCAGGTTTGTGCGAGCGGCGGCGGTTCAATGGCCACCGTTTGGCAAGCGCCCAGCAGTATCGGTACAAACAGGAAAACAATACGGAATCGTGACATGCGTGTGCTGATCCGGCCGGACCATGGCTGGTCCTGCCCGACTTCCCCCATTTTTTAGCTTTGCCCCGCCCAAGTATGGCAGTTACCGCCGTTCAGGCAAGGGTGTCGGTCCCGGCGGCGCGAACACCGGGCATATCAGCGCGGCGCAGCCCCGGGCTGCACCAGCAGGCCATGCCGGCCCTGGGCATAGCTGCGGATTTTGGCGGCCAGGAAGCCGAGTCCGAAGCGCGCCAGACGCAGCACGTGATGGGGATAGCGGATCGACAGGGCGGCGTAGTAAAGCGCCAGTCTCGGGCGATTATAGAAGGACATCAGGATCTCCTGATAATGGCGATCCAGTTCATCCACCGTCATGCCATCCGGGGCCCACACGAAATTCATGCCGTTCATGCGCTCCCAATGATCATCGCGGATGTTGGTGCCGTAAAGGTCGCGATAAATCGGCGATCCGGGGTAGGGCGTGAATTTGGTCAGATTCATGATGGTCATCGGGATGCGCCGCACAAATGCCTTCGTCAGCTCGATGGTTTCCACGGTTTCGCCCGGGTAACCGAGCATGAACAGACCCTTGGTGCGAATCCCCGCCGCAGCGGTCCAATTTACCGCCTGCTCGGATTTCTCCACCTCGGCGGCTTTGTCCATTTTCTTCAGCAACTCATTGGAACCGGTTTCGAGACCAAAGCTGATTTCCCAGCAGCCCGCCTTTTTCATCAGCTCCAGCGTATCCGGCTTGATGGTGTCCACCCGTGACGTGCACGACCAGGTGAAATTCAATCCGCTCTCGATAAGGAGTTTGCACAGTTCGGTGACGCGCAGGCGGCTGGCGACAAACAGGTCGTCGACGAACATGATGTGACGCACGCCGTAAGTCTCCCGCAGGTGCTTCATCATTTGAAAAACGACCTTCGGCGAGTAAAAGCGCACGCTGGCGCCAAATGTGGAGGTATCGCAGAATTTGCAGTGAAACGGGCAGCCGCGCGAGGCCGCGATCGTGGCCACTGGTCCGCGCGGGTAGTCGTAGATCGCCGGTATGTAGGCACGCGGGAAGTCGGGCAGCAGATCCCAGGCCGGCATGGGCAGATCGTCGAGATCCTTGTTGATCGCCTTGCCCTGCGTCTGATGCACAAAGGGACCCTTGCGGAAGATGATGCCGGGCACGCTGAACGGATTGCCGCCGGTCTCCAGCACCTGAAGGAGCTCGACCAGAATTTTTTCGCCTTCGCCGTCGACCGCGTAGTCGAACTCACGGAAGCGCTCCATGGTTTCCTTGCCCATGGACGAGATGTGTGGTCCACCGACGATGATGATTGTTTTCGGGAGACGCTTCTTTATTTCCCGCGCGATGGTGAGCGCATTCCACACGCCGACGGTGAACAGCGTGATCCCGACATAGTCCGGACTTTCCTTCTCGACCTCTTCCATCACCTTGTCGATGGGCAGATCGAAGATGTCGCTCTCGATGATCTTCGGCAGGTAACCGTGCAGGCGTACTTCGGCGGCCAGATGCAACAAGCCCAGGGAGGGCGAGTTGTTGGTGATGTGTTTTACAAAATCATAGCCCTTGGCGATCCGTTCGTAGGGCGGGTTGATAAATACGATCTTCTTGTTCGACATGGAATAACCCTCCGTCCAAGGTGGATACCGCCCCATCGGTTCTGCTTGTAGTGTACACAGGTGCCCCGTAGGCGCCAAAAGCGCAGTGGGTTGGTTTGCGGGCCGGGGTGATTTTCGTCACCAAATGGCCCTCTTGAGCCATGTAAACAACCATATCTTCACTATTCAATGACCGCAGGCAGGGGGTGTGCCCCGGGGGACGGGCTGTGCCAGGGCCCGTCCCGGGCGGGATCCGCAGGCGGCAACAGTGCGGTCCGACGCGCCAGTGAAATGCCCTCAGTGCCGAATCTGCTGCTCGGGGTCGAACGTCGCGGCGGGGTGCTCGGCCGGGCGGTGGTCGAGATACTCCAGGGTCGTTTCGTCGCTCTTGTCCGGCAACAGCAGATCGATGACTGTCGTGCGTGCCGGCTGCGGGCGACCGTCTTTGTCGGCATAGCGATAGGTAATTTGCTTCGCCGGTTTTCCGGAAGCGAGGGCATACACCGCCTTGCGCAATAGTCCATCGCCGTCGATCCAGAGCGTTCCGGAGGCATAGGGAGCAGACCGGTTATTAGCAGTGATCTCCACCACACGACAGGGCTGGGCGGGTTCGCCGCAGGGCTGCATGCCGGGCAGGAGCACGCCGCGGTAATCCTGCGCGAGGCGCACGCGCGCGATGTCGGTGTAAGACATGGTGCCCAACATGCGCTGGTTGGCGGTGACAGCGATCGGGTGTTGCGATCCCGGCACAATCAGCCAGGCCTTGTCGCCGCGCATCAGGAACTTGCGGCCCTTGTTTTTCTTGTCGCGAAACACGACCAGCTGCTCGTCGTCATTGCCGAGGTACAGGTCGAATACACCGGTTTGCGACGGCTTGTCCGCCTGTTGCACGGTGGCGCGCACTTTCACAATGCTGTGCAGCAAGCCCTGGCGTGGCGCATCCGCGGATTGCAGCAACGCCGCGGCATCGGGTTCGGCGGCTAACACCGCGGAGAGCAGCAGGATCTCAAACATGCGCGAGCGACTCCACGATGGGCGCGCGCGCCGCGCGTCGTGCCGGGAAGAACGAGGCCAGCGCCAGCGTGACCATCATGGCCGTCACGGCGT
>Ga0180070_1000018_pt1 | contig 8538 bp, 6 predicted proteins | sample EasRiv293_16_10D_FD_123020 | JGI IMG/M metagenome (GOLD analysis project Ga0180070, IMG submission 123020) | Soil microbial communities from meander-bound floodplain in the East River, Colorado, USA - East River metaG ERMLT293_16_10D | ecosystem: Environmental > Terrestrial > Soil > Floodplain ... | reverse complement strand
CGCCTCGCCTGGCTCACACCGTTCCTGGGGCGGCTCATGGATGAAGGCATCTGGCACAATGAAGAGCGGCCCGCCGGATTCGCCCCGGCGCACAGCATCCGCGTGCAAACTGAAGATTGGGGGCGTCTCGCCCATCAGGCGCAACAATGGGGTTGCCGCTGGGTGGCCGGCTGGGGCGAGGACCAGGGCAATGACATTGCCGTCCATGCCTGCTTCGAGAAAGACGCCGGTTATCTGCTAGCGCGCACCCTGGTGGCCAAGGCCAGCCCGGTGCTGCCCTCGCACACGCCGCACTACCCGGCCGCGAACCGGCCGGAGCGCCACATTCAGGACCTGTACGGCATCGCCTTCAGCGACCACCCGGACACGCGTCGCTGGACACGCCACCGCGCCTGGAAGAATAGCCAGTATCCGCTGCGCAAGGATTTCCCCGTGGCCGGCACACCGCCGGCACAGACTCCGCCGGACGACGCCTACAAGTTCCTGTTCGCGCACGGCGCCGGGGTATACGAGATTCCGGTCGGTCCGGTGCATGCCGGTATCATCGAGCCCGGACACTTCCGTTTCCAGGCGGTGGGCGAGCAGGTGCTCAATCTCGAAGAGCGCCTCGGCTACGTGCACAAGGGCATCGAGAAAATCGCCGAAGGACGTGACCCGCAAGGCCTCGCGCGCCTGGCCGGACGGGTTTCGGGCGACACCACCGTGGCGCACAGCTGGGCGGCCTGCATGGCCATGGAAAAAGCGGCCGGTGTGGAAGTGCCGGAACGCGCCCTGTTCCTGCGCGCCATCATGGCCGAGCGCGAGCGCATCGCCAATCACCTGGGCGACATCGGCGCGATCTGCAACGACGTGGCGTTCAGTTTCTCGTTCTACCAGTTCGGCCGGCTGCGCGAGGAATGGCAACGTTTGTCGCGCGACGCCTTCGGCCATCGCTTCATGATGGATTGTATCGTGCCGGGCGGCGTGACGCATGACCTCACTACCATGGTCGTCGAGTCCATGCACGCCCAGAACAGCGTGATTCGCCAGGAACTCGACAAGCTCATCACCATCCAGAACGAACTGCCATCGCTTGAGGACCGGCTGCTCACAACCGGCTATTTAAGTCCGGAACTGGCTGCGACCCTCGGCTGCCAGGGCTATGTGGGGCGCGCCAGCGGCGTGGATTTCGACCTGCGCCGCGATGCACCGTATGCGCCGTACGACCGTCTGAACGTGCACGTACCGTGCTACAAATACGGCGACGTGGCCGCGCGCGTACGGGTGCGCGTCGAGGAGATCCGCGAATCACTGAATATGATCGAAACGCTGCTGTCCGGGTTGCCGGACGGAAAAATCCGCGCCGATTGGCGTGTGCCCGATGCCGGCAGCGAGGGCCTGGCACTGGTGGAAGGCTGGCGCGGCGAGATACTCGTCTATGTACGCTTCGCTGCGGACGGCACCATTGCCCGTTACTTCCCGCGCGACCCAAGCTGGCTTAACTGGCCGGCACTTGAACACCTGATCCACGACAACATCGTCCCGGACTTCCCGGTGTGCAACAAATCCGTAAACGGATCATATTCGGGGCACGATCTATGAACACTGAAGCACCGACGATAGCGCAGAGGACGCAAAGGCGCAGAGGACGCAAAGTTAAATTTTTAGTTTTCTCTGCGATCTTTGCGCCTCTGCGTTCTTTGCGGATTTCTCCGGGCCTCATCCAGGACTGAGAACACATGCTGAGAATATTGTCCAAAATCCAGCGCACCGGCATCCTCACCGAGGACTTGCCGCGCACCGACGAACCGGCCCTGCAGCAGGTCGGCGAGCGTCTCAAGGCTGCGGTTGGCGTGATATTCGCTGGCAGTCTCTCAATCCGTGCAGTGGACGCCGGCTCGTGCAACGGTTGCGAGCTGGAGATCCACGCGCTCAACAACCCCTACTACGGCATCGAGCGTTTCGGCGTGCACTTCGTGGCCAGCCCGCGGCATGCCGACATGCTGCTGGTCACCGGCCCGGTGTCACGCAACATGGAGGCGGCGCTGCGCCGTACCTGGGAAGCCACCCCCGACCCGAAACTGGTGATCGCGATGGGCGAATGCGGCGCGAATGGCGGCGAATTCGGCGTGAGCTATGCCTCGTGCGGGGCTGTATCCAATGTCATCCCGGTGGATGCCGTCGTGCGCGGTTGTCCGCCCACGCCGCTCGATCTGATGCGCGGCATACTCGAAGCTGTCAGCAAACGCGCAACCGTAAAATAGACGCCACAGACAGCGTCGCTAGGCGGGTCTGCTTGCTGCCGCCTGCACAGTCGGCGCCGGCCGGGCAAGCATTTCCGCTGGCGCCTCTTCTTCCTTTTTTTCCTCGTGCATGCTGAGCTCGATCTTCGGCTTGCCATCGGTATCGCTGGCGCGTGCGCGTTTGCTATTGAGCTTGATGGCAAGCTTCAATTCGCTGATCGAGTCGGCGTTACGCAGGGCGTCCTCGTAATTCACATCTCCCGACTCGTAAAGATCAAACAATGCCTGGTCGAAGGTCTGCATACCCATCTCTTTGGATTTTGCCATCAGCTCCTTGATGGCATGCACTTCGCCCTTGAATATCAGGTCTGAGATAAACGGTGAGTTCAGCAGAATCTCGATCGCCGCCCGCCGTCCCTGACCATCGGAGCGCGGAATCAGGCGCTGCGAGACCACTGCCTTCAGGTTGAGCGACAAATCCATCAGCAGTTGTGCGCGCCGCTCCTCCGGAAAGAAATTGATAATGCGATCCAGTGCCTGGTTGGCGCTGTTGGCATGCAGCGTGGCCATGCACAGGTGTCCGGTCTCGGCAAACGCGATGGCATGTTCCATGGTCTCGCGGTCGCGGATTTCACCGATCAAAATCACGTCCGGCGCCTGGCGCAAGGTGTTCTTGAGTGCCGCGTGCCAGGTATTGGTATCCGTGCCGACCTCGCGATGGGTAATCAGGCAGTTCTTGTTCTTGTGCACATATTCCACCGGGTCTTCAATGGTGATGATGTGGCCATAGCTGTTTTCATTGCGGTAATCGATCATGGCGGCCAGCGAGGTGGACTTGCCCGAGCCGGTGCCGCCGACCAGAATCACCAGACCGCGCTTGGTGAGTGCGACGTCCTTCAGCACCGGCGGCAGCTTCAGGTCGCCGAAGTTGGGTATCTGTGTGGTGATGGTGCGCAGCACCATGCCGATATGCCCCTGCTGCATGAACACATTGACGCGGAAGCGGCCGATGCCGGCTGGACTGATGGCGAAATTACACTCCTTTTCTGTCTCGAATTCGGCGCGTTGTTTGTCGTTCATGGCGGCATGCGCGAGTGCCTTGGTATGCGCCGGTGTCAGCTTCTGTGCCGAGACCGGCGTCATCTTGCCGTCGATTTTCATCGATGGCGGAAAATCATCCGAAATAAAAAGATCCGAGGCCTTCCTGGTCAACATGACTTTGAGGAGGCTGTGCAGGTTGGTTTTTGCTTGTTCGTGATTCATGGGATCAATCTGTCCTCGTCATAGGTTTTGGCCGCACAACAACGCGCGCCCTCGGTGTCGTCGGACACCTAGCCGCCTGCATGCCATTCATGGCGAATTGTCCTGCCGAATTGCTATTATCCCGCCCCCCAAGTACACAAGTGAGCCTGCGTGGCCATCTCCCGGAATGTGATCGAGGACGGCGTGTCAGGTCTGCTTGTTGCGCGGGTCTCATCCAGTATAGACGAGCGCTTGGCTTTGCAAGGCCGGTTCTTTGACGGGTGACTGACAAAATGCTGCAACAGCTGCACAGGGGCATTACGTGATGGACAGAACTACGGCGAAATTATTTTCGCCGCTGGATCCGGGACATGATTTTTTCGTCAGATCATGTTGTTACGGACATAACCTCTGCTTTACCGCAACATCATCGCGAATATAGATCGGCAGCGCTGCCTCGGCGGTGATGGCCGCGCCTGACCGATAGCCAGCGACACCCAGTTCGGCGACGTGTCGCGCCTGCGGCAGGCAATGCTGCTGCCAGGACACAAGACGCCGCCCCAGATGTTGCTGCAGGGCATGGTGATATGCGTCCCAGCCTGGGCCCGCCCCATGCCAACCCTCGCCCTCGGGATTGGGAATTCCCTGCGGCGCAAATACTCCCTCGCTACCCTGCACTTCCACAATTCCCTGAGCATTGCGTATGTAGGCGCCCCAGTAGACCTGCTGCATGCGGGCATCGAAGGCGGCGAGCACGCGTGCCGCATTCTGTCCCTGCGCCAGCGCGGCCAGTGAAGATACCGGCACTACCGGAAGATCCGCACCAAATGCCAGCCCCTGCGCGACACCGGCGCCAATACGCAAACCGGTAAACGAACCCGGCCCGCGGCCAAAGGCCAATGCATCGAGCTGCGTGAGCACAAGCCCGGCTTCCGCAAGCAGCGCATCCACCATCGGCAGTATGCGTTCCGCATGCTGTCCGCCGGGCTCGGAACGTTCCAGCACTTCCCCCTCCAGCGACAGGGCAACGGTACATACTTCCGTTGCGGTATCGAGGGCGAGGAGCTTCATGGTCCGCGTGGCCCACTCTGCGTGCGGTGGTCATCCGGCAGGCAGGCGCGACAGTCTGGACGGAAAATGGAAAAGAACCGCAAATAAATTCCGATCAGGAACGGAAGCAGCAGAATCCAGAACCAGTCCGTTGCACGCATTGTCTGCAGCTCATCGCGCCACCAGGCAACCGTCACGGCTAATGACTGGACCAACGCCAGAAACAGGAGTACCCCGGCCATGAGCCAGAGTACCGCGCGGAGAACAGCGTGATGCCTGACGATCTGATTCTTTTTTGCGGGTTGCATGACGGGAAATGTTAACACAACACACACGGCTGGACGCGCCGGGTGATTGCGCCCGTCAGGCTATCCGGACAAGGATCAGGCTACCGACAAGAAATACCCGGTATCCTCGCAGGAAAAACCGGAGAAATCAGTTGCTGACAGTACAGGCGGAGGACGGCGCTTGCGTGCCGCCCTGCTCGAAAAACTGCTGCACGTCGACAAGCGCGCGCGTGCGCGGCATGGCCGGCAGGCTGGCGAGGAAGATTTTCCCATAGCCCTTGCTGCGCAGGCGCGGATCGCACAGCATCAGTACGCCACGATCCTGCTCATCGCGAATCAACCGGCCCACACCCTGCTTGAGGGCAATCACCGCGGTTGGTAGCTGATAATCCATGAATGGGTTGCGTCCGGCCTCCTGCATGGCCGCGGCGCGCGCCTGCAGCACGGGGTCATCCGGCGAGGCAAACGGCAACTTGTCGATGATGACGCAGGACAGGGCTTCACCGCGCACGTCCACACCTTCCCAGAAGCTGCCGGTACCGAGCAGTACCGCATTACCGATCTGACGGAACCGGTCCAGCAGCTCGGCGCGCGGTGCCGTGCCCTGTACCAACAGCGGGTAGGTGATACGTCCCGGCAGCCACTCGGCGGCAAGTTTCAGTGCACGGTGGCTGGTAAACAACAGAAATGCGCGCCCACGGCTTGCTTCCAGCACCGGCAGCGCAGCTTCCAGCAGGCGCTCTGTGTAGTCAGGGGCGGCCGGTTCCGGCAGATTCTGCGGCAGGTAAAGCAGCGTCTGGCGCGCGTAATCGAACGGGCTTTCCCACACCTTGGTCTCTGCTTCTTCCAGCCCGAGCTGTGTCTGAAAGTGATCGAAATTACCATCCACCGCCAGCGTCGCTGAGGTAAATACCCAGGCGCGCGGATGATCGGCCATGCAGGCGCGAAACGACGTGGCCACGTCCATGGGCGTGAGCCGCAGCAAAAAACTGCGCGCGCCGGTCTCGAACCAGGGAATGGTATCGGGCGGCGGACTGTCACTGAACAGTAGTAACCGGTCGAGATAGGAAGACGCGCGCCGGAAACAGGCCGCCAGCCCAGTTCCGTGCGCCGCCGCCTGATCGAGCAGATTGGTGAGCTCGGTGAGACGCGCACGGGTATCGCTGAGCGCAGCCTGGAAGCCCTTGCGCCCGGCCATTGCTCCCCAGGCGGCGCGCTGCGGTTCAATACCGAAGGCCAGACGCAGATCGGCCACCGACTTCTCCAGTTTCCCGGCCGCATCCCGCAAACCGGACACGGCGCTGTTCTCCTTGATCTCTTCAGTCACCGTATCGCGGCACAGGCTGATGAGCTGATGACTGCTCAGGCTCTGGCCGAAGAAGTTCGATGCGATCTCAGGCAGCTGGTGGGCCTCGTCGAAGATTACCGCCTCGGCACCCGGCAGCAGCTGGCCGAAACCCTCTTCACGCAGCGCCAGGTCGGCGAAAAACAGATGATGGTTCACAACCAGCACATCGGCGCCGAGCGCGTCGCGTCGCGCCTTGTTCACGAAGCAATCGCTGTAACGCTCGCAGCCGCTGCCCAGACAATTGTCCGGGGTCGAGGTAACGCGCGGCCAGATGTCGGAATCCTCCGGTACCTCGACCAGTTCGCTGATGTCGCCGCTGCGTGTGCGTGCGCCCCACTCGCGTACCCGGACGAACTCGCCGGATTCACGCCGGTTGTTGAAATGCGCCTCGAGTTCGGCGCGCTCCAGCCGATGCAGGCACAGATAATTGGCCCGTCCCTTGAGCAGCGCCATGTTCACCGGCAGCGCGAGGGCATCGCGCACCATCGGCAGGTCGCGGTGAAACAGCTGGTCTTGCAGATTACGGGTGCCCGTCGAGATCAGCACCTTGCGGCCGGACAGCAGCGCCGGAACCAGATAGGCAAAGGTCTTGCCGGTGCCGGTGCCGGACTCGGCCACCAGGATCGACTGATCGGCGAGCACCCGCTCAATGTCCGCGGCCATGTCCTGCTGGGAGCTGCGCACGGAAAAATCCGCTATGGTCTGCGCGAGTGGACCGTCGAGTCCGAGCGCCGCGCGGCTATCCATAAGCAAGACGAGCGTAGCAGGGCTTCATTTTGGTGTGGCGCGCTCGGCGAGGCAGCGTTTCAAGCCATCTTCCCAATGCGGCAGACGGATACCAAAGACGCGCTCGAGTTTGTCGGTCGATAGTACCGAATAAGCCGGGCGTTTTGCCGGGGTCGGGTAGTCTGCCGTGGTGATCGGCAGAACGCGCACGCGTTCACCAAACCCGGCCAGTTCGATAATGCGCCGGGCGAAACCCCACCAGGTGGTTTCACCCTGACTGGCGACATGATACAGCCCGCAACGATCCGCGCGCAGCTGACCGTTGACGTACAGGCCGTCCAGCATCTGCAGGCTCGCCGCAGCGACCAGATCGGCATAGGTCGGGCAGCCCGCCTGATCGTTCACCACACGCAGTTCGTCGCGCTCGGCGGCGAGACGCAACATGGTGTTAAGAAAGTTCTTGCCACGGTTTGAATATAACCAAGCAGTGCGCAAGATAAGATGCGCAGCGCCAGAAGCAGCGACCGCCTGTTCACCGGCAAGCTTGCTGGCGCCGTACACACCGAGTGGGCTGACGGGCGATTCTTCCGTATACGGCGTGTGTGCCGTGCCGTCAAAAACATAATCAGTTGAGTAATGCACGAATAACGCATTGCAGTCGCGCGCCGCCTCCGCCATGACGCGCGGTGCTTGCGCATTGACCAGCTGTGTATTCTCGGCGTCTGATTCGGCGGCATCCACAGCCGTATAGGCCGCGGCATTGACGATCAACGCAGGGTTTGTCCCGAGAATGAATGCACGCAGCATGGTCAAATCACGCAGATCAAGCTCGGCATGACCAACGGCGCGCACTGTACCCCTGGTAGCAAGCAGGCTCTTGAGCTTCGAGCCCAATTGGCCATTGGCGCCAAAAAGCAGAATATTACGGCTATGAATGTGACTGCCTGCCTTGCTACTGTTCATCCCGGAATGAATGCGTCCTTGAAGAGCGCACCTCGTGCATCCTTCTCGGCCAGTATCGGATTCTGTACCGGCCAATCGATGCCGAGATCCGGGTCGTTCCACAGAAGGGTATATTCCTCGCCCGGCGCATAGTAGTCGGTACATTTGTACAGTACGCGCGCCGTGTCACTCAGCACGCAGAAGCCGTGCGCGAAACCCGGCGGCACGTAGAGTTGCTCATGCGTCTGGGCATTGAGCGTAATGCCATACCATTTACCAAAAGTCGGTGAGTCGCGGCGAATGTCCACGACCACGTCATAAATCTCCCCTTCGACAGCCAGCACCAGCTTGCCCTGCCAGGTCGGGTATTGAAAATGCAGGCCGCGCAGCACTCCTTTGTGCGAGAACGACAGATTGTCCTGCACGAAACGTTCGCTGAATCCAAGGTTGGCGAGCTTCTTCTGTTGCCAGGTTTCGAGAAAGTAACCGCGCTGATCCGGAATCAAGCGCGGGCGAATGAGCTTCAGACCGGTCAATGGAAGATCGATGATTTCCATGCTCAGCGAGCCTCGCGCCCGTGCACGGCGACTTCGCGCAGATAAGCGCCGTATTCGTTACTCATACCAGCGGCCAGTTTCTGCAGTTGTGCCTGATCGATGAAGCCCATCTGGTAGGCCACCTCCTCGATGCACGCCACCTTGAGCCCCTGACGCGCCTCGAT
>Ga0180070_1000017_pt1 | contig 8578 bp, 8 predicted proteins | sample EasRiv293_16_10D_FD_123020 | JGI IMG/M metagenome (GOLD analysis project Ga0180070, IMG submission 123020) | Soil microbial communities from meander-bound floodplain in the East River, Colorado, USA - East River metaG ERMLT293_16_10D | ecosystem: Environmental > Terrestrial > Soil > Floodplain ... | reverse complement strand
CAACGCCGCGATGCCGCTGCTTTCGAGCGCCGAAATAAAATGCGGCGGCGCGAACACCACGAACGACAGCTTGCGCTCGATCTCGCGCCGGATCCATGCGCGCTGTGAATCGTCCAGACCATCCCACTTGTTCACCGCCAGCACCAGCGAACGCCCCTGTTCGAGGATGTAACCGGCCAGGCCCACGTCCTGATCGCTCACCTCGCGGCGCGCGTCGAGCACCAGGATCACGACGTTCGCCTCGCCAATCGCTTGCAGGGATTTAATTACGGAGTAGGACTCAACACCTTCATCGACATGGGTGCGGCGCCGCACCCCGGCGGTGTCGATGAGGATGTAATCGCGATGGTCGTGTCGCAGAGGAATACGAATACTGTCACGCGTGGTGCCGGGCTGGTCGGCGACCACCACGCGTTCCTCGCCGAGCAGCGCGTTGACGAGCGTGGACTTGCCGACGTTCGGGCGGCCGGCCACGGCGATGCGCGGAATATCATCGAGCGCCTCGGCCTCACTGACCTTTGGCAACGGCGCGAGCACTTGGCGCATGAGTACATCCAGACCTTCGCCATGCGCGGCGGAAATGGCGTGCGGATCGCCCAGACCGAGCGCGAAGAACTCGGTCGCCGCACTGTCCGGTTCCTGGCCTTCGGTCTTGTTGACCGCCAGTGTTACCGGTTTACTGAGACGCCGCAGAATCTGTGCAATCTCGCGATCATCACCACTCGGGCCGCTACGTCCATCCACCACGAACACAATCGCATCGGCCTCGTCCATGGCCTGACGGGATTGCGCGGTCATCAAGGCCGCGATGCCCTGCGCCTGCGTGGCCAGCCCGCCGGTATCGACGACCAGATATGGCCGATCGCCGACCCGGCCCTCGCCGTATTGCCGGTCACGCGTGACACCGGGTTGATCGGCGACGATAGCGTCGCGCCGGCGCGTGAGCGCATTGAACAGCGTGGATTTGCCGACATTCGGACGACCAACCAGGACAACGACAGGTTTCATAGGAGGAAGTAGTCGTGGCGGATGTGCATGGAGAAGCGTCAGACGCTCCCCGTGAGTTCAGGGCGCGCGCGCGTCGAGACGCAACGCGGCCAGGTAACCGTTCTGCGTATTCACATAGAGCGTGCTGCCATCGGCAATCGGCGCCGTCAGCACGGCTGCACGCGCCGCGCGCTCACGCGCCAGGAATCGGCCATCCTCGCGTGCCAGCCAATGTACATAGCCCTCGAAATCGGCAACCGCCACGGCGTTCCCGGTTACCGTTGGCGCGCTCAGGCGGCGCAATGCCAGCTTGTCCTGTTTCCAGACCGTAGAGCCACTTTGCAAATCGAGGGCGTACACATTGCCACGCGCATCGCTGACATAGACATTGCTGCTATCTGCCGCGAGCGCGGAATAGGTTGAAATATCACGTGACCAGAGCAGGCGACCATTTTCCAGGTTCACGGCCACGATCTTGCCCTGGTAGGCGGCGGCCAACAGGGTGCGGTCAGAAACCAGCACCGGGATATCCACATCGATGAGACGTTCAATCTCGCTGCGACCCTGTGGCTGAGCCACCGGTGTCTCCCACAACAGCCGACCATTCTTCAGATTGACAGCCACGATCTTGCCGCTGCCAAACCCGGTCAGCACGGCATCGGACAGAATCACTGGTGTCGCCGTACCACGCAGACTCAGGGCCGGTTCACTGCGATCCACGATCCAGAGCCGTTTGCCGGTCGCGCTTTCCAGTCCCGTAAGTTTGCCATCTACCGACTGCACCACCACCACGCCGGCATCGGCGGCGGGCGGCGCCAGCACCTCGCTCGCCACCTGGGCTCGCCAGAGTTCCCGGCCCTTGTCCTTGTCGAGCGCCACAACCACGCCCTTGCGCGAGGCGACCAGTACCAGGTCATCTCCAAATCCGGCGCCACCGGTAATCTGCAGGCCGAGATCGGTTCGCCACCGTTCCTTGCCATCTTGCTGCGCCAGCGCGCGCACGCGGCCTTTGACATCCACGGTATAGATTGTGTCCCCATGCCGCACCGGTCCCAGGCGCAGAAACTGACGATCGGATCCGGTGCCTATATTCACCGACCAGATTTCCTTGATGGATACGGATGGCTCGAAATTGACCAGCACCGCAGGCGGTTCAACATCCGTCCCACCAAACCAGCTACAGCCACCGAGGGCCAGAACCAGTGCGAGTGGTCCTGCTTTGCAATTCATGGCGCTTTCTCCGCACCGAGGTTGTCGCGCTTCATGATAAGTGCCTGCTGGTATGACGAAGCGCGGGGTAATTTCTCGATGGCTGTCTGATAGGCACGACGCGCTCCGTCCCGGTCGCCCTGGGCCAGCAACACATCGCCCCGGATCTCTTCATACTCGGAAATAAATCCATTCGCGTCTTTGCTGTTTACCAGCGCCAGCGCTGCCGCGGTATCGCCCTGATCGAGAAGCAGGTGCGCCAGCCGCAAGCGCGCGCTGTGCTGCACCGAGGCTTCGATAGCATTCTTCATGGCCCATTCGAGATGTGCGCGCATGCCAGCCATATCCTTGGCATCAAAGCGCAAACGTGCCAGCAACAGTGCCGATTTTCCGGCATACGGCGTGGCCTCATAGTCCAGCATGAGTTTCGTGGCTGCCGCGCTTACGGCGTCGGACTTCCCCTGCTGAAAATCGGCAAGCAGGCTATCGTACAGAAGCGAAGCAGTCTCGGCACGTTTGACCTTGTACTGTCTCCAGTAATTTCCACCGACCAGCAACAGCAGGCCGATGACCACACCGGCGATCAGCGCGTTGCCGTATTGTTTCCACCAGTTCTTGAGATTCGCGAGCTGGTCATCCGGGTTATACGCGTCCAAGGTTGTTCTCCGTAATATGGCTAGTTTTGTGCAAGCGTGCTTTCCATTATCATTTATAGATATTCACTGTGCCGCATTGCCGAGCAGTCGCGCCTGCAGAAAAACCGACACTTCGGCCATCCTGACCAATTGTTGCGGCTCATCGGCGCGCAGATTCTTCACGCTCACCTGCGCAGCCGCCAGTTCGCTCTCGCCGAGAAGCAGCGCATAGCGCGCCCCGCTGTGGTCGGCACGCTTGAGTTGCGACTTGAGCGAACCACCGCCGCAATGCAGCTCGACCCGCAGACCAGCATCGCGCAGCTGTTCGGCAAGCAGCAACCCTTGTTGCGTGACCATTCCCTCACCCAGCGGCGCAACATACACCTGCGGCGGCCGGTCCGCACCCGTCACTTGCTGCAACGCCGCCAGCTCCGCCAGACGCTCAAGACCGAGCGCGAAACCGGCTGCCGGTGTCGACTGGCCGCCGAGCAGCTCGACCAGACCATCGTAGCGACCGCCGGCACACACCGTGCCTTGCGCGCCAAGATCGGTCGTGACCCATTCGAACACCGTGCGCGTGTAGTAATCGAGACCACGCACCAGGCGCGGGTTCACGCGGTATGGAATGTTTGCAGCCTGAAGAGTGGCACACAGCTGCTCAAAATGCTGGCGCGATTCATCGTCAAGGTGCTCGTACAGGCTCGGCGCCGCTGCAATCAGAGACTGCATGGCCGGATTCTTGCTATCCAGCACGCGCAGTGGATTACTGTCGAGGCGCCGCAGGCTGTCTTCGTCCAGCTGCTCCTGATGGCCGCGCAGGTACTCGACCAACACCTGCCGGTAGCGGGAGCGCGCCGCCGGCGTGCCGAGTGAATTGATCTGCAGCTCAAGGCCGCGAATCCCGAGCAGACGCCACAGACGCGCCGTTAAAAAAATAAGCTCGGCATCGATGTCCGGCGTGCCGATACCGAACGCTTCGGCGCCGATCTGGTGAAACTGACGGTAGCGACCCTTCTGCGGACGTTCGTGGCGAAACATCGGTCCGGCGTACCACAGGCGCTGCGTCTGATTGTGCAGCAGACCATTCTCGACACCAGCACGCACACAACCAGCGGTGCCCTCCGGGCGCAAGGTCAGGCTGTCGCCGTTGCGGTCCTCGAAGGTATACATCTCCTTCTCGACGATGTCCGTCACCTCGCCGATCGAGCGTTTGTAGAGCTCGGTTTTTTCGATAATCGGAAAGCGGATCTCGCGATAGCCGTAAGCCGTGAGCACCGTCTCGGCCACCTGCTCGATGCGTTGCCAGAGCGACAACACCTCCGGCAGCAGATCATTCATGCCGCGGATGGCCTGGATGGCCTTGCTCAAGGGAATTACCTCGGTTCAGGGTTCTGGTCGAATACGCGGACAAATACGGTCGGCACGTTTCAGCGCACTGGCACAACCGTGGCTTCTTCTGCACCGAGCGTGAAGCGCGCCATCATCCCGCGTTTGTGCCGGGCAACGTCCACAGCCTGGCCATTGTAATCCAGACGCACACCCGCGGCATTACCGATAAATATGCTCAGCGGCGCCACGCCTTCAAGCGTCACGCTGCGACCCGCCGGTACCGTGTCATACAAAAGCTTGGCCTGACGCGCATCCCGGATGTCGGCCCACGAATCCTGATCAGCGTGCAATACCAGTTTAATCCGCGGACCGGCAGGCAGCGTAGCCGGCGCGGGTATGACCACCGTCGGTGGCGGCGTGACCGCTGCGCTGCTGGCTGCAGCCGGCGCTGATGGCGTTACCAGGACCGGCGGCTTGTTGCCAGTTGCCGCTATGCCCACCGGGGCGGGGATTGCCGGTGTTTCAGCTGACGGCTTTCCCAGCTCAGAAATGGCGTCAGCGTCCGGCACGGCATTTGGAACTGTTACAGCGGGCTCACTGTCATGCACGGCCAGTAACGGGTTGGGCGGGCGTACATCACGCCCCTGCCACCAGGCAATCGCCAGTCCGATTACGATCGCGGCCATAAAATACGTGACGAAACGCACCTGGTGATGGCGGCTGGTAATTTCCCTCTGCGGGGCGATCGCCCTGAAATCCGGCGTGACCGGCGCCGCGGTCAGGCGCTTGTGCGCCTCCAGGATCGGCTCGGGCGAAAGACCCAGCAGCAAGGCATAACTTTTGAGATAGCCGCGCACATAGGTTGCCCCCGGCAAATTTGTGTAATCATCCTGCTCGAGTGCCTGGATCTGGCTCGTGGCCAAATGCAGTTTGGCCGCCACGTCTTCCTGCGCGAGGTGCAAATCCGTACGCGCCTGGGCCAACTGTGCCCCAGGACCTTGGATCGGTGCGTTGACGGCGGTTTCGGGATGGGCAGTCGTCATGTGGTTACTTTCCTGTCAGGGTACGCAATTGCTTGGCTTCTGCGGACTGCGGGAACTTGCCGCGCAACCGTAGTGCATAGGTGGCCTGCGCATCCTTGGCGCCCAGAACACGCTCAATACGAAAAGCGAGCAACAACACCTCAGGCGTGTCCGTGGACACTTCAAAATAACGCTGCATGAAGCCGCGCGCCGGTAGTGGCTCGCCGGCCTCGAAACTGTAGCGCGCCATCTGCAAGAGCGCCTGTGGCTGACGCGGATTGTGTTGCAGAGTTTTACGGAAGTATCCGGCGGCGGCATTCTTGTCGGGCTTCTTGAGCTGGCAAATTCCGGCATTGAGACTGGCCTGTTCCGGAGATTTGTAAAGCGGGTTGTTGATGGCGGCACGGAACTGCTCGTCGCCCTCTTCCAGGCGCCCGTGCTCGCACAAAAATACACCGTAACTGTTGCGCGCATCGGAATTATCCGGCTGTTCGTTGATGGCACGCCGGAAATATTGCTCGGCCTTGTCGTCCTTCTTCAAGCGGAGCTGCAGTAATCCCATGATGTGATTGGCTTGCGAGTCGTCCGCATTGACGTCCAGTGCATGTTCCAGCTCCTGCTGTGCGACATCCAGCTGATTGCGCGAAAGGTAAGTTGCGCCAAGCTGGGTATGAATCTCGACGCGCTTGCTGAGTTTCGCGGCCTTCTCTTCACGTTCTGCCTGGGAGGCACAGCCACCGAGCAACAGGCAGGCGAAAACCAGCGAAACCGCGTGGCGCATCATGCTGGCGAGATTCTCCGGCTCAGCCGCTGCGAGCGCGGGGTAAGATCCTGAATGCGGCCGGCAAGCTGGCCGCAGGCGGCATCGATATCATCACCGCGGGTCTTGCGCGTGACGGTGGTGAGGTTGGCGTTCATCAACACATCGCGGAAACGGTCGATCGTGGCCAGGTCGGAACGCTCGAAACGCCCCTGCGGGAACGGGTTATACGGTATCAGGTTCACCTTGACCGGTATCCCTTCCAGAATCTTTACCAACTCGTGCGCGTGGGTCATGCTGTCGTTGACACCGGCGAGCATGATGTATTCGATGGTCACTCGCCGGCGCGCATCACCGGCAACATAACGCTTGCAGGCCGCAAGCAGTTCGGCAATCGGATACTTGCGGTTGAGCGGCACCAGCTCATTGCGCAGTGCATCATTCGGAGCATGCAGCGACACGGCCAGACTCACCGGGCATTCCTCGCGCAGGCGCTCGAGCATCGGCACCATGCCGGCGGTGCTGAGGGTCACGCGCCGCTTGGACAGGCCATAGGCCATGTCGTCCAGCATGATTTTCATGGCCATGACCACGTTGTCGAAGTTGAGCAGCGGCTCGCCCATGCCCATCATCACCACATTGGTAATAATGCGCTCGCCCTTCGGGTCGCGTCCAAGCGCGCGGTTGGCGGCCCACACCTGGCCGATGATCTCGTGCGCATCGAGATTTCGATTGAAGCCCTGATAGCCGGTGGCGCAAAACGCACAGCTGAGCGTGCAACCCACCTGCGAGGACACGCACAGCGTGCCGCGTTCGGCCTCGGGAATGAATACGGTTTCGATGCAGTTGCCGTCGGCCAGTCGCAGCAGCCACTTGCGCGTGCCATCCGCCGCCAGCTGGTCGAGCTCGACCTCGGGCGGACGGACCTCGGCGGTTTCCTGCAGACGCGTGCGCAGCGCCTTGCTCAGGTTGGTCATGGCGTCGAAGTCGGTGACGCCGTAGTGGTGCATCCACTGCATCACCTGGCCGGCGCGGAACGGCTTCTCGCCGAGCCCGGCAAAAAACGCCTGCAAGGCCGCGAGATCGAGGCCCAGGAGATTGATTTTGCCGGTGCTGGTGGTTTGCATGATTTGACTATAGCGGGTACGCGGGCGTGCCGGTTCTGGCCTTTTGAAACAAGGGGATAGTTTAGCGGCTAGCCACCGGGGAAACAAACACGCCGACGCCAACCCCGGCGTAACCGGCACGACCGTCAGCCGCCGGCCTCGTCGATCCAGGCCATCTGGATGGCCTCGAGAATCTTCTCGCCACAGTGCGCCGGGTCGTCATCGAACTCGTCCAGTTGCTGCACCCATTGGTACAGATCGGTAAAACGCACGGTTTTGGGGTCGATATCCGGATGCACATCGCTCAGGGCGATGGCGATTTCGAGACTTTCAGTCCACTTCAGGCCCATAACGCTCCCAGATGATAATTCAAGGCATTATTCAATGATGTTCGGACACCATATTGATGGTGTATTTAGGAATCTCAATGACCAGGTCCTGCTGGCCGACACGCGCCTGGCAACTCAGGCGTGAAGTCGGTTCAAGTCCCCAAGCCTTGTCCAGGAGATCCTCTTCCTTCTCCTCGGCCGGCGCCAAGACCTCGAAACCTTCGCGCAGAATCACATGGCAGGTGGTACAGGCACAGGCCTTTTCGCAGGCGTGCTCGATGTGAATGCCGGCATCGAGCAGCGCATCACAGATACTTTTGCCCGGTTCGACTTCGATGGTCGCACCCTGTGGACAGATCTCGGTATGTGGCAGTACACGCAAGCGGGTCATGATGTCTCAGCTCTTGAATTCGTCCAGTCGGTGACCGGTGAGTGCCGCGTTTACGCTTGCATCCATACGGCGCATGGCAAAAGCCTGGGTGGCTTCATCCAGCAGGGTGACTGCCTGTTTGATGGCCTTTCTGTCCGATCCGGCACGCGCATTGTGGAGTGCCGCAAGCGCCGCATCAATGGCGGCGCGCTCGTCCCGGTCCAGATACTTGTCGCCATCCGCGCGCAGCGCCGCCTGCACCGCCTCCAGCACGCGGTCCGCATCAACCTGCTGTTCGCGCAGATTGCGTGCCGCGTTGTCGTCGCTGGCATGCGTGATGGAATCGCGCAGCATTTGTTCGATCTCGGCATCAGTGAGACCATAAGATGGCTTCACCACGATGGTTGCCTCAATGCCGGTTCCCAGCTCGCGCGCCGCCACGCCCAGCAAGCCGTCGGCATCCACCTGAAAGCTGACGCGAATGCGCGCCGCGCCCGCCACCATCGGCGGTATGCCGCGCAGTTCGAAACGCGCCAGCGACCGGCAGTCGCTGACCAGCTCGCGCTCGCCCTGCAGCACGTGAATAAGCAACGCCGTCTGGCCGTCCTTGAAGGTGGTGAACTCCTGGGCGCGCACCGTCGGGATCGTCGAGTTGCGCGGGATGATTTTCTCCACCATGCCGCCCATGATCTCCAGGCCGAGCGACAACGGAATGACATCCAGCAGCAGCATGTCGCTGTCCGGCTTGTTGCCGGCGAGAATATCGGCCTGAGTGGCGGCACCGATCGCCACCACCTTGTCCGGGTCGATGGTGGTGAGTGGTTCGCGACT
>Ga0180070_1000016_pt1 | contig 8771 bp, 5 predicted proteins | sample EasRiv293_16_10D_FD_123020 | JGI IMG/M metagenome (GOLD analysis project Ga0180070, IMG submission 123020) | Soil microbial communities from meander-bound floodplain in the East River, Colorado, USA - East River metaG ERMLT293_16_10D | ecosystem: Environmental > Terrestrial > Soil > Floodplain ... | reverse complement strand
GTGACGAGCAGGATCGCCGCCGGGGCCTACGATGGGCGCGTGACGGTCGTCTCGCGCGATGAAATCGGCCAGCTGGCCGAGACTTTCAACCGGATGGCGAACGCCGTCGCCGAGAAGACCCGGGGGCTGACGGCGCTCAATCGCATGGCCGGCTCGATCACGTCGTCGCTGAAGAAGTCGGAAGTCCTCGACCAGATTATGTACCACGGCACCGACCTGAGCGGCGCGGCCGCCGTCTGTATCGCATTTTATGATCAGAAAACAGGAACGTTCAACGATTGGGTGACGCACGGGCTTTCCGATCATTTCGTGCGCAACATGGCTTTCAAGCCGGGCGACCTGGCCGATGAGACCTTCACCACCGGCACCCATGTCTTCAGCAACGATCTTCCCGGTACCCGGCACCGGTTGAGCAGGCTGGCGCGTGACGAAGGCATCCGGTCCTTCATTTGCCTGCCGCTCACCAGCCGGGAAAGCCGCCTCGGCGTCATTTATTTTTACCGCAAGGATCGTGACGCGTATAGCGCGGACGAGATCGCGCTGCTGCAGACCTTTTCCCACCTGGCCGCGGGCGTGCTCGAAAACGCGCACCTCCATGCGCGGGTGGAAGCGGAGGCGCGCATCGATGCGCTCACCGGTCTGCTCAACCGCCGCAGTTTCGACCGGCGCCTGGCCGCGGAGCACAGCCGCGCCATCCGCTTCGACAAGCCGTATGCGCTCGCGCTGCTCGACATCGACCATTTCAAGCGCATCAACGACAGGCACGGCCATCCAACCGGGGATGCGGTGCTGGTGCAGCTTGGGCAGATACTCGCCCGGCAGTTCCGGGAGGTGGACGTGGTGGCGCGCTACGGCGGCGAGGAATTCGCCGTGATTCTCCCTGAAATCGGCGGCAACACCGCCAAGGGTGTGGCCGAGCGCGTGCGCCGCGCTGTCGCCGCGACGCCGTTCGTGCTGCCGGACGGCCGCGAGATCGGCGTGACCGTCAGCATTGGCGTCTCCTGTTATCCGAACTGCGCGGCCAGTTCCGAAGCCGCGGTCAACACCGCCGACCAGGCGCTGTACATCGCCAAGCAGGCAGGGCGCAACCGCGTGCTGCTCTACCGCGAGACGCTCAAGGCGCGCATCGAGAAGGACCCGGACCTCATCGTCGCCTTGCTGCGCGAAAACCCGGACAACGTCCTGCCCGTGGTCAGCGCGGTCGCCGCCAAGGCGCCGTTCCTGCATCCGCACACGGACAAGGTTCTGGAGGCCACCGCCCTGTTGGCGCTGGCGCTCGAGCTGTCCAAGGAGGAACAAGAAGCGCTGTGGCTCGCCGCGCAGTTGCACGACATCGGCATGGCGACAATCCCCGATGCCTTGCTCGCCAAGACGACCGCGCTGACACCGGAGGAATGGAAGCTCATCAAGCAGCATCCGGTAACCGGCGCGGCCTACCTGGAACAGGTGCCGGAACTCCGGCACCTCGCGCCGCTGGTGCGCCATCATCACGAGCGCTACGACGGTGCGGGCTATCCCGACGGGCTCAAGGGCGAGGCCATGCCGAAGCTCGCGCGCGTGTTGGCGGTGGCCGATGCCTATGGGTCGATGACCAGCGACTGGCCGGGTCACACGGCCGTGCCACCGGCGCAGGCCCGGGAGAGGCTCAAGGCCGGCGCCGGGACCCAGTTCGATCCTGGGATGGTGGATGCGCTGCTGCGCGTGCTGGCAGACGACGCGGTCTGAGCCACTCGCGATTGCGGATCAGCTTCGCCGTTCCAGGGCCACAGCGTAGAAACTGTCAGTGCCGTGGCGGTGCGGGAACAGCCGCAGCGAACCCTGCACGAGATTCTCACCCGCCACGCCGCTTGCAGGAGCGGGGTTAGACAGGAACGCATCCACCGGCAACATCACATGCCGCCGCGCCAGGATTTCCGCCGCTGGCAGCGGCGTGAACTCCGGATGGGTGGCGAGAAAATGTTCCACCACCGCGTCGTTTTCTTCCCGCAGCAGACTGCAGGTGGCGTACACCAGCCGCCCGCCCGGCTTGAGCAGGGTGCTCGCGGACGCGAGAATGGCGCGTTGCGTGGCCACCAGTTTTTCCACGTCGATCGCGCGCCACTTGATGTCCGGGTTGCGCCGCAGGGTGCCGGTGCCGGAGCAGGGCGCGTCCACCAGCACCCGGTCGATTTTTCCGGCCAGGCGCTGCACGCGCACATCGCGCTCATTCTGGATGGCGACGCTGCGCACGTTGTCGAGGCCGGCGCGCGCCAGACGCGGCTTGAGGCGTTCGAGGCGTTTGGCCGAGACATCGAACGCATACACCGAACCGCTGTTGGCCATCAGGGCAGCAATGTGCAGGGTCTTGCCGCCGGCACCGGCACAGAAGTCCACCACCATCTCGCGCCGCTTCGGTTCGAGCAGCAGCGACAGCAGCTGGCTGCCTTCATCCTGCACCTCGATCAGACCCTCTGCGAAGCAGCGTGTACGGAAAATCGGCGCGCGCTCGCGCCGCCGCAAGCCGACCGGCGACCAGGGTGTGAGCTCGACGGGCAGGCCAGCTTCGGCCAGGCAGGCGGCGGCTTCTTCACGTGTGGCCTTGATGGTATTCACACGCAGGTCGAGTGTGGCCGGCTGGTTGAGTGCTGCCGCAAGCGCGCGCGTCTCGCTCTCACCGTATTGGGCAAGCAGGCGCTCCAGCAGCCAATCCGGAAGATCGAGCTGCACGCCGAGCGGCAACTGTTCCATGTTCAGCGTGCGTGCCCGTTCGACGATCGACGTGCCATCGTCGTGATAGCCGGCGTCGGCGAGCGCGCGGCCGCTTACACCCTGCAACGCCACGAGACAGGCGGCGACAATCGCTTCCGCCGTGGCACTCGTGGCCGCGCTGCCGCTTGCCAGGTATTCGAGAAAGCGCCGGCGCCGCAGGCAGGCATACACGGTTTCGGCAATGACCCCGCGGTCGCGCGCGCCGAGTTTCGGATGGGCGCGAAAGTGCCGCTCCATCTGCGCGTCCGCTGGCGAGGTGCCGGGCAGGATCGCAGTCAGCAGCTCGACGGCGGATTTGAATAACGGGGATTTGAGCATATGAATTTACGCCGCAGATGAACACAGATAAACACAGATAGAAGCGTACAACCTGAACTTTCTTATCTGTGTTTATCCGCGTTTATCTGTGGCTGCCTTATTTATTTTCCGTAACGCTTGAGAAGATCCGCGTAGGCGTCGATGCGCCGGTCGCGCAGGAACGGCCAGATGCGCCGCACCGGCTCGGTGCGGCTGAGATCGATGTCGGCAACCAGCACAGACGGGTCGTCTCCAGTCTCGGCGAGTATCTCACCCTGTGAACCGGCGACGAAGCTCGACCCCCAGAACTGGATGCCGTCACTCGCACCGGAAGCATCGGGTTCGTGCCCGGCGCGATTGCACGCAACGACCGGCAGACCATTGGCGATGGCGTGTGCGCGCTGGATGGTTATCCAGGCATCGCGCTGGCGCGACTTCTCGGCGTCGGTGTCGCGCGGGTCCCAGCCGATGGCCGTGGGGTAGAGCAGCAGTTCGGCGCCGTTCAGGGCCATGAGACGCGCCGCCTCGGGATACCACTGATCCCAGCACACCAGGACGCCGAGTCGTCCGACGCTGGTGTTGATCGGCTGGAAGCCGAGATCGCCGGGGGTGAAGTAGAACTTCTCGTAGAAGCCGGGATCGTCCGGGATGTGCATCTTGCGGTAGCTGCCGGCGATCCGTCCGTCGCTGTCCAGCACCACGGCGGTGTTGTGGTACAGGCCGGCCGCGCGCCGCTCGAACACCGAGGCGACGATCACAATGCTTAGTTCCTGTGCCAGCGCGCCGAGCACATCGCTGGTCGGGCCAGGAACGGGCTCGGCCTGGTCGAAACGCTGCGTGTCTTCGGTCTGGCAGAAGTACACGCCGGTGTGCAGCTCCTGCAGCAACACCAGTTGCGCACCGCGCGCATGCGCCGTGCGTACACCATCGATGCTGGCAGCGAGGTTGTGGTTGCGGTCCTCGCTGCATGCCTGTTGCACGAGGCCAATTTTCAGGTGGCGGTTCATGACGGGTAATGGTAACAGAGCCGGCGCCGGCCTGCCCAACTGCGATGGTTAGCTTGACAAGCAATGCCAACTGCCGGAATGTTTTGCCTTCCTGATTTCTCACTGACTGGAGAACACCATGAAGAAACGTCTTGCCCTGCTTGCCGTCTGCTCACTGATTGCCGCCCAGGCCTTTGCTTACCAAGTGACCGGTCCGGTGCTTGAGGTCACCGACACCAAGATCGTTGTCGAGAAAGGTAAGGAGAAGTGGGAGATCGCACGCACCCCGGGTACGGCAGTGAAGGGCGACATTAAGAAAGGTTCCAAGGTCACGGTCGAATACACCATGAGCGCGGTCAAGATCGAAGCCAAAGACGAGAAGAAGAAGTAACAGCTCCCGGTCAGAAACCGCAAAGGCCCGCCGGTCATCCGGCGGGCCTTTTTGCTTCTGCTTCTAATGTAGGGCGGGTTAGCCGCCAACTATTAATGTAGATTTACCACCAACTCCCCCTCTCCCGCTGATGCGGGAGAGGGCAAGGGGAGAGGGCGCGCCGTAACCCACCAAATATTATTATCGATCTGCTTTTAGATTTACGAAGTCCCCAGCTACAACAACACCCCCGCCGGAATCTGCATGGTCACACAATGCAGGCTGCCGTGCTGATAGATGAGCGGCAGACAGTCGACTCCAATTACCTCTCGATCCGGGAAGCAATCCTGCAGGCGCTCGAGTGCGACACGATCCGCAGGATCGTCGTAGGTGGGCACCAGCACGGCGTTATTAATAATGAGGAAGTTGGCATAGGTGGCCGGCATGCGCGCGCCAGCGTCGTCAAATCTGGCGCGTGGCCAAGGTAGTGTTACCAGCCGGTAGGGTTGGTCGGTCGCGGTGCGGAATGCCTGTAGCTCCCTTTCCATGGCCCGCAACTCTGCATAATGCTCATCGGCCGGGTCGTCGCAGGCGACATAGGCAATGGTGCTCGCGTCGCACAGGCGCGCGAGGGTGTCGATGTGGCTGTCGGTATCGTCGCCGGCAAGGTAGCCGTGTTCCAGCCACAGGAAGCGCGTGATGCCAAGCCGCCCGGCGAGCTCCGCTTCGATCTGCGCGCGGGTGCGACCGGGATTGCGCGTGGCGCTAAGCAGGCAACGCGTGGTGGTGAGCAACGTGCCCTGGCCGTCCACTTCGATCGAGCCGCCTTCGAGGATCAGATCCACGGTTTCGAGCGGCGCATCGCCGAACGCACCCTGCGTGTACAGACGGTGCGTAATGAGATTGTCGAGATCGTGCGCGTACTTGCCGCCCCAGCCGTTGAAGCCGAAGTCGAGCAGTGTGGCCTCACCCTGGCACAGCACCGTGATTGCCCCATGGTCGCGCGCCCAGGTATCGTTGGCCGGCGCCACGAGCAGGCGCAGGCGCGCATCCGGTATGCCTGCGCTGCGCAGTCGTGCGGCGACCTGCGTACGCACCGCTCCATCGTGACAGGCAATGAGCACGGTCTCGAAGCGTGCGATGGCGGCGGCAATGGCGGTGAACACCGGTTCGACGACGTGCAGGATGGGCGCCCAATCGCTTTGGGCATGCGGCCAGGTGAGCAGCACGCCGCTCTGCGGTGCCCATTCAGGCGGGAGGTAGGTGCGGCAGGCAGGAAGTGTCATGCACATCGGTTCGGGCGCAGAAACCGGCGCGCATCATACCCTGTGCCGCCGCGAGGCGCCAAGACAGCGGTGACCGCGCGCAGTTTGACCTGCGGGCGCAGGTATAATATATGAAGCCCTACTTGTTTCGATTCACCCGGAGAGTTCCATGTCGTTGATCCGTCCCTTCGCCGGCCTGCGTCCGGCCCCTGGCCGCGCCGCCGACGTGCTCGCGCCGCCTTATGATGTGCTCAACACCGAGGAAGCGCGCACGCGCGCTGCCGGCAGGCCGTGGAGCTTCCTGCATATCTCCAAACCGGAAATCGACCTGCCGCCGGGTACCGATCCGCACAGCCCTGCGGTATACGCCAAGGGCAAGGAAAGTTTCGCGCACCAAATCGCCGAAGGTGTGCTGGTGCGCGACCCGCAGCCCTGCTACTACCTCTATCGTCTGGTAATGGGGTCGCACACCCAGACCGGTATTGTCGCGGTCGCCTCCGTGCCGGACTACGACAGCAACCGCATCCGCAAGCACGAGTTCACGCGTCCCGACAAGGAAGACGACCGCGTGCACCAGATCGACGCGCTCAACGCCCAGACCGGGCCGGTGTTCCTGACCTATAAACACAATGCAGTCATCGACGAACTGGTTGCGCGTGTAACGTCTGGCGCGCCGGAGGTGGATGTCACGGCCGACGACGGCGTGCGCCACACACTGTGGGTGCTGCGCGAAGCAACGGCGCTTGCGACCATCACCCAGACCTTCGACGCCATGCAATACCTCTATATCGCCGATGGCCACCATCGCTCGGCGGCGGCATCGCGCGTGGCGGCGGCGCGCCAGAACGCCAATCCGGTCCACAGCGGCGAGGAACCGTACAATTATTTTCTGGCGGTGATTTTTCCGGACAACCAGATGCAGATCCTCGACTACAACCGCGTGGTCAAGGATCTGAACGGCCACTCCGTGGAGGAATTGATCGCCGAGATTGCCGAGGCCTTCAACGTCGAGATTGAACCGGCGGCAGTCAAGCCGGGTCGCGCGCGCGAATTCGGCATGTATCTGAACGGGCGCTGGCACCGGCTGCATATCGATCCAGAATTCATTCCGGACGAGGACCCGGTCAAGCGTCTGGATGTCAGCCTGTTACAAGACAACTTGCTGGGTCCGATCCTGGGGATCGAAGACCCGCGGCGCGACAAGCGCATCGATTTTGTCGGCGGCATTCGCGGTCTCAAGGAGCTGGAACGGCGCGTGGATTCCGGCGAGATGGCCTGCGCCTTCACAATCTTCCCGACTTCGATGGCCGATTTAATGAGTGTCGCCGACGCCGGCGAAGTGATGCCACCCAAGTCGACCTGGTTCGAACCCAAGCTGGCCGACGGATTGGTATCGCACGTACTGGACTAGGAGCGCCTAACAAAATGACCTCAGCGCTCGACCCCCACCCCAACCCTCCCCCTTCCAGGGGGAGGGTTGGGGTGGGGGTGCGGCGTGAAGGGTTGAGGTTCTGAACATTTCGTTAGGCGTTCTAAGGGACCTCTGAACAAGTCGCTTGCTGTCATTGCGAGCGAAGCGAAGCAATCTCAGCGAAGCAATCTCCTAATCAGCAGGTTGGAGATTGCTTCGTCGCCTTCGGCTTCTCGCAATGACACTTAAACAGAGCTTCCCTAGCCGGCTGGCGCGAGTTTCCAAGGCGCTGTCGTGAACCAGTTTTTCAACGCCTCGCTGGCCTGCGGCCGGCTGATGAAATAGCCCTGCGCCTCGTCGCAGCCGAGGGCGGCGAGGGCGTCGAACATCTCCTTCGTTTCCACGCCTTCCGCCACGACCCGCAGGCCGAGGTTGTGGCCGAGGTCGATTACCGAACGCACGATCATCGCGTCGCTGTTGTTCGCCAGCATCCCCTGGACGAACGATTTGTCGATCTTGATCTCGTTAACGGACATGTGCTTGATGCTGGTCAGTGAGGTATAACCGGTGCCGAAGTCGTCAATGGAGATCAAGGCGCCCCTACGGCTCAGTGTCGCGAGGGTCTCCTCGGCACGCTTGGGGTCGAGAATGATGGCGCTCTCGGTAACTTCCAGCGTCAACAGGCCCGGTTCGGTGTCAGTGGTCTTGATCGCCTCCCCGATCATTTCCAGCAGGTGCGGGTCGTGCAGCGAGCGCGCCGAGAGGTTCACGCTCACGCGCAGATGAATGCCCTGACGGCGCGCGTTCTGGCAGTGACTCAGCGCATCCATCAGCACCCAGCGCGTCAGCGGGCCGATGAGCCCGGTTTGCTCCGCGGCCAGGATAAATCTGTCGGGCGGAAGCAGCCCGAGCCGCGGGTGTTGCCAGCGCACCAGCGCTTCGACGCCGACGATGCGGCCGGTTTCGATCTCCACCTGCGGCTGGAAATGCAGCAGCAGCTGGCCGCCATCGATGGCGTCACGCAATTCCGCCATGAGTCCGAGACGCTCGGGACTGCGGCGATCGAATTCCGGCGTGTAGACGGCATAGCCGCTCGCCATCTGCTTGGCGCGGTGCATGGCGATGTCCGCGCGTTGCAGCAGCGTATCGGCATCGTTGGCGTGTTCGGGCATGGTCGCCACACCCAGACTGGCCTCGACGCTAATCGGAATCTCGTCGAGAATGAATGGCACTTCCAGAAAGTGTTGCAATTTCTTGATGACAAGCCGCACATCCCCGACGGCCGCCAGTCGCGGCAACAGGATGCCGAACTCGTCGGCGCCGAGGCGCGCGATCATATCGGGTGCGAACAACGCGCTGCGCAGGCGTATGCCGACTTTCTGCAGCAGGCTGTCGCCGTGGTTGTGGCCGAGCGTCTCGTTGATTTCGCGGAAGCGATCAAGGTTTATGAGCAGCACGGCCATGGGGCGCCGTTCACGTTGTGCTGCTGCCACGGCTGTCTGAATCAGTTGGAGGAACCGGATCCGGTTCGGCAAGCCGGTGACCGGGTCGGTGTAGGCGAGGCGCTGGATGGTCTCGTCCGCCTGGCGGCGTTCCTGGCGCATGTGCGCCTCGCGCAGTTCGCGCGCGATGGCGGGCAGCAGGCGCGCGGTGTTGCCTTTCATCAGGTAGTCGTGGGCGCCGGCCTTCATGGC
>Ga0180070_1000015_pt1 | contig 9031 bp, 12 predicted proteins | sample EasRiv293_16_10D_FD_123020 | JGI IMG/M metagenome (GOLD analysis project Ga0180070, IMG submission 123020) | Soil microbial communities from meander-bound floodplain in the East River, Colorado, USA - East River metaG ERMLT293_16_10D | ecosystem: Environmental > Terrestrial > Soil > Floodplain ... | reverse complement strand
GTTCGACGTCGCTATCCAGGCGGCCATCGGTTCGCATATTATTGCGCGCGAAACGGTGAAGGCGTTGCGCAAGAACGTGATCGCCAAGTGCTATGGCGGCGATATCTCGCGCAAGCGCAAACTCCTCGAGAAACAGAAAGAAGGAAAAAAACGCATGAAGCAGGTCGGTTCGGTGGAAATTCCGCAGGAAGCATTTCTGGCGGTACTGCGTACGGACGAGAAATAGGCCATGGACTTCGCGCTCATCATGTTCGTCGCGCTGCTGGCAACCGGCTTTATCTGGGCTGCCGACCATTTCATCTGGGCACCGGTACGTGCGCGCGCCGCCGCGGCTCTGCTGAAGGCCGGTGAACCGGAAGCGGCTGTGCACAAGGCTCGGCACGAGCCGCTCATCGTCGAATACGCGCGCGCGTTCTTTCCGGTGATCCTGTTCGTGTTCCTGCTGCGTTCGTTTCTGGTCGAGCCATTCCGCATCCCGTCGGGCTCAATGATGCCGGGTCTGCTGGCCGGTGACTTCATCCTTGTCAACAAATACACCTATGGCCTGCGCCTGCCGGTGATCAACCGCAAAGTGGTCGATCTCAGCGCGCCCAAACGCGGGGATGTCATGGTGTTCCGTTTTCCCGGCGACCTCTCGGTCAATTACATCAAGCGTGTCATCGGTCTGCCGGGCGATCGTATTGTGTACCGCGACAAGAAACTGTTCATCAACAATCAGCCCATGTTGCAGACACCAGCTGGCGACTACACTTATACGGAGTCCGGTGACCACATGATTTTCGCCCGGGTCTTCAAGGAGCGGATCGATGGCATGGAGCATAATATTCTGCACGGCGAAGGCCAGAACCCGGGGATACTGGAGTTTAGCGTGCCGGAGGGGCATTATTTCATGATGGGCGATAACCGCGACCGCAGCAATGACAGCCGTTACTGGGGTATGGTGCCGGAGGCTAACGTGGTCGGCCGGGCTTTTCTGATCTGGTTCAGTTGGGACATGGTGAACGGTGGCGTGTCCTGGAGCCGGATCGGCAGTTCAATACAATGAACGTAACATCTAATCGGAGGCGCAGGATGCTGAATACAAAATCGAAGCAGATTGGCATGGGCTTCTGGGGTTTGCTGATGATTGCGGCGCTGTTCATATTTTTCGTGGTCCTGTTCTTCAAGTTGCTGCCGCCCTACATGGAATACGGCAAGGTCAAGACCTCGCTGGAGAACATGGCGCGGCAGCCGGGCACCAAAGATATGGAAAAGGCTCAAATCAAGGCGGCGCTCGAACGGCGTTTCGACATCGAAGATATCAACAATGTCGATTTGAACAAGGCCCTGTTTGTGGAGAAAAAGCCCGGCAGCATGGCCGTCCGCATTGCCTACGAAAGGCGTGTGCCGCTCGCCTACAACATAACTGCCCTGATCGAGTTTGATGATACTGTGCAGGTCAATGTCCGTTGAGCAGTACCCACAACGAACTCACCAAGCAGTTAGGCTATGCTTTCCGCGATGGGGCACTGCTCGCGCGCGCATTGACCCATCGCAGCCACAGCAGCCGGAATTACGAACGCCTTGAGTTTCTGGGCGACAGCATCCTGAGCTTCCTCATCGCCGATGTTTTGTATGACCGATTCCCGCAACTCAGTGAAGGCGAGTTGACGCGGTTACGCGCAACGCTGGTGCGGCGCGAGACCCTGGCAACCCTTGCCCGTGAACTGCAGCTCGGTGACTGTCTCGAGCTCGGCAGCGGTGAACTTAAAAGCGGTGGCTTCGATCGCGATTCGATTCTTGCCGATACCCTGGAGGCGGTGTTCGGGGCCGTCTACAAGGATGGCGGTATCGAGGCGGTACGAGAGGTGGTGTTACGCCGCTACCAATCCATACTGGGCAGCATTGACCCGAGCAGTATTCTCAAGGATCCAAAAACTCGTCTGCAGGAGTTTCTTCAGCGCAAGTCTCTGGCCACACCGGTATACACCGTGCTGGAAGTAAGTGGTGAGCCGCATCAACAGCGCTTTGTGGTGGAATGCCGTGTGCCAGGACTGGCGGAAGTCTTGCGTGGTGAAGGCAATAGCCGTCGCTATGCCGAGCAGGCGGCGGCCACGCGCGCCTGCGAACTCCTGAATTGCGAAGTCGATGATTAAGACCACATCTGCAACAATGCCGCCTGACGGCGGTTTCCGCAGCGGGTTCGTCGTGATTATCGGTCGGCCGAATGCCGGAAAATCCACGCTGCTCAATCGCCTCGTCGGGCAAAAGGTCAGCATCACCTCGCAGCGCGCCCAGACCACGCGCTACCGCATTCTCGGTATTCACAACACGCCGCAGGCGCAGATCATCTACGTGGATACACCCGGGTTGCACCGTGGCGAAAGCGACAAGCAGCTCAGCCGTCTCATGAACCGCGAGGCGCGCGTGAGCCTCGAGGGTGTCGACGCCGTGGTGCTGGTCATGACCGCCGACGGCTGGACAGAGCGCGATGAGCCGGCGCTCGAATTGGCGCGGCAGGCGAACTGCCCGGTGATTCTGGCAATCAACAAGGTGGATCGCCTGAAGGTGCGTGAACGCCTGCTGCCGTTGATGGAAGCGATGCAGCAGCGCTTCGCTTTCGCCGAAATCGTCCCCCTGTCAGCGCAAGACGGCGATAACGTGCCTGTGCTCGAAAAAATTCTGCTGCGGCTATTGCCCGAACATCCCGCCTATTTTGATGCCGAGCAGATTACCGATCGCAGCGACCGGTTTCAGGCCGCGGAGTTTGTGCGTGAGCAGGTGTTTCGCAGCTTCGGTGAGGAAGTCCCGTAAGCGGTGGCGGTCGAAATTACCGAATTCCGGGAGGAACCGAAACATCTGCATATCGAAGCCGTCATCTGGGTCGAGAAGGAAGGCCAGAAGGCGATCTTGATCGGCAAGGGCGGCGCGAGCCTGAAAGAAATCGGCAAGCGCGCACGCCTTGAAATGCAGAAGGCCTTTGGCCGCAAGGTATACCTCGGACTGTGGGTCAAGGTGCGCGAAGGCTGGTCAAATGACGTGCGCGCCCTGAAGAGTCTCGGCTACAGTGAGAAAGACTGATGCGCGTCAGCCAGGAACCGGCCTATGTCCTGCATCATCACGATTACGGTGAAACCAGTCTCCTGCTTGAAATGTTTACCCGCCGGCACGGACGTCTCGGAATAGTTGCCAAGGGCGCGCGCCGTGCGCGTTCACCGTTGCGCGCCGCGCTCATTCCCTTTCAGCCGCTGGTGATGGGGTTCAGTGGACGCGGTGAACTTCCGACACTGACTGCCGCTGAGCCAGCCGGCGCGGCGCCGGCGATTGCCGGGGAGGCATTGTTTTGCGGTCTGTATCTGAATGAACTGCTGTTGCGTCTGTTGCACCGGCATGATCCGCATGAGCGTCTGTTCGAAAGCTACAGCGAAGCGCTGGGCCGGCTCGGCGAAGGCCGGGATATGGAGGCGACGTTGCGTGTATTCGAGAAACGCCTGCTCGAGGACATTGGCTTTGGTCTGGTGCTTGATCACGATGTCCAGGATGGCGCGCCCATACAGCCGGAGCATTTATATCGATACGTTCCAGAACGTGGTCCAGTGACAGCGCATGCCGCGGACGGTGAAGGCATTGCCGTACAGGGCGCCAGCCTGCTGGCACTGGCGCGTGAACACCTGGATGACGCGATGGCGCTGCGTGAAGTAAAGCATTTGATGCGTGCTCTGCTGGCACGTCACCTCGGCGAACGGCCGTTGACCAGTCGTGGCCTGTTTCGTCCGCGACCTGTGCGGAATGCGCTAGAATACCCGCAGATCATGACCGATGCAGAAAGGAGCAAACTGTGATCAGGCTGGGCGTGAACATTGACCATGTGGCGACATTGCGCCAAACGCGTGGCACGCGCTTTCCAGACCCCGTGCAGGCAGCGATCGAGGCCGAACAGGCAGGGGCGGACGCCATTACCCTGCACCTGCGTGAGGATCGCCGCCACATCCAGGAGCGCGATGTCGAGCTGCTGAGTTCAATTTTGCAAACGCGCATGAATCTGGAAATGGCCGTGACCGAGGAAATGGTCGCGTATGCGGTGCGTCTGCGGCCGGCGGAATGCTGTCTGGTACCGGAACGTCGCCAGGAACTCACGACCGAGGGCGGCCTGGATGTCGTCACGCACGCGAAGAAAATCAGCGCGGCCTGCGAACGTCTGGCCGAGGCCGGCGTGCGTGTGTCACTGTTTGTGGACGCCGAGTCAGAACAAATCGATGCCGCCCTGCGCAGCGGCGCGCCAGTGATCGAAATCCATACCGGACGCTATGCGGACGCCCCGAGTGCCGACGAACGCGGTGAAGAACTGGCACGTATCGAGCTTGGCGTGCAGCAGGGCCTGGACCTGGGGCTGCAAGTGAACGCCGGACATGGTCTCAACTATCACAATGTACAGGCGCTCGCGGCGATTCCCGGCATTGCCGAGCTCAATATTGGTCACGCGATTGTGGCGCGCGCGCTGTTCAGCGGATTGCAGGAAGCGGTGCGCGAGATGAAGCGGCTGATGCGCGAGGCGCGCGCGCGGTGATCTTCGGCATTGGCACGGACATCGTGCGCGTGGCACGCATGCAGAAAAACATCGAGCGCTATGGCGAAAAATTCGCCGAACGCATTCTCACGCCGGCCGAACTATCCGAGTTCCGAAAGGAAACACGCCAAGCGCATTTTCTCGCCAAACGCTTCGCCGCCAAGGAAGCCGCGGCCAAGGCCATGGGCACCGGTTTCCGCGACGGTCTCATGTTGCACCACATCGGCGTTACGCATGACGCCGCCGGCAAACCACAGCTCGCTTTTACTGACCAAGCCGCCGAATTCATTCAGACCAATCGGATAACCAGTGTGCACGTAAGCCTGGCGGATGAGGAAGACCATGCGGTCGCGTTTGTAACCCTCGCGACTGGATAGGCTAAATGCCTATCCACGGATGAACGAAGACGTCTTCTTATTCCTATTTCTTGCGCTTCGGTGGGCTGTAGCCAGCCGGAAAATTACCGAATTCGCCCTCGCTAAACAGAAAACCGAGCATGTGTTGCTCGATTACCACGATACTGGCCGGATCGGCGGTGCTCAAACCGTTGTCATTAATCAGAACCGTGAGATGTGTTAGCCAGCGCTGCCAGGCTTCGCGCGAGATATTTTCGTAGATACGCTGGCCGAGCGTGCCGGGATGGGGTGGAAAGTCGAGACCTTCGGCTTCGCGTTGCAGAACATGGCAAAAGACAGTACGCGGCATGTGGTTTTCCTGTGGTCGATTTCGCTCATTGTAACGGATAGGCGGTAATTACAGGAACCTATCATGCCAGCGTGTTGGCGCATGCGGGCGCAGGTTGCTAGAATGTCGGCATTCAGTCACCTCATCGGAGTCGCCACATGTCAGCCCAAATCCAGACCGAACACATGGATGTAAGTGCCAAGACCTTGTTACAGATATCACCCACCGCCCGCATCAAGCTGGCCGAACTGCTGGCCGAAGCCGGTGATGAGGCGTCTGCCATACGCGTGTTTGTTTCCGGCGGCGGATGCGGCGGCATGGCATACGGCATGACCTACGCCGACCAATCGACCGACTATGACCACGTTATCGAGACACCGGAGCTAAAGGTTGTGGTCGATGCGGTGGCGCTCAATTTTCTGCATGGTGCCGAGATCGACTTCACTTCCGACGGCCCCAACCCGGCATTCGTGTTCCGCAATGCCTACGAGGCCCCGAAAACCGGTGGTGGTGGATGTGGCAGCGGTGGTTGCGGTGGCGGGGGCTGCGGTCGCTAAACCGCGCGTTCTGCTGGTCGCGCCGCGCGACAGTTATCGCACGGCGCCGTACATCGCGGCGGCGCGCAAGCTAGGCGTCGATCTCCTGATTGCTTCCGAGGGCAAGCACACCCTCTGCGGGCATGATGTGCCTGGCGTACAGGTAGACCTGCGCGACACGTCGGCCTCCCTGCAGGCGATACTCACGGCAGCGCAGGCGCAGCCATTCCTTGGCGTCATCGGCACGGACGATGCCAGCACAGAGTTCGCCATGCAGGCCAGTATGCGTCTGCAACTTCCGCACAATCCGCTGCTCTCGGTGCGCCTCGCGCGCCGCAAGGATCTGGCTCGCACGCATCTGGAGCGCGCCGGTGTGCCGGTACCCCGCCACTGGAAGATTGACCTGACAAGACCGCTCGCACCTCAGCTCACACATGTCATTTTCCCCTGCGTGGCCAAGCCGGTGGCGTTGTCCGCGAGCCGTGGCGTGATTCGCGCTGATGACCGCGTACAACTCGAGAAGGCGATTGGGCGTGTTGTCAGTATGCTCGCCGATGTTCCGGAGCGTGAAGAACGCGAGACGCTATTGGTGGAGGAATTTATTGCCGGGGCCGAAGTTGCCATAGAGGGGCTGCTCCGTGACGGGCACCTGGACGTTCTCGCTATCTTTGACAAACCTGATCCACTTGATGGACCGTTCTTCGAGGAAACCTACTACACCACACCCTCGCGCCATGCGCCCGATGTCCTGGCGCAGGTCACATCGAGAGTTGCTGAGACTTGTGCAGCCTATGGCCTGCGTGAGGGGCCGATTCATGCCGAATGCCGTATCAACAATGCCGGTGTCTGGATACTGGAGGTGGCGGCACGCTCCATCGGCGGCCTGTGTGGGCGCCTGCTGCGCTTCGGCACCGGTTACGGCCTCGAAGAACTCGTGCTGCTGCATGCCATCGGTCAGCGTCCAGACACACAGCGCGAGGCCGGCGGGGCAGGCGTGTTGATGATTCCGACTACACAGGCCGGGATCCTGCGACGCGTGGAAGGTGTGCTGGCGGCGCAGCGCGTGCCGTACATCGAGGAAGTCGTGATCGATGTGCGCGAAGGTTACGAACTCGTGCCGTTACCGGAAGGATCGAGTTATCTCGGCTTTATATTCGCACGCGCGCCGACGCCGGTCGAGGCCGAGGCGGCGCTGCGTGAAGCACATGCGTCTTTGCGTGTCGTGGTGGCGCCACTCTGGAAAGGTGGCGTGGTGCATGCAGTCGCTTCCTGATCGGGATTTTTCCATGATCAGGCATGAGATCGGCAAAACCGAAAGGCAGGTAAAAAAACCAAGAGCACTCTGTCCGCGGTTGTATTAACCGTGGACAGAGTGCAAATCTGGCTCCCCGGGACGGACTCGAACCGCCGACCCAGTGATTAACAGTCACTTGCTCTACCGACTGAGCTACCGGGGAATGTGCGGAGGCGCGTATGGTACTTATCGCCCCCGGGGGGGTCAAGGCGGTATTTATCCGTGCTCAGGGTGCCGTGGGACAGGAAATGGCGCCACCGCTTGCGTTCCGGGTGGATGTGCGTGGACGGCCGCTGATGGACACAATCACTGCCCGCGGGGAGCCTCGGCCGTGCTTGACGCAGAACGTGAAGGTGAGATTGGAACCCGAAGCCATGCCGTTCGGCTGATAGGTCACGTGGTCGCGGTGGGCTGAGGAGCGGATATGCAGCCCCTCGGTGGCGCCAAACTCCCGGACCGCCAGTTCATCGGCATCAAATTTGTGGTTGCCGTTTCGGTCAATATAGAGCAGGTAGCCCTTTTCCCAGACCGTGCCACCGACACTGTTGTCGCTGCACGCACGACCATCAGCGCTGGGACAGAGCGCTGCTCTTTCGCCACGTTTGATGGTTTCGCTGCGTGCCAGATGCAGCGCCGTGACCAGCGAGTTGACTGCACCCGACATGCGTTGACTGGAGACGAGTTGCTGAAATGAAGGAACCGCAACAGTGGTGACCGTGCTGACGACAGTCAGGGTCACGAGCGCATCATACAGGCTGAAGGCGCGTTCGTGCCGCGGCCGGGGAAATTTAAAGTGAAAAACTGACTTCCTGTGTGATTTTTTCACAATGGCTCACTCCCTTGAGTTATTCACCGCCGCGTCACTCGGGGCAGGTGTCCCTGATCCTTCAGGTCGATGGCTTGAGCAGAGCGATCCTCCGCCTTGACCATCGTGAAATTATTATGACGTACCTCTCCGCCAGAAGGCAAGAAGCCGGAGTAATCTAAGTCAGACGCTGTGATTTGCCGGTTGAGATCATGCGTCGGCGCGGCCGAAGAGCTGCTCGAGACGGTCCAGTGCCTGGTCCAGTTTCGCCGGGCTGGTGGCAAATGACAGACGCATATAACCCTCGGCGCCGAATGCTGAACCGGGCACAAGCGCGACGCCGGCTTCATTTAGTATCAGCTCGGCCATGTCCACATCGTTCGCAATGCCCTCGAAATTGGCAATGGCATCCTTGAACAGGGCAAAGGCATAGAACGTGCCTTTCGCGGGCAGGCAGCGCACACCGCGCAGTTGATTCAGGCGTGCGACCACGTGGTCGTGGCGTTCCCGGAAGGCGCGCACCATCGGTGCCATGCACATCTGGTCGCCGTTGAGCGCTGCTTCGGCCGCCACCTGGGCAATCGAGGTCGGATTCGACGTGCTTTGTGATTGCACCTTCTTCATGGCGGCGATCAGCGCCTTGGGACCGGCGCAGTAACCGATGCGCCAGCCGGTCATGGCGTAGGCCTTCGACACACCGTTCAACACGATGGTGCGATCCTTCAGGTCCGGACAGGCGTTGACAATGTTGCAGAACGGCTCGTCGGTCCAGAGGATGTGCTCGTACATGTCGTCGGTGGCGATCAGCACATCCGGATATTTGCGCAGCACCTCACCCAGTGCCTCCAGTTCCTGGCGCGTGTACACCGCGCCGGTCGGATTGGAGGGGCTGTTGATAACCACGAGCTTGGTCTGGAAACCGATCACGGCATCGAGCTGCTCGGGCGTGATTTTGTAGCCCTGCTGGATGCCGGTTGAAATAATTACCGGCGTGGCATCGGCCAGCAACACGATATCCGGATAGGACACCCAGTAGGGCGCGGGGATCACCACCTCGTCACCCTTTTCGAGCAAGGCCTGGGCAAGATTGAAAAAACTCTGTTTGCCGCCGACCGACACCAGAATCTGGTCGGACGTGTAGTCGAGACCGTTATCGCGCTTGAACT
>Ga0180070_1000014_pt1 | contig 9068 bp, 7 predicted proteins | sample EasRiv293_16_10D_FD_123020 | JGI IMG/M metagenome (GOLD analysis project Ga0180070, IMG submission 123020) | Soil microbial communities from meander-bound floodplain in the East River, Colorado, USA - East River metaG ERMLT293_16_10D | ecosystem: Environmental > Terrestrial > Soil > Floodplain ... | reverse complement strand
GTGCAGGGCCTCGGTATCCTTGAGCCCGGTGTCGAGCGGCTCCGCGGCCTGCACGCTGGAGAGACACAGCAACGTGCAAAGAATAAAGGGAATTCCTGGAATACGGCGATGTTCGATGTTCATGGTTCACTCCTTGCGATGCGGATCGCTCCCGTTTGAGCAGCGGCCGTCTCGTGACAGCTTCTTCTTATGTTCTCCCCGCCCGCCTTGCCGAATCTTCGCGGGCCGGGCCTGATTACTTGGTGCCGACCACGATGTGGGTAATGCCGTGGAGATAAACGCGCCCGGGTTTTGTGCTGCGCGCCTCGGCTTCGCGTGCAATCTCTTTCTTCACGATTTCTTGTGTGTCCGCCGGCAACTGTACAAACAGGCTCGCCACGGGGCCCGCGAGTTCGCGAATGAACACGTCATACTCGGCGCCGGTCGGAAAATCGGCCATCGGGATCGTCACCTGTTCGATGGCGACGTCGCGAAAACCGGCTTCGGCAAAGATGGCGCGCAGTCGATCGGGGCTGGCGAGCGCGAAGATGCCGGGCGCGCCCGCGGGCGGTTCGGGAATTTCCATATGGCGTTTGAGCACGCCCAGCGGCACCGTGACGAACGGATTATTCGCCGCTTCGGTCCAGGTGCAAACGACCACTTTTCCGCCCGGCTTGAGCGCGGCGTAAACGCGACGCATGCAGGCAACCGGATCGGGCATGAACATGAGACCCCAGCGCATGGTCACGGCGTCGAATGAGCCGACCGGCGCGTCGATGACCTCGCCGTCGACACAACGAAACTCGACGTTCGAGAGCGAGCGCGCCTGCGCTTTGGCGCGCGCGAAGCCGACCATTTCCTCGACGAAGTCGGTGGCGAGCACCGAGCCTTTGGGCCCGACCGTCTCGGCGACCGTCAGCGCCGGCTCGCCCGCGCCGCAGGCGATGTCGAGCACGCGCGACCCCGCGCGAATGGCCGCCAGCGCAATCATGCGCTCGGTGACCGGCGCGGCCCAGGTTCGCATCAGCGCATCGTACTTGCCCCAGCCCGGAGCAACCATGGTCCAGCTCTTGTGCTGCTTCTCTTTCGCTTCCGCCTGTTGCATGTTCCGCCTCCGCTTTTGTTCTATGTGTCCGTCATCGCGGACGTCACGCGCAGTGTCTCGCTAAATCTCAGCTGCTGCAAATGTGGCGAAGAATCCGGATCAGGGGTTAGCTCGATCTGGCTCCTGTTTGCCCAGGGTCGGAAGTGTCAAACACTCAAACCGGGCCTTTCCCTAAAACCCGGCCGCCTTCATTTCTTCCGGCGTGCGTTCCCAATATGGCTTCTCGAAATAGAACCGCGCTTTGGTATCGTCAGCGTAGACGAATTTGTGTTCAAAGTAGCTGTACACGGCGGCGCGCAGCGCCGGGTCGTGGATGACGAACGCCTTGTTCGCTGCGGCCTGATCGAGCAGCTTGCGGTAGGCGTCGATCGGCTCCATGCCGGCCTGCTGGAAGATGATGCGCCCGCCGAACTCGCGGTGCAGTGCTTGATTGAGTTTCCACTGCCGCACCCAGTGCTCCGCCACGCGCCGTTCGGACTCCTGCTGCATTTTGCGTTGCGCCGGGTCGCGCAACTCTTGCGCGCGCTTGGCATCGAATTCGGCCAGCTGGTTCAGCGTGTCGAGGTGTTGCTGTGCGGCTTTGCGCCACGCCTCGGTAAGGCTTGATGACTTGAGTTCTTCTATCAGTGCCGCGCGTTGTTGCACGCGTTCGGTATCGGAGCGCCGCTTCATGCGCTGGTGGCCTTCGATCTGCGAAGTGATTTCGGCATCGGTCGGCGTGATGTTGCGACGGCGCGCATAGTCATCAAACACTGCCTTCCACACCCGCGCGCGCAGCATCTCGCCCTTGGCGCGTTCTGCGCCGGCGGGATCCACGGCCTGGTCCATAGCCGGCTTGGCGCCACCGGGCGCGATGAGGTCTTGAGCGTACACACGCTCACCAAAAATAACGGCCACGGGTTGGCCATCTGTTTCGTTGGCGGCGTGGGCCATCACTGAAATGACGAGGCCCAGGGCCGGGAGCCACGGCAAACGTGGGTGCATGGTTCCTCCTGCAATGCACACTAACTGGACAGCGACCGCGGCAACTGCTCAGTGTGTGCCGGTTTCATGCTGCCACGGATTCTATAAAAAAGAACGGGGGTCCCTGCTTGATCTTTTCGCCCTTCTATACGGCCCGGATATTGCCAGATTCTTGCGGGTGGTGCGCCAGATTGGGGCATGGCGCTGGATGCCTTTTCACCGCTATGTGGGGCAGACACGCCGTTATACGCCGTCAGTTTGTTTTGGCGCTTCAAGCTGGCGGAGGGGCTGGCCTTCCGGCATTACAAATTCTGGTCGAACTATGCCATGAATTGATCGAAACAGGGCCATTATTGACCTGATTTTCCCGGATATTAGCCATCCTGCCGACTTCAAACGCGTGAGACAGGGTGGCATGAATGCTGCAGCTACTAGCACGAGACCGTGTGGTACTCAGGCGCTCACGCGCCAACCAATAAACTTCCTGCTGATTATGTTCCGTCCCGGAAACTGCGAGTTCTTTCAGAAGGGCGTCTGGCGCCAGGGCATCGCCCTGCTCGCCCTCTTCTGGGTGGGCGGGTGTTCGATGCTGGGGATATCGGACCCCGCTTCCCACGACCGTGCCAACAATCTGGCCATCCTGCTCAGCGATGAATCGCCGGCATTTCGCCGCGTGGCCCAGGAAATGGCCAGCCAGGCCGGCAAGCCCATTGAGAATTTTCGTCTCGATGGCAGCGTTGCCAGTCAGGCGGAAGCACTCCGGCGTCTGCAACGATCAACGCACTCCACCGTCGTGGCCATCGGGTTGCCGGCGGCGCGTGCCGCGCGTCGCCTGACAGACAAACAGGTTGTGTTCTGTCAGGTCTCCAGCCACGAAGAAGAAAGTCTGATGTCTCCGTTTGTAAAGGGTGTCAGTGCGATTCCGCCGGTGCGTGAGCAGTTTCGGGCCTGGCGGGCACTGAACCCGAAGTTGCGCACGGTGGGCGTGATCACCGGCCCGCAACAAAGTGCCTTGCTGACCGAGGCCCGACAAGCCGCGCATGCGAATGGTCTCGAACTGATTGCCGTTGAGGTCAAATCCGATCGCGAAACACTTTATGCCTTCAAACGATTATCGCGACGCGTGCAGGGCCTGTGGCTGGTGCCGGACAACCGTGTGCTGAGCAATGCGGTGTTGCACGACCTCATGGCGCACGCGGTCAAGGAGGGAAAGCAGGTGCTGGCCTTCAGTCATGAGTTGCTGGCGCTGGGAGCGCTGCTGTCGGTGGAAAGCAGCCCGGCGGATATTGCCGGTCGGGTACTGGCGCGAACCCGCGAGACCTCGGCAAAGAGCGTTGCTGTTCTGCCGCTAACCCGCGTTGAGACCCGGGTGAACGCGACGATGCTGCGGCGTTTTGGACTGACAATGCCAAGCGGCTTTGAGGGCAAACTGCATGCTTCGTGATCGCGGCCGATCCGCGCTGGGCTGGTTTCAGGATCTGAAGTCCCGGATCGGCCGGACGACGGCACGGCTGGGTCGCGGGAAGGTTCAACACAGTCTGGTGCAGCGTCTGATGGCGGTGCTGTTTTTTACCGCCCTGTTTGTCTACTTCACCATCAATATCGGTTTGTGGTGGACGTCGTCGCGCCTGCTTGAAGAGAACCTGCTCAAGCACGCCGGCAAATGGATTACGGAACTGGATACCGTGGGCACGCCGCTGTACGCCTCGCGGACCGGTTATCAGCATGCCCGGGTCGATGAGCGTATCCAGAATTTTCCGGAAATCTCCTTTGTCCGCTATTTCGATGTCAGCGGTCGCCGGGTGCTGGGCGAATATGGAAAGTTCGATGGCCTGAAACTGACCGTGCCGGCCAGCCACGATTTGTCCGCGCTGATCCCGAGCGCCGGGCGCGAGCGGCCTTACCTGGTGGAGCGAGATTCTCCCGGCGGCAATATTCTGCGCCTGATCGCGCCGGTGTACGTGCGGGCGGTCCGTTCAGACGGCATGTTGAACTTTTCGCTGCGCAAGACACAGACCGAAGAGACCGAGGTGGTCGGCTACATTGATCTCGGAATAGACCTGGGCTATTACCGTGAGGCACTGCTGCGCAGTCTTGCGCACGGCAGCCTGCTCATCGCGGCGATTTTTGCATTGGCGCTGTTTGTGGGTTACCGCCTGATCCGCCGGGCATTGGCACCGCTCACCCGCCTTCAGGAGCCGCTGTTGCAGCTGGCCCGGGGCGATACCAGCGTGCGGGTAACACTTGGCGGGGATGATGAGATTCGCGCCATTGGCCACGCACTGAATACGACCATTGCCGCGATTCACCAGCGTGACGAGACGCTGCGCCACCTGGCTGAGCATGATCCGCTCACTGGCCTGGCCAACCGCGTCACGTTGATGCGCGAGCTGGAACGTGAACACGCGCGCATGGCAGAAGGCGGTCATTCGAGTGCGGTGTTGTTCATCGACCTCGACCAGTTCAAGTACGTCAATGATTCGTACGGACATGCCGCCGGTGACCGGCTGCTGATCAAGGTGGCCGAGGTGCTGCGCTCGCGCCTGCGCGACACCGACACGGTGGCACGATTCGGCGGTGACGAGTTTGTGATTCTGGCCCGCCATGTCGATCAGCAAAAAATCATTGAGATCGCCGCGTCCCTGAACGCGCTGATACGCGAAATCTGTCTGGTCGAAGGTGACCAGTCCTTCACCGTCAATTGCAGCATCGGCATCACGCTGATGACCTCGAGCCACTTTACGGTCGAGGAGGTCATCTCGCAGGCGGACACGGCCTGCTACGAAGCCAAGTCACGCGGACGCAATCGATATCATGCCTACGAATTCGGTACCGAGGATCGCAAGAAGATCATGTCGGACATGGGCTGGGCGCAGCAGATCAAGACGGCGCTGCGCGAGGACCGTTTCCACTTGGTGTTCCAGCCGATCCAGTGCATGGGTCCGAAAAGCTGCGACTTCCATGAAGTGCTGCTGCGCCTGCCGGGACCGGATGGCCAGCTGATCGCACCCGGGGCCTTCCTGCCGGTGGCGCAGCGTTTCGGCCTGTTGGTGGATATCGACCGCTGGGTCATCGCCAATGCGTTCAAACGGCTGGGCGACATTCGCCGCACCGGACGGGAAATCGTGTTCTCGATCAATCTCTCCGGTCAAATGCTCGACGACCCGGATCTCTACGAGGTGATTCGTGCCGGCATGCAGACCCATCAGTTGCCGGCCGGTTCGGTGGTGTTCGAAATTACCGAGCAGACCGCGGTGCGCCAGATCGACAAGGCCTCGCTCCTGATCACCCGGCTGTCGGAACTGGGCTGCCTGTTTGCACTGGATGATTTCGGCAAGGGCTTCAGCTCGTTCAGCCACCTCAAGCATCTGCCGGTGCACTACATCAAGATCGACGGATCGTTTGTGGAAAACATGCTGACCAACCCGGTCGACAAGGCCATGGTCGAGTCGATCATCCAGATTGCCCGGGTACTCGGCAAAAAAACCATCGCTGAGTTCGTGCAGAACCAGGAAACCATAGTGATGCTGGAGAGGGCCGGAGTCGATTTTGTTCAGGGCTACCACGTCGGCCGGCCGGCCGAGCTGTCCGACTCGGTGAAAAAGCGCGTTGCCGGTTGACCGTTACGGCGACGTCGCGCTCGTCCTGTGGATTATCCGGGATAAATATATTTCCCCGTCGATCTCATTGCCGCGTGCGAACTTTTGAATCTGGATAGAGAATTCTAGCGGGCGGGGCGCAGCTCCGCCCCCTTTGCCAGCTTACACAGTAATCCGGGTCGGATATCGTCTCACGTGTTCAGCGCGAACCTGTGGTCGATGACACTTCCGCAGCCGCCTCGGCATCGAGCCATACCTGCACAGTACCGCTGATCGCGCGTGCCGGGATGTCCGCGCCCGCGCGCCAGGCCGTGACTGCCGCGCGCTTGTCCGCGCCGGTGATCAGAAACAGCACCTGCCGCGCGCGCGACAGTCGCGCGGCACTCAGGGTGACGCGCTCGGTCGGTGGCTTGGGGGCGTCGTGCACCGCCAGCACCTCAGCGCTGGCATCGAGCGGCCGGCCGGGAAACAGACTGGCGGTGTGGCCGTCCGCGCCGAGGCCGAGTAGTACCAAATCGAATTCGCCGAGACCGGCCAGCAGCGCGGCATACTGGCGGGCCGCTGCTTGCGCGCCGAGCTCGGCGCTGAAGGCGTGAATGTTGCCAGGCGGCGCGGCGATGTGGTCAAGCCAGACGTGGCGGATAGCGCTATCGTTGCGGCCGGCGTCGCCGGCCGGCAAGCAGCGCTCATCGCCAAAGTACCAGTGCCAGCGCGGCCAGTCGGCATGCGCGCTCGCGAGCCGCGCGTACACCGCAAGCGGTGTCTGGCCGCCGGCCAGCACCAGGCGGAACACGCCCTGCGCGGCGATCGCCGCGCTTGCGTTCACGAGGATGTGCGCCGCGGCGTGGTCAGCGAGCGCGGCGCTGTCCGGAAACACCCGCCAGCGCGCCGACACCGTCACCAACGTGCCGTCAGATTTCATTGCGCCAGAACTGGTCGTCGCGCTCGAACAGGCGATTGGCCTCGCGCGGACCCCAGGTGCCGGCCGGATAGGTGGGAATGTATTCGCGGCTGGCCTGCCATTCGCGCAGGATCGGATCGACCACGCGCCACGCCCACTCGACTTCGTCGAAGCGCAGGAACAGGCTGCGGTCGCCTTCGATCACATCGAGCAGCAGCGTCTTGTAGGCCTCCATGGTGCTGGACGGCGACTCGCGGTACGAGGCGTTGAGCCGCACGACGCGGGTGTTCATGGTCAGCCCGGGTTCCTTGGCGTGCAGCTCGATGTGCATGCACTCGGTCGGTTGCAGCGACAGCAGCACCCAGTTGGGATCGATGTGGGCGGCGCCGGCTTCGTGAAACAGCAGCTGCGGCGGATGGCGGAAACGGATTGCAATCAGCGAGGTGTTCTCGGCCAGACGCTTGCCGGTGCGCAGGTAGAACGGCACGCCGCGCCAGCGCCAGTTATCGACGAAGAACTTGGCGGCCGCGTAGGTCTCGGTCACCGATTCGGCGGTCACGTCGGGCTCGCTTCGGTAAGCGAGCACCGGCTGGCCGGCCACGCGCCCGGCCGCGTACTGGGCGCGCAGCGCGTGGCTGTGCACGTCCTGCGCGGACAACGGCCGGATCGAGCGCAGCACCTTGACCTTCTCGTCGTGCAGCGCGTCGGCGTCGAGCTGCGCGGGCGGTTCCATGGCGACGATGGTGAGCAGCTGCATCAGGTGGTTCTGCAGCATGTCGCGCAAGGCGCCGGTGGCGTCGTAAAAGCCGGCGCGCCGGCCGACACCCTCGCTCTCGGCCACCGTGATCTGCACGTGCTCGATGTAGTTGCGGTTCCATACCGGCTCGATCAGGGTGTTGGCGAAGCGGAACACCAGCAGGTTCTGCACCGTCTCCTTGCCCAGGTAGTGATCGATACGGAACACCTGCTCCTCTTCGAAATGGCGATGCAGGCGCGCATTCAGCGTGCGTGCGCTGTCGATGTCCTCGCCGAATGGCTTCTCGACCACGATCCGGTGGCGACCGTGAGCGCGATTGATGCCAATGGCATCGAGCTGCTCGATCACCGGCAGGAAATCGGACGGCTTGATGGCGAGATAGAAGATGATGTTCTCGCACACGCCCATGCGCGGCTTGGACAGCTCGTCCATCAGCCGCCGGTACGCCTGCGGGTCGTTGAGATCGCCGGCCACGTAGTCGAAGCGCGCGGCAAAGCGCGCGAACACCGCCGGCATGAGCCGCTCGCCGAGCTGCTCGCGCAGTACCAGGTCGAGATGCGCCAGCCAGTCCTCGTGTTGCCAGTCGCGGCGCGCGAACGCAATGAAGCGCAGGTCGTCGTGCAACCGGCCGGCGTCGTCCAGCTGGCAGAGCGCCGGAAGCAGCTTGCGCGTGGCGAGATTGCCGGTGGCGCCGAAAATGACGAAGTAACAGGGTCCGAGTTCGGCCATCGGCGCGCTCAGTCGCTGTCCGGCTTCACCGCATGCCCGCCGAAGCCCTGGCGCATCATCGCCAGCAGCTTGTCGGCGTACTCGTCTTTGCCCTGGCTGGCGAAGCGCATCATCAGCGCGAGGCTCATTACCGGTGTCGGCACGCCGAGCTCGATGCCCTCAAGCGCCGTCCAGCGGCCTTCGCCGGAATCGGCCACGAACGGTGCGATGTCGGTGAGTGCCTGATCGCGCTTGAGGAAGTCCGCGCTCAGGTCCAGCAGCCAGCTGCGTACCACGCTGCCGTGCCGCCAGGTTTCGGCAACCGCGGCCAGATCGAGCTTGAAGTCGGCGCGCGCCTTCATCAGCGCGAAGCCTTCGGCGTAGGCCTGCATCATGCCGTACTCGATGCCGTTGTGGACCATTTTCACGAAGTGGCCGCTGCCAACCGGCCCGCAGTGCAGCCAGCCACGCTCGGCGCCCGGCGCCAGCACCTGGATCGCCGGCTTGAGACGCGCGATCGCCGCGGCTGAACCGCCGAGCATCAGCGCATAGCCGTTTTCGAGACCCCATACACCACCGGACACACCGGCGTCGGCGAAGTCGATGCCAGCTGCGGTCAGCCGCGCGGCGCGGCGCAACGAATCTTTGTACCAGGAGTTGGCGCCGTCCACGACCAGATCGCCGCGCGCCAGCAGTGGCTGCAGCTGATCGAGGTGGGCATCGGTGATGTCGCCGGCCGGCAGCATCAGCCACACGGTGCGCGGCGGTGCGAGTGCCGCGACCAGCTCGGGCAGGCTTTCGACCGCGGTCAGGCCGGTTTCGGCGGCGAGCGCGCGCGTCACGTCGGGATTGCGGTTGTACGCCACCACCTCGATGCCGCCGCGCCGCAGGCGGCGCGCCATGTTGGCGCCCATGCGCCCGAGTCCGATCAGTCCGAGTTTCATGCGATCCGTCACCCGTTTATGGTTGAGCCATCCCGTGGCCCCGTGTTACCAGGCGCCCGTCGAACCGGCCTGAATAATTTCGTTGAGCGTGTCACGCACCTTGATGGCATCG
>Ga0180070_1000013_pt1 | contig 9187 bp, 8 predicted proteins | sample EasRiv293_16_10D_FD_123020 | JGI IMG/M metagenome (GOLD analysis project Ga0180070, IMG submission 123020) | Soil microbial communities from meander-bound floodplain in the East River, Colorado, USA - East River metaG ERMLT293_16_10D | ecosystem: Environmental > Terrestrial > Soil > Floodplain ... | reverse complement strand
CGCTGAAAGCCGCCGCGTTGTCCGGATGAAAGACAATCTGCGCAAGCCCATGGCGATCGCGCAGGTCGATGAAAATCACACCGCCGTGGTCGCGGCGGCGATTGACCCAGCCGCAGAGTGTGACGTTTTGTGCGACCTGGTCGAGGTTGAGTTGTCCACAATAGTGACTGCGCATGCTGGAATTCCTGTTGTGTTCTAGCCTGCGGCGTTCAGCGCCGCTGGTGTGAGTAATGGCTGTATTTGTACAAGCCTGCTTTCATCAATCGCCCGCCGACTCCGGCCTGATCTCCGGTGCCACGGCACCGGCCGAAAGAATAAGCTTGATGCCGACGTCCACCGGCATGTCGAGTTCGATCATATCCTCGCGCGCCACCATGAGAAAAAAGCCGGAGGTCGGGTTGGGCGTGGTCGGCACAAAGATGTTCACCAGATTGCGCCCGGTCTTGCGGTTTGCCTCCGGCATGCCGTCGCCGGTGAGGAACGCGAGCGTCCACATCCCGGGATGCGGATAACGCACCAGCACCACCTTGCGAAACGATTTACCGGAACCGCTGAACAGGGTTTCGGTAAGCTGCTTGGAAGCGGAATAAATGGCGCGCACGAACGGGATGCGCGCCAGCAGGCCTTCCCACAGCCTGACCATGCTGCTGCCGAGCAGGTTGGTGACCACCATACCGGTCAGCAGCAATACCACACCGGACAGCAGGAAACCGAGACCCGGTATGCGAAAACCGATCAGGGTTTCGGGCTGCACCACCGCCGGCAGCAACAGCAGGCTCTGATCCACGACATCGATCAGGAACTTGAGTATCAGCACCGTGACCACGATCGGCAACCAGACCAGCAAGCCGGCAATCAGATAGCGCCGCAGGTTTCCCATGACAGGTTTTTCCGGAATGAATAGTAAGTAACGGTTTGCTTTAAGACGCGCTGCTGCCAGTCTTCGGACCAGAACCCGTACCGCCCTTGTCCGGACTGGCCTTGGTCTCGGGGACGGCCTTGGCCTCAGAGTTAGCCTTGGCGTCCGGGCCCGGCTTGGCGGCGCCCTTGAAGTCGGTGGCGTACCAGCCGGAACCCTTGAGCTGAAAACCGGCCGCGGACAACTGCTTGCGCACATCCGGCTTGCCGCAGGCGGGGCAGACGGACGGCGCCGGATCGCTCATCTTCTGCATGAGTTCGAATTCGTGGCCACAGGCCTGGCACTGGTACCCGTAAATCGGCATAACATTTCTCCACCATCAACTTGGCTGTCTGGCAAAAATGGGGCCAGCGGCTGCAAAACAATGCGGAATTATAGCCTGATAATGGCTATTTTTGTGCAGGCCCGCTTTCAATCAAAGCAACCTGCACCAAACTTCAGCCCGCCGGCTTTGCCGGACTGCACAGGCGGAAGCGCATTTCACCTGGCGTGGGGTCAAAGCAAATTGCACGCGTTTGCTGCGACCTTGCGGAGAAACAGATTCACTGTTGGCAGGCAAGTGTGTGTATCGATGCACATTCTTGTTCGCCGTTGCGGCACAACAATGCACCAAACATTCAGCGGTATCATTTTTTTAACCGCGAATGTTGACGTAAAGGGCGAGGAACCACTTCGCCAAACGGCACGCTCTACAATGAAGCGCTTATTGGCTTTCACATCCAAGTGTGCTTGCGCCCGTACCATGCGGAAAAATATTTGCTTGCGCAGACTTCTATTTTTCCCGGTAATTATGCTAAGTTTAGCGCCGTCCGGACATTCTCGACATTCAAATTACTTTTTTCCAAGATCAGATCCACACCATTGGGAGCAACACATGGCGACAAAAAGCAAGGCCTCAAAGAAACCCAGCACCAAGACCGAGATCCTCGGCCATATTTCCGACAAGACCGGTCTCAAGCGTAAAGAAGTGAGCGCAGTATTCGACGAGCTTACCACCCTCATCAAGCGTGACCTGAAAGGCTCGGGTCTGTTCAACGTTGTCGGTCTGATGAAAATCAAATTGGTGCACAAGCCGTCGCAGCCGGCGCGCAAGGGCATCAACCCGTTCACCAAGGAAGAGGTGATGTTCAAGGCCAAGCCGGCGCGCAACGTGGTCAAGGTGCTGCCCCTCAAGGGCCTCAAGGACATGGTGTAAGCAACCGATTTACCCATGGCAAGGCCACCTGCGGGTGGCCTTGTTGTTTATGAGTTTAAAAATTTCCGGAACGTAAATTTTTGGAATTTCTTTAGGAATTGCCGTTCCGGTAATTTTTAAGCACCGACTACCTCAACGTGCGTCGCCACAGCCGCAATTGTCCGGCCACCGGTCTGCCCTGCTCCACCCGTAGCGTCACCGCCTGCTCCACCACGCGCTCAAAACCGTGCCGATGCGCCAGCGCCTCGATATAGGCCGGTGCATGCGCGTAACGGCCGGTGGGCTGCAGACGGTATTCGCCTGCGGCCAGCGACTCGACGGAGAACGCCAGCCAGCCGGCCTGCCGCAGAACCTGGGCGGAACTCGCCACCACCGCCTCCAGATCGCCGATATAAACGAACACATCGGCGGCCACCACCAGGTCGAAGCGTGCGCCCTGCCCGGCCAGAACCTGGACGATGTCGCCCTCAATAAGACAGTCGTACAGGCCACGTTCCCGGGCGCGCGCCAGCATGCGTGGCGACAGATCGATCCCGGTCAGCTGCCGCGCCAGGCCGCGCAGCGCCGCACCGCTCAGGCCGGTGCCACAGCCAAGATCAAGCACATCCAGTCCATCGCTTTGCGGCAGCTGCTCCACCAACAGCGTGCACAGCGCCTGCGGTACCCGGTATTGCAGGGTCGCGGTCAGGTGCTGGTCATAATCCCCCGCATAGCCGTCGAACAATGCCGCGACATATTCCGCCGGTGCGCTGGCGGGCGGCCGTTCGCCGCTCAGGGCCGCGAGCTTGTAAGCCGCCTCGGCGAAGTCGGGCCGCAGGCGCACGGCCTCGCGGAAGCTGGCGAGCGCTTCGTCATGCCGTCCCAGTGCCTGCAACACCGCGCCACGATTCTTGTGTGCCTCGGCAAAATCCGGACGAACATCAAGCGCGGCGCGGTAACAGGCCTCCGCCTCCTCGGCCCGGTCGTCATCGGCGAGCAGCGTGCCGAGGTTGTTGTGCGCCTCGGCGTGGTGAATGAAGCCACATTCACTATCGAGCGCCAGCGCGCGCCGGTAACAATCGGCGGCGGCCGGGCGCTCGCCGCGCTCCTGATGCCAGGTGCCGAGATTGTTCCAGGCCGCTGCGCAACCGGGGTCCGTTTGCAGCGCGGCCTGGTAGTGCTGAATGGCAGCCGCGAAATCACCCGCCTCCTGACAGAGCGCGCCCAGACCCAGCCGCGCGTCCACGTTCCCGGCGTCGAGCGCCACGACCGCCTGATACGCGGCGCGCGCGCCGGCCACGTCCCCGAGCGCGCGCAGAACCTGTCCCAGGTTAATCTGCGCCTCAAGCTGTTGTGGCGCGTGCTGCAGCAACGTCCGATAGCTGTCGGCCGCCGCGGCCAGCTCGCCGTGTGCCGCCAGCGCGTTACCAAGATTGAGCAGCGTGTCCGCATCTACAACCCGGTTCAGGCTATGCAGGGCGAGCGCCGCGTGATAGCTGGCAATGGCATCATCGAGTTGCCCGGCATCGCGCAACACATTCGCCAGGTTGTAATGGAACACGGCCTCACCCGGCCGCAGCGCGAGCGCGCGCCGGATGCTTGCGGCCGCACTCGTGTAATCACCGGCTGCCTGTGCAATCAGGCCGAGCAGATGCAGGGCGTCGGGATGCTCTGGTTCGCGCGCCAGCACATCGCGATAAAGTGTCTCGGCCGCGGCCAGCTCGCCGGCTTCGTGCTGACGCACGGCAGACGCGAGTAAATCGGGAATGCTGGATTCTTGAGTCATTCGATCAACCGGTTCTGGCTTTCCCGCGCAAGTGAAAAGGCGGTAAGCTGGAAAACAATATCGGCACGAACAATGAAGTCCTGCTACCTGCGCTTCGCGGCGTACGCCTTTTCATTATAGGATTCCGTCATGAAATTTTGCAGCCAGTGCGGCGCACTCGTGAGCCGGCGCACCCCTGCCGGCGACACGCACGAACGCTTCGTGTGCGACGCCTGCCAGACCGTCCATTACCAGAATCCGAAAATGGTGGTCGGCTGCATCCCCGAATGGGAGGACCAGATTCTTCTCTGCCGGCGTGCCATCGAGCCGCGTCTGGGGTTGTGGACACTGCCGGCGGGTTTTATGGAACTGCACGAGACCACCGCCCAGGCGGCCGCGCGCGAGGCGCTGGAAGAGGCCAACGCCTCCATCGAGATCGGCGACCTGCACACGCTCTACAACCTGCCGCACATCGGTCAGGTCTATCTCATCTATCGCGGCCGGCTGCGCAGTCTTGATTACGCACCCGGCGAAGAGAGCCTTGAGGTGCGCCTGTTCCGCGAGTCTGAAATCCCGTGGGAGCAAATTGCCTTTCCGGCCGTGACCCATGCCCTGCAACATTTCTTTGCCGACCGGCAACAGGGTCGTTACGTCCTGCACCTTGGCGAACACGGCGCACCGCAGCGCTAGGCCAGGTCGGCGGTGAATTGCTTTCTGAAACAGGTTCCCGGAAATCTCAGGCCGCGGATGGATTGGCCTTGCGCAAGGCATTGATGCCATCCTTGAGCAGCGCGACATTGAAACCGCGTTCCGAGAGCAGAAAGGCGGCCGCGCCACTGCGCCGGCCGGTGTCGCAATAAACAATGTAGGGGCGGCCGGCATCGAGGCTGTCGGCCTTCTGGCGCAGCTGGGCCAGCGGGATGTTGATGCTGCCCTTGAGGCTGGCGCGCTGGTATTCGCCCTCCAGACGCACATCGATAAGTCCGGCACCGGCCTGCACGCGCGTCACCGCCTCCTTGTCGGAAACCTGTTCGAGCAGTGGTTCCTTGAGCAGCTTGTCGAAATCGGCCTTGGCCAGTCGCATGAGCGCGCCGTCGCTGAGCGCCGCAATCGTGGCGTTACGCGGCGCATCCGACAACAACGCCTCTTCGCCGAAGCCATCACCCGCGGCCAGATCGGCCAGCGCCACCATCTTCTGCTGCTCGCCGGGCTTCTGCACCACGCGACAGCGCCCCTGCTTGATGACGTAGTAGTAATCGCCCTTGTCGCCCTGGCGGATAACAATCTGCCCGGCCTTGATCGGTACTTCCTCGAAGCGCGCGAACAACTGCTGGATGTTGGCCGCCGGCAACCGCAGCAGTGCCTTGCTTTCGAGCAGCCGGCGCATCCAGGCGACGTCGCTCGCGTCACCCTCAAACTCGGTGACCTCGATACCGGTGACTTGATCCCAGGTGAGCAGGGTGTCCAGGAACTGGCTATCGACGTGCAGGATGCGGGACGCTGTCATGGTCTTGCCGGCATACTGGCGCGGCTTGAGGTTGGCGAGTGGGTACTTGGCCTCCTCACTGGCACCGTTCACCGTGCGACTGGCAGCGCCTTTCTTTGACGACAAGACCACGTCGCCGGCCAGCACATAGAATGCATCGCTGTCGGTACTGCCTTCCTGAAACAGGACGTGACCGGACGGGAGGTCCTCGATCACTGCCTTGTCGGCCAGCTTGCGCAGGTGTTCGACACTCAGGGCGTTGATCGGGACCAGGGTCGCGAGCAGTTTGAGATCGGCGGGTGAAAAAGGCATGGCTTCATCTATGACAAACGTGCGCCAACGCTATACCAACACCGGGGGTCGAACAAGCCGCGTACCCGGGCCCTTACTGGTGCAGGGGCCGGCCCAGGGCAGCCAGGGCGGCCTCATGCAGGGCCTCGGACAGTGTCGGGTGGGCGTGGACAATGCGTGCCAGATCCTCGGCCGCGGCGGCGAATTCCATGGCCACCACTGCCTCCCCGAGCAGTTCCGAGACCCGTGGGCCGATCATGTGCACCCCCAGAATCCGGTCGGTCCGGTCGTCCGCCAGCACCTTCACAAAGCCGTGTGTCTCGCCCAGTGCCTGGGCGCGGCCATTGGCCATGAACCAGAATACCCCCTTGCGGAAGGCTGTCCCGGCGGTCTTCAGGGCCTGTTCGGTCTGGCCGACCCAGGCGATTTCGGGCGCGGTGTAGATCACCGACGGGATGGTGGCGTAGTTGACTTCCGGTTTCTGCCCGGCGATGCGCTCGGCCACCGCCAGACCTTCCTCCGAGGCCTTGTGCGCCAGCATCGGCCCGCGCACGCAATCGCCGATGGCATACACATTCGGCAACACCGTGCGGCAATGGGCGTCCACCTCGATAAAACCGCGCTGATCGCGTTTGAGTCCCACGGCCTCCGCATTGAGTCCGGTCGTATTGGGCACCCGCCCAGCGGCGACCAGAAGCTTGTCGCACTCGTAGCGCTGCGCGCCCTGGGCGTCTTCATAGTCGAGGCTAAGGCCAGCTTTACCGATTTTCTTGGCCGTGGGCCGGGCGCCGAGCTTGATAGTGAGGCCCTGCTCCTTGGTAAAATGTTTCCACGCCTCGGCCGCGACTTGCGTATCAGCCGTGGCCAGAAAGTTTTCGCGCGCGTCGAACAAAGTGACCGCGCTGCCCAGCCGGTGCCACACGCTGCCCAACTCCAGCCCGATTATGCCCGCGCCGATGATGCCAAGGCGCTTGGGCGGCTCCTGAAAGACGAGCGCGCCGGCGTTGTCTACGATGTGCTCGCCATCCACCGGAAACAGCGGCAGCAGGACGGGCACCGAGCCGGTAGCGATAATCACAAAGCGCGCCGTGATCTCCTCGCGTTCTGCTCCGTTCACAACCTCCAACACGCAGGATTCGCCGGCACGCACAAACCGGCCTATTCCCGCTTTCGCGTCCACCTTGTTCTTGCGAAACAGAAAGGCGATGCCGGCAGTGGATTTGTCCACAATCTTGTCCTTGCGCGCCAGCATCCGGCCAATGTCGAGGCGCGTCTCCTTGACGGTAATGCCGTGCTCGCCGATGCCCTGTTGCAGATGCGCATACTGCTCGGAGGACTCGAGCAGCGCCTTGGAGGGGATGCAACCGACGTTCAGGCAGGTGCCGCCGAGCGCCGGTTTGCCCGCGGCATTGGTCCACGCGTCGATGCACAGCGTCTTGAGGCCCAGCTGCGCGCAGCGGATCGCCGCCACATAGCCGCCCGGGCCGGCGCCGATTACCGCGACGTCGTAGATCTCACCCATGGGTTACTTTGGAGCGTGTGCCAGAATGGGAGCGAGCGTTTTCAACCACGGGGGTCACGGGAAAAAATATATATTTCTTTAATGAATCCCCCGTGCCCCCCGTGGTTAACATTTTCATACTAAACATCGAGCAGCAACCGCGCCGGGTCTTCGAGCTCGTCCTTGATGGCCACCAGTCCCATCACGGCGTCGCGTCCGTCGATCAGGCGGTGATCGTAGGAAATCGCCAGGTACATCATCGGCCGGACCACCACCTGGCCGCTCTCGGCCATCGGGCGTTCCTGAATCTTGTGCATGCCGAGAATCGCGCCCTGCGGCGGATTGATAATGGGCGTGGACAACAGCGAGCCGAACACCCCGCCATTGGTGATGGTGAAGGTGCCGCCGGTCAGCTCTTCAATCGTCAGCTTGCCGTCGCGCGCGCGGGTGGCCAGCTCGGCAATCGTCCTCTCGATCTCGGCAATCGACAGCTGGTCGGCGTCGCGCACGATGGGCACCACCAGACCGCGCGGGCTGGACACCGCGATGCCGACGTCGTAGTAGCCGTGGTAGACGATGTCGTTGCCGTCGATCGAGGCGTTCAGCACCGGGTATTTCTTGAGCGCCACCACCACCGCCTTGACGAAGAACGACATGAAGCCGAGCTTCACACCGTGCTCCTTCTCGAAACGATCCTTGTAACGGTTGCGGATCTCCATGATCGGCTGCATGTTGACCTCGTTGAAGGTCGTGAGTGTCGCGGTGCTGCGTTGCGACTCCAGCAGACGCTCGGCGATGCGCAGACGCAGGCGCGACATGGGCGCGCGCTGCACCGGGCGTCCGTCACTCAGCGTGGTGACCGTCGCCGCGACGGCAGGGGCCGGGGTCTTGGGTTTTGTTTCAGCGGCGGCCACCACATCCGCCTTGGTCACGCGCCCGCCCCGGCCGCTGCCGGTTTCGGGTTTCACGCCCTGTTCGGCGGCAAGCTTGCGTGCCGCCGGACTCATGACTGGCTCGGCGGCCAATTTCGGCGTTGCGGCTGCGGCCGGCGCGGCGCTTGTTTTTGCGGCCGGGGCCGGCACATCGACTGCACTCGGGGCAGGCTTGGCGGCCGGCTGCGCCGCGGCGGTGTCGAGCTCGGCAATCACATCGTCGCTGATCACCGCGGCGCCCTCGGCCTTCACAATGCGCGTCAGGCGGCCGGCGGCCGGGGCCGGGATCTCGAACACGACCTTGTCGGTCTCGACCTCGATCAGGATTTCATCGCGCTCGACGAAGTCGCCTTCTTTCTTGCGCCACGCCATCAGGGTGGCGGTCGATACCGATTCGGACAAAGGGGGGATACGGATTTCCATTGGGCCTCGTTCTGCGTTCTTGTGCCGTACCTGACTATATTAGTATGCAGCAGATCCCCTGAAAACACGCTGGAATTCCGGTACCCACTGCCAGCTACGCATCCAGCTTCAGTGCCTCATCCACCAGCGCCTGCTGCTGAGCCTTGTGTATGTCCAGATAACCGCCGGCCGGCGCGGCCGAAGACCGGCGGCTGACGGAGCGCAGCGTCTGACCGGGGAGCAGCAGGTAGCTCAGGTAATGCTGCAGCCAGTACCAGGCGCCCTGGTTCTTCGGTTCCTCCTGTACCCACAGCAGTTCACTGGCATTCGGGTAATGGCCGATCTCGCGCTTGAAGTCGTCGTGCGGGAACGGGTAGAGCTGCTCGATGCGCACAATGGCGATGTCCTTGATCTTGCGTTCGCGCCGCGCCAGCACCAGATCGAAATAGACCTTGCCGCTGCACGCGATAACGCGGCGCACGGCGCCCGCATCGACCGCCTCCACCTCGCCGATCACCGGCTGGAAGGCGCCGCTGACCAGATCCTCGAGCGGCGACACCGACTCCTTGTGACGCAGCAGGCTCTTCGGACTCATGATGATGAGCGGCTTGCGGTACGGGCGGATCAACTGGCGGCGTAGCACATGAAACATCTGCGCCGGCAGCGACGGCACGCACACCTGCAAGTTGTACTCGGCGCACAATTGCAGATAGCGTT
>Ga0180070_1000012_pt1 | contig 9254 bp, 13 predicted proteins | sample EasRiv293_16_10D_FD_123020 | JGI IMG/M metagenome (GOLD analysis project Ga0180070, IMG submission 123020) | Soil microbial communities from meander-bound floodplain in the East River, Colorado, USA - East River metaG ERMLT293_16_10D | ecosystem: Environmental > Terrestrial > Soil > Floodplain ... | reverse complement strand
GTCGCCAGCGGCCGGCACGATGCGCTGATGGCCGAGGGCGGGTTGTATGCACGCCTGGCGGCGTTGCAGTTTCGGGATGCGGTGGGGGTTTAGGGGACGGTGTGTGCACCGCAATGGCGGTGCGGCACTGTGCTATTCCTTCCCCTTTAAGGGGAAGGGGTTATGGGGTGGTGCTGATTTCTGATTGTGTGCTCAGGGAACCACTGAACAAGCAGTAATGCCGTCATGCCAGCGAAAGCTGGCATCCAGAATCGGCCTGATGGCCGATGTCTTTTCAAGGCCTGGATTCCGGCTTGCACCGGAAACTGCTCCTGCGTTTCCAGTACTTCCGCCATCCATGGCGGTCGCGCCGGAATGACGACTTAATCAGAGCTTCCTTAGTGTTTACGCGGCCCTCTTCACCTTCACAGCTACTTGTCTGCCGACACGCGCCAGCATGTTCACGAGGGCATCCAGGCTGAATTTCTCGATGCGCCCGCGCAGCAGATCATTGAGACGCGGCTGGGTGAGCCCCAGATGTTTCGCGGCCTGGGCTTGGGTTTCGCCGCTCGCTTCGACGTGACGCTGGACGGCGATCATCAATTCCGCGCGCACGCGCATGCTGGCGGCCGCTTCGGGTGTGGCTTCGAGGGCATCCCAAACGCTTGCATAGGTCCGTTTCTTCATCGCTCTTTCCTCAGCGCCTTATAGCGCGTTGTCGCCAGGCTCAGATCGGCCTTGGCGGTTTTCTGGGTCTTCTTCTGGAAGGCATGCAGCACATAAACGGCCTCAGGAAGCGTGGCGACATACAGCACCCGAAAGGCCCCGCCTTCAACACGCACCCGGATTTCGGTGACGCCGGCGCCGATGGTTTTCATCGGCTTCCAGTTCTCGGGCAGTAGTCCGCGTTGCACGCGGTCCAGTTGCAGCCCGGACTCCCGGCGCGCCTCGTGTGGGAAGGCGCGCAGCTCTTCGAGAGAATCACCGAGAAAGGTGATGGGCTTCATTGGCAAAGTATATCAGCATTGATATATACTGCAAGCCGTGTCTGGTTTGCGGCCGGGAGAACCGCAGCCTGCGATAGGCAGCCAGCGCCTGGTGCAGGCGGCGCTCGAACGGCTGATGCAGAACCGCACCACGCTGATCATCGCCCACCGCCTGGCCACGGTGCGCAAAGTCGACCGCATCGTGGTGCTCGACCAGGGCCGCATCGTCGCCAGCGGCCGGCACGATGCGCTGATGGCCGAGGGCGGGTTGTATGCACGCCTGGCGGCATTGCAGTTTCGGGATGCGGTGGGGGGTTAGGAGGGGGGCGGGTTTACCTCGGCACATACAAGTACCCCATCCCCCTCCCTGCCTCCCCCTTGAAGGGGGAGGAGTGACGGAATCCTACCGCCTTCGGTGGTGGTTGGGTTTTGTGGGCTTGGCCCAAGCTACGTCTTTTGCTACTTGTCATCCCACGGCCCAAAACCGATAGGCCGTTTTTTCCTGGGCTCGGGAGGGGTCATTAACTCCCGGATGGCATCGAACACGACCCTGAATTGGGCATCGTACTTCCGTTCCAGCGTGGCCAGCTTGCGGGCCATCTCTACGTTGGAGGCAAGCATCTGCCGCAGCCGGACGAAGGCGCGCATGATCTCGATGTTGACGTGGATGGCGCGGTCGCTGTGCAGAACGCTGGAGAGCATGGCTACGCCCTGTTCGGTGAAGGCATAAGGAGCAGCGCGACGCAGCCCGCCCCAACTTGAAGTCACAATTTGTGATTTCAAGTTTTCAAACTCCTGGTCGTTCAGTTGAAACATGAAATCATCGGGGAATCTCTCCATATTCCGCTTGACAGCTTGCACCAGAACGCGTGGTTCCACCTCATACAGCTCAGCCAAGTGCGTGCTAAGCATAACCTTCTGCCCTCGTATGAACAGTATTGACTGCGTTATGCGCTCCATTGGAACAACGACTGCGGTCTTCCCTGACTTTTTAACTCCCATCCCTTGGCTCCTTTTGTTTCGTGGATCTTATCCCCAGATTTTTATGATGCTGTCCGACCTCAACCTTCAAGGTGGTCTTCACAAGACTAACGCATAGCGTTAGTCTTCATCAATAATCAAGCCGTTCAAGGATGCCGATACCGAGACCTTGTTCAGACTTGGGCGCGTGCGGCGTTTCGCCAACATTGAACGTCCCGCCTTGCGCAGGCTCAAGCAACTCGACCTGGCGCAACGTATCGAAGACATGCGTGCCCCGCCTGCAAACCGACTGGAGAAGCTTTCTGGTAATCGTGCCGGGCAATGGAGCGTGCGTATCAATGACCAGTTCCGCATCTGTTTCCGCTGGACGGATGGCGGGGCCGACGATGTCGAAATCGTCGATTACCACTGAGTGAGGCTCACCATGACCAGGAAAACCAAGCTGACCCCGGTTTCGCCCGGCGAGATGCTGCTCGAAGAGTTCCTCAAGCCGATGGCGCTTTCTCAGTACCGTCTGGCCAAGGAGATCGATGTATCCCAGCGCCGCATCGGCGAGATCGTGTCCGGCAAACGCGCGATTACCGCCGACACGGACCTGCGCCTGTGCCGGTTCTTCGGGCTGTCGGATGGCTGGTGGTTGCGCCTGCAAGCGGATTACGACACGGAACTGGCCAAGGGCGCATTGGCCAAGACCTTGGCCAAGATCAAGCCGTGGACAGGCTCGAAGCGCGCGGCCTGATCGCCGTTAGCGCCGCGGACAACACCTGTCCGATAAACGCACGGCGACACCAAGCCGGACAAAGGAAGAAGAATCAACTCAATCCGCGCGAGTACGAGTTCGTGGAATCGGTGATGGGTTTATCCAGCAGTTCGCCATAGGGGCCATACAGCTCCGGGTTGGCAAGGCGGGTGCGCCAGCCGAGCAGCACGCCGGCCAGCATCGCTCGCGCCTGGGCGGGTGTGACGCCATACATGTGGTTGAGCTCGTCGGCGGTCTTGGTGGTGTGCACGCGTTCGTAGTGCGATTCGCCGAGGGTGATAGCGATGATCACGCCGGTGACAGCGAGTTTGGCGAAGGCAACGCCCGGCAGCTCGGACAACCCGGAGTTACTGGTCATGAATCAGTCTCCCTGCAGCTCTTTTGTATGCAGGGTTGTGTTCTGCAACAGTCGCGCCAACTTAATAGCACACGGCCGGCACGGGCGGCCCGGTTTCGCACCAGCCGACCATGTGCCGAGTCAGGCAGACGAGTGACGCGCGCGGGTGAATCTGACGGATGAGTGCGCGGGTGGCGCGAGGTCTGGCTGCCGTTGGTTGCGTGTCGCTTTGCGTGCGACAGGTGCCGGTCAGCGCCCAAGGTGACGCAATACGGCGGCGGCACAGGGTTTTTTGCCGACTCTCCGATTTGGCAATCAGGGGCGCAGGTGGGTAGTGCATGCACCGCTACGGCGGCGCAGTGTGTTGGTTGGGTTTCGCGGGCTCAGCCCAACCTGCGGCCTGAACCGATTTATTCAAGATTTTTATCGGCGAGGTCCCGTTCAATCAGATCCCTGAGCCGGTCGCGGCAATCGGTTACTTCGCAGGCGTCGGCGTGCCGGCAGCTGAGCTTAAGGTCGCGGATCACGTCCTCTTCCACATCCAGCAGACACACCAGCGCGATTTCTTCTTTCTCGCGTTGCGAATTCGCCTGCTTCATCAAGGCCACCGTATCGAACCCTTCGACAAAGCGCTTGCGGGCGTAATGGGCAATATGCTCGAAATCGTAGTTGCCCAGGCACCGGGGGTTCATGCAGGTCCTGACTGTGTCTGCGCTTGCCATCATGGGGCTGCCCCCTCGGAGTGACTTGATGCTGCGTTAATACATAGCGCGTATCGCCCGGGCCGGAAATGACCTGGGTCAAGCCAGGGCGCCTGGCGTTCAGATACTCGGGCTCGTGCGGGGCGATACAGCGGTTTTGGCCAGTAGCTGCCCATTCCGACAGCCATAAACCTGGTTAATGATCTAGCATTTTTGACCGCCGTCAATGACGCAATGGCCAGTTTGTATTGAAATACCCGCATGTTGCCAGATCGTGGCAGCAAAGGAGGCAGTTATGTTGGTAAAGGAAATCATGACGCACAAGTTGGAATCCATCCCACCTACGGCGACACTGCGCGATGCTGCGCGCAGGATGCGCACTCTCAATACCGGCTCGCTGCCGGTGGCGGAGAAAGGCAGGCTGATCGGCGTGATCAGCGATCACGACATCTGCTGCCGGGGGGTGGCCGACGACTTCGACCCGGTGCTTACCGAGGTGCGCGCGCTCATGTCGCGCGATGTTGGATTCTGCTTCAGCTATGACACCGTGAACGATGCCGTGCGGCAGATGGAGCAACGCCACATCCAGCAGATCGCCGTGCTGAACAGCGACAAGACCATAGCCGGCTTTCTGACGGTGGACGACATCGCGCATTTCTCGCGCCAGTTGGCGGGCGAGGTGCTGGATACCACGGGGCACGTGCAGCACTGATGCAGGGCAAGAGCCCGGATAACGAAGACTGATCGAGTCCCTTTCTTGTGATGCCGACGCAGGCCGGCATTCAGGGTGCCTGCTGAAACTGTCGGATTCCGCCCCCGGTCATTGATGCTGGGAGTAGACCGCTCTATCGTCGAACAGGGTGAGTGGCTGGATGAGGATTGCCTGCATGGATTCCCGATTCAAGCCGCCAATTCGTGACCGTAGTAGGGTCGCTCGCGGTCATCCAACAGGGAGTAGTAACTGGCCAGATCCTCGCCGGGTGTCAGCCATCTGGAGAGATTCTGCGGCTTGAGCGGGATGATGCAGCGGTTGTGACCGGTGACAGCAACTTCCGGTGGCGGATCGTCGGTGATGGCGGCGAAAGAAAGGAGCGCCGGCTCGCCCGGCTTTTGCCAACTGTCCCACAGGCAGGCCACAAGCATGTCGCTGGCCGGCTGCGGGTTGAAATGCAGCACGCGGTATTGCGCTTTTTCGCCGGGGTGCAGGGCGCGCTTTTCAAAATCGTGCACCGCCACGTTTTCATAAAAGCTCTGAACCACGCAGTACGCGTGTTGGCGACCGAATTGGTTTTTCCAGAAGCCTTCGAGGTTGTCGCGCCGCGCGCTGTAGAGCCCGGGGTAGCGGCTGTCGATGCTCGCGGGCTTACCGCTTGGGCGGCAGTGGTAACGCATGGGCCTGATCACGCGTTCACCCGCCTCGCTCACGATCACCGGGGCGTACCAGAAGGGAAAGATGCGCGCGTCGTTGTTGTTCGGCTCGGTGCGTTTGAGATCGGCGAGCCGGGCGCGCAACCAGGCGATTTTGTTGGTGGCGATGCGCTTGTCGTCCTGGGCTTTTTGGGTGGCACGCGCTTTGAGCTTGCGCTCGGCGTCGGCGAGACGGGTTTTCTGCTGGAAAAGATCGATCTGCCACTTGCTGGCGGTGGCCTCTTGGTAGGCCTTGATGTATTGGGCGATGCGAACCGCAGCAGCGTTACGGGGGTTGAGGAAATTTGCTTCCAGATTCTTGGCGAGCCTGATGTCCGCGCCCGCGGCGCGGCGCGCGAACAGATTCTCAAACAATTCAGTATCGACGCGCGCTTTGTGCTGGCGCGCGAGCTGGTCGAGGTTTTGTTGTACGACGGCTGAGAAACACATAGGCGACCATGTTACGCCTTTGACGAGCGTCGCGCATGTGTGGCGGATAACCGGGGTCCGGCGCGCAACGCCTGGACGCGCGTAACCGCCTTCAGGGCTTGGTGTTTTCCGGGTCCTTGGGCTTGGCCATGAATACAAACGGCAGGGCGAACGGGCCGAAAGCAAAGCCCATCACCGACCAATATACCCAGCGTGCCCGGCGGCGGGCGGCGATGACGCCGCACAGCACAGCGCAGGCGAGCGAAATGAGCAGCGTGATGACGAGCAGCGACTGCGACTGCGCCAACAGCTGTTCGAGCAGCTCCACATCCATATATAGATACCTCTGGTTTCCGCTTGGGTCGTGCATGGCGGCGCAGGAACCCGCCGGGTGGAATATCGCTGTTGCAGACCTTAGCAAAACCTGTGGATTTTGGCAGTAACACACGATTTGTGGCCGGCGAAGGTCGGAACTGGGGGCAACGCCTGAGCGCGATGCTGTTCGCCCATGCCGTTTATCCGGGGCGAATTGCACTCCGTCAGCAGGGTTCGATGCGTCGCTGCGGATCGATGCGTATTCAAGTGCGTTACTTCAATGGGTTATGCGCGAGGACACGCCGCGACCCGGAAATACCGGGGCCATGACGGCGTGTGGGACTGCTAAATTAGCGTATTAGGGAATACAGTGCTTTAACACTGCCGGAACTTCTCCCGGTCAAGGATTGACGATGACCTTTCGTGATTATCTACAGCCCCGCCCCAACGAGTCGCCGGCAGCGCACCCCGCTACCCAGCCGCGGGCACCGGGCACACGCGTTGGCTACGACCCGCTGTTGATCAAGCGCCTCACGGCTGACCACAAGCGAATGCTGGAGATCTTCACAGAAACCCAGACGCTGCTTACCACGCGCGACTACGATGGCGTGAAGCGCAAGCTCGGTGAATTGCGCATTACCCTGCAAGACCACCTGATGACCGCCAGCGTGAGATTCTACGTCTACGTGTCGCGCAATATGGCGACCGACCTGGCGAAGACCGCGACCATTAACGAGTACCGGCGCGAAATGCTGGCTAACAGCCGACAGATCATGGATTTTCTGCGCACCTACAGCGCCGCGCGACTCGACGACTCGTTTGCCGACAGTTTCCAGAGTGAATTGCTGGTAATCGGGTCGGCGCTGGTGCAGCGCATCGAGCGCGAGCAGTCCACGCTCTTCCCCCTGTATAAGGCCACCTATTGAAATAACGGCCCAATCTGTGCTGCGGGCATACTAAAGCCCGCCGCGCCGACGACCTGCTAGAATGCACGGTTCCCCAACCCGTCATCAGGTCGTTGAGCATGAAGCAACTTGTCAGGCTGTTCTTTAAAACCATCCGCATTATTCTGGGGCCGGTTATTCTGTTTGTAGACTGGGTCACCACGCCCAAGGGCATGATCCGTGACGCCGCTGGGCAACAGGCGGTGAATACCGCCGCGCAACAGCTGACGCTGTATCAATTCAAGACCTGCCCGTTTTGCATGAAGGTGCGGCGCGCCAGCAAGCGCCTTTCCCTGAACATCGAAAAACGCGATGCCCAGCACAGCGCCGACGCCCGCCGGGAATTGCAGCAGGCTACTGGCAAAACACAAGTTCCGTGTTTGAAGATTGTGGGTGCGGATGGAAGTGTGCGCTGGATGCAGGATTCTGGTGCGATTATTAATTATCTGCAGGAACGCTTCGCCGTCTAGAAGTGCAGACAGTTGCCTACGACACCAAATACATCGGCTTGCCGTCGTTGAGATTCAACCAGCCTTTCACGATGCGATAGATCAGCCACACGCAATTGGCGGCGAGAATGATCCAGCCGATAACAATAATCCAGGTGAGTGCGCCCAGAATCATCCACAGCACACCGAACCAGAAAGTGCGGATCTGCCAGCGGAAGTGACTTTCCAGCCAAGTGCCGGCGACATCGTCGATCTTCACGTAGTTGATGACGATGGCGATGATGCAGGTGATGCCGGAGATGAACGTGGCGGCATAGAGCGCGTACACCACCGTGGTGAGTGTTTTGAGCGACTGCATTTTTTCTTCGGCGGTAGGCGTTTGCATGGGTTTCCCTTTCTGACTGGTTGATGATGCACTAGCGGCCCGACTCAGCGACGGGCAGACGCAGACTTGCGGACCGAGGCTTGTATTTCACACTCATCCATACCCGACTGGCAATCTCTTATTATCCCTTCGGGATTTCTGACGCGCTGGTCGATCGCACACGAACCGAGCTGGTCGCGGACAATAGAGAAGCAATCAAACCGCCGGCGATGGCCAGCAGCCAGTCATCGCCGTGCAACGGCTTGAGGTGCAGGAAAGCAGCCAGCAGCGGCGTCTGCACAAACAGCACGGACAACGCAATCGTTCCGCCGACCATGATCCACGCGGCACGGGTGCGGAGCCGGCTGAGGTTGGCGGTGATGCCGGCACTCGCCACGGTCAGCACGACCAGCGCCATCGCACGCGCGTGTTCCACATCGAGACCGGCACCGAGACTGCGCAGGTAACTGAACGTCACGATCGCCGTCACCGCGGCGCCCACCGCCACAATCGTGAACCATTGCGGGCGATTGAAGAACTGCAATTGCCGGGTACGTGTCACTGGCGCGAGCCGACCGTCGCCCGGCAGATCCTGGAACACGAGCAGTGCCGTGGGGTGGATGATCAGCTCCAGCCAGACGACATGCACCGGCAGATACAGCAGCGGATAACCCGCCAGCGGAATCAAGGCCGCCGTCAGCACGAGCGGAATGTGGATCATCAGCAGGTACTGAAAGCTGAGCTGCAAATTGGTGAACAGCTGCCGGCCTTCGGCGATGGCGCGCACGATGCTGCGGAAGTTGTCATCCAGCAGCACCATCGCCGCCACTTCGCGCGCGCTGCGCGTGCCGCGTTCGCCCATGGCAATACCGATATCCGCCGCCTGCAAGGCCGGCACGTCGTTCACGCCATCGCCGGTGACGGCCACGATCTCGCCCTGTGCTTGCAGGGCGCGCACCAGCGTGAGCTTCTGCGCGGGCACCGCGCGGGCGATCACCTGCACCGCGCGCAGAAAACCGTCGTCACCTTGCTGCAGGCGTGTCTCCATCTCGGCGCCTTCCATGACCACGGGCGTGGCGCCACCCAGGCCCACTTCCTGCGCGACCGCGCGCGCCGTGGCCGGATGGTCGCCGGTGACCATGATGACGTGAATGCGCGCGGCCTGACACATTGCCAGCGCCTGTGGCACGCCGCTACGCACCGGATCTTCAAACGCCAACAGCCCGGCCAGACGAAAATCGCGATCCGGCTCGCCACCCGGCCAGAGCGCGGCATCGAGTTCGCGCCAGGCGCAGGCGATCACCTTGTGGCCACTGCCCGCCAGCTCATTGATACGCGCCAGCCAGTGCGCGCTGGCCTCCGGCGTCAACGCGCACATCCCGAGCACCACCTCTGGCGCACCCTTGACCGCCGCCAGCAGCACACCGTCAACGCGCAGAATGCCGGTCTCGCGCTTGCGGTCCTCGGTGAACGGGAAGCTCGCTACCGACTCGCCGCGGAGGGGCTGCGCGACGGCATCGAGAATCGCCAGATCCATGAGATCGCCGGTTTCGCGGCGCGACGCGGCCGCGGCCAGTTGCAGCAGACGCTCGCTGTTGATGT
>Ga0180070_1000011_pt1 | contig 9456 bp, 7 predicted proteins | sample EasRiv293_16_10D_FD_123020 | JGI IMG/M metagenome (GOLD analysis project Ga0180070, IMG submission 123020) | Soil microbial communities from meander-bound floodplain in the East River, Colorado, USA - East River metaG ERMLT293_16_10D | ecosystem: Environmental > Terrestrial > Soil > Floodplain ... | reverse complement strand
TCTACCGGCTGGCGCACGCTTTAAGCCGCCTGCCAGCAGCGCAACGCGCCGCGCAGCTTGGCGGGGACGATGGCGTACAGGCGCGCCCGAGAACAACTCACTAATTGCGGAGCGGCGTCTTCTGCGCTGGAAAAATGAGCGCTGTTCCAGGTTCTGAAAAAAAGAAAGGCCGCAGTACATGCGGCCTTATTACCCGGAGGAGTAATATTTATCTGACGGTCCCGCCTACGACGCCTCGGCGTTCCACCATCGGGCTCACCGTCAGTATCTCGCCCTTGAGCAGTGTGCCGTTCAGGCTTGCCACCGCGCTGCGGGCGCAGTCATCATTCGGGACATACACGAACGCATAGCCCATGCTGTCAACATTGTTATCGTTCTTCGATTCGGCGAGCTTGGCGTAAAGCACCTGGCCCATGCCTTCAAACATATTCAGCAGCTCGGCATGCTGAACAGACGGGGAGATGTTACCGACATAAAGATTCATCCATGGCCTCCTTCTGGTAGGGATCCTTGTTTACAAAAACCTCTCGTATTCCCAAACGGGTTACCCCGCCACTGCCATCAGCTATTGAGTATTGGCCAAGAGCGGAGTGGAAGCCTAGCACCGGGCTGTCCATTTGTCCGGCTAATCTGCCCATACATCGACCTGATGGCTTATATGCGGTTAACGGTTACTGCTTACTGGCAGCAAATGCCTTGTTTCAATGGTGTTCTCTGAAACAACCGGACTTTCAGGAATTCACGCGTGAAATATAGGTCGGCACAATCTCATCAAACCGGCCTGGGGTGATGCCGAAAATGGCCGGGAAAGGGGCCTCGCAAACGCTCGCCACTTGCAGCGAACGGTAGTTGTCGGGAGTAAACGGCTTACCGGGAGCGAACTGCAGGACGACGGCCTGCAGGTAGGACAGCCTGTCATTGAGCGGGAGGATGTGGCGCTTGAGTCCGAGCTGCCGGGCGAGGTAGGTCACGATTTCCCGCAAGCTGTAGACCTGCGGCCCGCACAGGTTATAGCGCTGGCCAAAGGTCGCACGCCGGTCAAGCGCCAACACGAACGCTTGCACCACGTCCGCCACATACACCGGCTGCAGGAGTGCGTTGGCACAGGCCAGCGGAAAAACCAACGGCACTTGGCGGAGCAGCCCGGCAAAGCGGTTGGTGAAACTGTCGCGTGGCCCGAAGATCACCGACGGCCGGAAGCTGGTGACATGCAGCGTATTACTCTCGGCCTCCTGCACAATCTGCTCGCCGCGTCCCTTGCTGCGCAGATAGTGGCTCGGGCCATCGAGCGCGGCATGCAAGGCGCTCATGTGCAACAGGCGCGCCACGCCACTCTGGCGACAAGCTTGCACCACCTTCGCCGGTAACTCGGCATGCGCGCGCTCGAAGCCTTTTCCATCTCGACCAGATTCATTCAGGATGCCGACCAGATTCACCACGACATCCAGGCCCTGAAACTCACGCTTGAGTACAGCCGGGTTGTGCACATCGGCCTCGATGACCTGGGCGGTGGGCAGCACCAGCAACTCGCGGTGACGCTCGCGATGGCGGGTGAGGACTCGCACCTCATGGCCGGCCATGACCAGACGTTCGCACAGGCTGCCCCCGACGAAACCAGTCCCGCCCAATACAGCGATGCGCAGTCTGCTCATGATTATTCAACAAGCCTGAAAAAGTGCTGTGATTCTGGCGATAGTCCGGCGCGTGCGTCAAGCCGCCCAGTTATTATTAAGTCAGGACGAACGCAGCAGGACTTCCTTTACGGGGTGTTACTCAGATCCGGCAGGTCAAGCATGCCACCCGGCAACACCGATGGCATACGCTCCTGCAGACGACGCAATGTGGTCTCAAGACGGTACGCGTACACGGCGGTGAACGCCATCACGTTCTTCACATAATTGCGCGTTTCGTTGTACGGCACCGTGTCCACCCAGGCATCCGCATCCAGCGCCTTCTCATTGGGCAGCCACTCGCGCACGCGGTTCGGGCCGGCGTTGTACGAGGCCGTCGCCAGCACCTGGTGGCCGTTGTTCACGTCGAGCACCGTGCGCAGATAGCTGGTGCCGAGCTTGAGGTTGTTCTCGACATTCAGAATCGCGGTGTTGTTCGGCAGGCGCAGGTTGATGCGCCGCCCGGTCATCTGACCGGTGCGCGGCATCAGTTGCATTAATCCGAGCGCACCAGCCTCGGAACGCGCGTCGCTCACGAACGCGCTCTCCTGGCGCATCACGCCGTACACCCAGTCAGGATCGATGTTGTTACGCGTAGCATTGGCCTCAACCATGTCACGGTAGAGTACCGGGAAACGCAGCTCAAGATCGTCGAGGTGATCGGATTTGCTCACGGTAAGAATCGCCCGGTCGTGCCAGCCCCAGTGACGCGCCAGCACCGCCGCCACCGCCAGATCCCGGTTGTTCATGCGGCGCGTGATCCAGGCCCACTGACGGCGCGCCGCAATGGTATCGCCGAGCGTAAACAGCTCCTTCGCCATCTGGATGCCGGGATGCGCGAGCGTGGCACTCACTTCCTCCGGGCTGGCCTGAATGCTTACATGCTGCATGGCATACGGCTGGCCAATGCGATCGGCAGCCATGAAACCGTAATAGCTGCGCTCCTTGGCCAGTACGCGGTAAAGAGTATTTGCCTGTTTTTCCTCGCCGCTGCGCTCCAGCATGCGCGCCCTCCAATATCGCCATTCGCCTTCCTTCTGTTCCGGTTCAGGCAGCAGGGCCAGGAAGCGCAGGCCGGTCTGCCATTCGCCGTTGCGAATAGCCGCGCGCACACGCCACTGGCGCAGGGTCTCGTCGCTTGCATCTGCCGATGCCGCCGACAACCATTCGACCGCGCGCGGGTGGTGCGCCTGGGCGGCGAGAATGCCGACCCAGCGCAGCACGTATTTCTCGTCCTCGCCGAAGAACTCGTGGCGTTCCTTGAATGTTTCCCAGAGACGCATCGCCTCATCCGGATCGGTATACGCGAGGCGCACCACGCCATGCCGGATAATGCTGCGCGCCACCGGCGTCTCCACCGGATAACGGAAGCGCAACAGTTCCTGTTGTGGCTGACGGTGCATCGCCAACCAGCGCTGCACCCACACGCGCTCGGATGGCTCAAGATACCGGCCCAGGCCCTCGGCGAGCGTCAGATTGCGTTTCTCCATGGCGATCTGGATGCGTGCCCAGACCATGTCCGCGGTCATGTGCCCACCCTTACGCCAGGCCTCGAACACCGGCTCGCACGCCGCCGGCAGGCGGCTGCCGGTGAGCCACAGCTTGCCGGCCTCGTTCATCAGGCCGGACTGTTCCTGGCTCGCCTTGATGAGGTGCATGAGGCGCTGGCAGTTAAGTTCGTTGTCCGGGTCGATGTCGCGGAATTCACTGATGAAGGTGTTCCAGTCGCCGCGCTCGGTGAGCAGCTTGAGCCACTTTTTGCGCAGTTGGTCGCTCACCACCGCTTCCGGATTGCGCTCCAGAAAGTCGTGCAGTTTCGACGCCGGTGTGCTGGCGAGACGCTCTTTCAGGAATTCGTATTCGAGAAACGGTTGCAGGGCGTAATCACCGAGGCCGTCGCGCAGCTTCTGGAAGCGCGCCAGGTCGCCGGAGCGCAGCGCCGTGAGCGCCTGCGTATACTGCTGGCGTTGCTTCTCTTCATCGCCGGACGCAGCCATAGCTGCCTGCAGGCCGAGGGCCACAAGCAGGACAAGCGGGGGTAAGGCACGGATGAAATGTGTGGCCATAAGAATTGTTATTCAGTATAGATGGCGCTAGGTTAGTTACATCGATTTCTTTGCGACTTCCCGACCTATGGCCATCGCTACCCAGAACCCGGCAACCGGTGAAACGCTCAAAACCTTTCCGGCGCTGGACAATACGCAGATAAACACCGTCCTGCAACAAGTGAGCATGGCGGGTGTCGGCTGGGCCGTGACGCCGATCGCCGAACGCCGTGCCTGCCTGCAGCGCGCCGCGCAACAACTGCGCGCGCAGCGCGACCGGTACGCCGCTCTGATTACCCTCGAAATGGGCAAGCCGATCCGCGAGGCGCACGCCGAGGTGGAAAAATGCGCCACCGGCTGCGAGTTCTACGCGCAGAATGCCAAACGCTTCCTCGCGGACGAAGTCATCGCCACCGATGCCGGTAAAAGCTACATCACGTACCAGCCACTCGGCACGCTGCTGGCGATCATGCCGTGGAACTTCCCGTTCTGGCAGGCATTCCGCGCCGCCGCCCCGGCGCTCGCGGCTGGCAACAGCGTGCTGCTCAAGCATGCCTCGAATGTGCCGCAGTGCGCGCTTGCCATCGAAGAAATATTCCACGCGTGCTGCCCGGCGAATGTATTCCGCACGCTACGCATCGGCCCGCAGCAGGCCGAGACATTAATTGCCGACCCGCGCATCCACGCCGTCACACTCACCGGCAGCGAAACCGCCGGCCGGCGCATCGCCGCCGCGGCCGGCACGCAGCTCAAAAAATCCGTGCTCGAACTCGGCGGCTCCGATGCATTCGTGGTGCTGGCCGACGCCGACCTCGATGCGGCCGCGCGCTTGGCCGTGGCCTCGCGTTTCCTGAATGGCGGCCAATCCTGCATCGCCGCCAAGCGCATCATCCTGGTGGAATCCATCGCCGAAGACTTTCTGGCGCGCCTCCAGCAAAGACTCGCGCAGCTTAAGCAGGGTGACCCGACGCGCGAAGACACCAACCTCGGCCCGATGGCACGCGCCGATTTGCGCGACGCCCTTCACCAACAGGTAACCGATTCCATTAGTAAGGGCGCGGTGCGGCTCATGGGTTGCCAACCGGTTGCGGGTCCGGGCTACTTCTATAAGGTCTCGCTGCTCGACAAGGTGCGCCCCGGCATGCCGGCCTACGATGATGAACTCTTCGGCCCGGTCGCGGCCGTGATTCGTGCCAAGGATGCGGCCGATGCCCTGCGCATTGCCAACGACAGCCGCTATGGGCTGGGCGGTACTGTCTGCACCAGCGATCCGGAACAGGGCGAAACCTTCGCGCATGCCATGCACTGCGGCCAGGCGTTTGTGAACGGTATGGTCAAAAGCGACCCACGTCTGCCGTTCGGCGGCATCAAGGCGTCCGGCTACGGGCGCGAGCTGGGTCTACAAGGCATCCGCGAGTTCGTGAATACGAAGACGGTCTGGGTAAAATAGCCGGATGCTCCGGACCCGGTGAAAGGGGCTATTCTTTGCTTGGACTGGATTTACCGGGCTTGTTGAATTGCCGTTCAAGGTGGCCATCCCCACACCACAAAGGTCCCACTTTCTCATGCGACTCAAGACTGTCTTTGCAGTAGTTTTGTTTCTTGTTGCCGTTGTGCTTGTAGCTTGGCGCTTTAACGACCAAGTGATTGAGTATTTCACCGCGCTGCCCACTGACGACACAGAGATACGCATTGAGGCTTCGATTCGAGATCGAGGCGATAACATTGTTCCGCTGTCGCTGTCGTCCCGGTGGGAAATGGATGACAAGCTGCGCTTTTCCGCACTTCTGTCGACACAACGGGCAGATGTGCTGGTGGTTCCGCCTGAAGCCTCGCAGGCGGCATCGCTGGACGCAACGGCACGCATCCTGATTGCGCAGCGGCTCGCGGCTGCGGTTGCAGAGCGCACTAACCGTAAAGTTGCAGATCCGGTCATGGTAATCCGTGCATTGGGCCTCAAACGCCGTTCTTACGACCGCCAGGATATTGAACGTCTTGCGAAAGCCATGGGCGCCACCATGGTCATCACCGGAACGGTGACCCGGCCGACAACGACTGACGCTGGCGATATTCCCCTGGTGTTTGATATCACATTACGGACCCAAGCAGGCGTAGCGGCGCCTACGGGAATAACACTGAAGGAGCTCAAGTTCGAGGACGCACTTCCACCCGAAGAGGTTTTTGCGGGTCAATTAGAAACGGTCCTGTCACGATTGTCTCTTGGCACGCTTCAGCCGCCGCCCGCGCGCGACGCACGCGCACTGCATGCATCACTTCCCGATGATCCCTATGCCCTGACAACGGATCACGATGCATCGCCCCTGCAACAGGCATTTGCCCTGCAACTGCTGGCGAGTTTTCATCCTCAAGCTGACAGGGTCGCGGCATTGCTATGGCAGAGATCTCTGGTGGCTCTCGATCGTGTGGATCCCGCAGTAAAAAACGCGCGGCTCTTGCGTGCGCGTGCCAATTTTCTGCTACATCGGCGACCGTTCGCAATAAGCCTGCTCGCTCAACCAAATGATCCATCCGAAAAAGCACTGCGTCAGATCATGGATGGCAACGTTGTCCAGGCGGAACGTGAAACCGCGCGCATTCACGAACCGGGTTTACGCCTGTTGGCAGAGCTTGAACTTGAAAAACTTCGCGTCGCCTACGGACAGACGCACGACTACGAACAACGCCGTGACTCGATCCTGGCGCGCCATACCGGTTACGGCCCACTGTTGTACTTCAATCTTTCGCAACCCGACTGGTTCGACCAGCAGAGTGCGCCCCTGCAGGCGGCGCTGCTCACACAACGCGGCATGGAGGTGTACCCATGGCAATATCGTCTGCTTGCCAGAACGGCATTTCTCGGCAAGCTGCAAATCTATCTCATGCCACTACTGGATCTGGACTTTGCGTTGGCGGGCGAATTGGAGAAGGTACAAAACCGCCATTGGCTTGAGCAGAAAGCTGACTGGGCCACAACCGGGTTTGCCACGAACCCGAATCCTGGTGACTACTTTGAGTTGCTTGCTCGCCTCAACCGTGCTGCCGCACTCAAGAACGTCAGTGCTGTGATTTCCCGCCAAGGTTTAGAAAGACAGGCGAGCGAAAAGATCGATAAGGCAAAGAAACACTTCACCATGGACGCCGATCTGGCCGCGATCGACGCCGGCATTCTTTACCAGATGGGGAAAGCTGAAGGCGACGGCAACCAGGAATCTGGTATACGGCACCAGGCATACCGCCTCGCACGCGATGCCTACCTTTGGGAAGGCGGTGAAACACTCTACACACCCAACCTTGAAGGACGGATGTGGCGAAAGCGCTACATCAAATACCTCGATGATCCACCGTCCGGCGAGCGCTACTGGCCCTTGCCGAATCAGAACCGATTCGCCGCCACCAAGCCTATTGCGCGCGAGGCCGTCGAAAGGCGTCTGCAATTCAACCTGCGCCGTCTTCAGTACACGCACAGTAACTTCGGCATTGTCACTGGCCTGCAAGCCGACTTTCACGAGCTTGGACGAGACTCCGAGTTCACGCCATTGCTGCGATCTGTTGCCCAGCGGTTTCATGGATCCGAGAGCCGATCAGCGTTCTTCGCGAAAATCGCCAGGGAAAACAACGACACGAAACTGGAAGAGGAGATTTACCAGGCCGCGCTGGCGAGCGCACCGAACGACTGGCGGCACTACGAGCGTCTCGGATATTTCTACCTCGAACAGCGGCGCGCACAGGATGCACAAAAGGTTTTCATCCGTTATCCCCTCTTCGACAAAGATGAGGTTCCGAACCCGGTTGAAGCCGGAAACAGTGCCTTTAGCGCGGCCTGGGGGCTGTTCAAGACAGGCTACCCGAAACTCGCTGAGCCATTATTGAAGCGTGCGGCAACATACGACACAGGTTCGGGTAGTCAGATGATGGCAATCGCGAGACTGCACTACCTCGAGGGTAAAAACGAGGAGGTAGCGACCATGCTCCTGAAGCAGCTGGAACGCTACCGCCAGACCCATATGGCCGGTTTGTACATCGAGTGGCTATTTCTGCTCGGCCAGCATGAGAAGGCTTTCGTCGCGTTCGACCGCTGGTCCAGGATTATCGACTCTGGAGAACCGTTCTGGGCAGCGGTTGTTGGCCATCGTATTCTGGGAAAGAGCGAGGCGGACACGCTCAAATTCATCGAACCATGGAAGCTGATGCAAAACAACCAAGACAAGGGTGGCATTTTTCGCGATGTCATGGCCTTGTCGGCAATGTTTATTGACCGCCAGTCTTCGCCAGACGCCATGGAAAAAATGAAACGGATCAATGCAAGCCACGGTGACCGGAGTTTCCTCCATATCGCAACCGGTTACGATGCATTTACGCGACGCAAGTATGCGGACGTTATCCGCGACTGGCGCGTGTTGCACGAGAGTATGGTGAATCTGAGTTTCCGCACTCAGGCAAGTTACGGCTATACCTTGCCCTATCTTGCATTGGCCCACGCCGCCGAAGGCAGTATCGAGAAGTTCAAACCCGAGGTGGAACGCTACGGCGCGCGTTTGCCGGATTCGTTCGATTACTTGCTGTCCAAGGCCGTGATGTCGGCCAGCGAGGGGCATGACGATCAAGCCGAGATGTTCCTGTGGCGCGCATTTGTTCACCGACCAGCGACCGGCACGCGCCCCATACCGAATGCGTTCCTGTTCCTGGAAATCACCGAGGCGATTTACTAGCAGACCCGTAAAGACCGTTATCGGGTTGCGCTGGTTGATTACGCGCAGCGACTCCAGAAAGTCTGGCCGTTTAGCTTCGCGTATGCCTTCGAAACGAAGTACACGCGCAACGCGAACGACCGGTTAAGGGCCTTGGCGTGGGCGCAGCACCTTGACCGTCACTCCGCTCGCATTGCCCACGTGAGTGAAGCGGATCGGTCACTGGCGCATGAGTGGTTCAGAAAACACCATCCGACCGCCAGATTGCCGAGCCCACTATAGATCTGTCGGCAGGATCAACATGGAAAAAGAAAAGCGCCCGGAGGCGCTTTTCTGTACAACCTGCAGCAAGCCGTTGGCGTGCTGATTACTTCTTTTTCGCTTCCGGGCACTTCACGTCTTTGCCGTCGACCTTGACCATGTCGCCGGCCTTTTTGCCCTTGCAGGCCTTGGTCGTGGCATCGCCAGCGAAGCTGACGCTGTTGGCCACGAGGCCGCCGGCAAAACCCAGAACCATCAGAGCCGCGAGAATCTTGTTCTTCATGTCGTTCCTCCTAGAGATAGTGAGTGTATCGCTGACACCGAGGGATCGGTTCCAGGCATCATCGCTATGACGAACAGCAATCCGCATGCCACGTTCTCCGTGAAAAATCTTCAATATAAAGATCAATCGGTTACTCGCGGATAGAACCTGAACGACGGTGTTCCAGCATAAAGCGAAGCCACAAAATATGTAGCTGTCAGCAAATCTTGAAACCGAAACAAGGGCGGGAACTTACAACATACGTAGGGTGCGTTCCACGCACCACGCCTCATCCGGTTCAATCTCCGAAGTCTGTCGCAGACGAACATCGTTCATCAAATGCCTCCCGTCATGCATGGTGCGTGGAACGCACCCTACTTACCGGTATCCCGGCGCGTGCGCACAACGGTGACACTGCATGGTGCCTGGGCAGCGACTGCAGCAGAGACGCTGCCCAGATGCAAACGCGAGGCCGGGCTGGCGCGTGCGCCGACCACGACCAGATCCACTTGATGTGCGCGCGCGTAACC
>Ga0180070_1000010_pt1 | contig 10355 bp, 9 predicted proteins | sample EasRiv293_16_10D_FD_123020 | JGI IMG/M metagenome (GOLD analysis project Ga0180070, IMG submission 123020) | Soil microbial communities from meander-bound floodplain in the East River, Colorado, USA - East River metaG ERMLT293_16_10D | ecosystem: Environmental > Terrestrial > Soil > Floodplain ... | reverse complement strand
GACATGTATTGCCTTACCGACCAGCGCACGCCGGAAGAGACGGCCGTGATGCAGGTGTGCGCATACGATACATCCGGGAGCTTTACCGAGGCGCAAGACCCCGCGTTTCCGGCGGAGCAGCTGGTGGCCATTGCCTTCACTTCCGGCAGCACCGGCGTGCCGAAACGCTATCCGAAGCACTGGGGCGGGGTTGTGCACGAGGCGCGCATCGCCGGGGAACGCCTGGGGCTCGATGCCCGGCACGGTGGGCAGATACTGGCCACCGTCCCGGCGCAGCACATGTATGGGTTCGTGTATTCGGTGATCCTGCCCGCGCAATGGGGCTATGCGATCGGCGCGGAGCGACCGTTCTACCCGGAGGATATCCGCCGGGCGCTTGCGGCGTTGCCCGGCCCGGCCATTCTGGTGACCACGCCGGTGCACATTCGCGCCTGTGTGCTGGACGGCGTGCAGCTCCCGCCGCTGGATTTCATTCTCACTTCCACCGCGCCACTCGACGCCGCGCTGGCGGCACAGACCGAGGCGCTGTACGGCACGCGCGTGCAGGAGTTTTACGGCAGCACCGAAACCGGCGCGATTGCCGCGCGCCGCCAGGCAGAGACCGCTGTCTGGCGCACCTTCGCGGACATCCGCGTCATGTCGGTGGACGACGGTTTTCGTGTCGAAGCGCCGTACCTGCCGCAGCCCATGGTGCTTGCCGATCACGCCGAGGTACTGAATGAGCGCGAGTTCGTGCTGCACGGGCGCAATGCCGACATCATCAAAATCGCCGGCAAGCGTATCGCCCTTGGCGACCTCAACCATCAGTTGCTGGCGATCGAGGGGGTGGTGGATGGGACGTTTTTCCTGCCAGACGGCGGGCCGGGGCGCGAGCCGCGTTTGGCGGCCTTCGTGGTAGCGCCGGGACGCCGACGCGAGGACATTCTCGATAGTCTGCGCAGCCGCATCGATCCGGTGTTTCTGCCGCGACCATTGCGCCTGGTGGAGGCCTTGCCGCGCAAGGCCACCGGCAAGCTGCCGCGTGGCCAGCTCCTGCAGCTGTTGCAGGAAACAGGAGAAAAGGAAGCCACGGAATGATAAAGTCCGCCGCCAGAAGATGCTTCGGCTTGCCCAGAAAACAGGCAACCACTCCCGATGTGAGTGAACGCTGCCAGCACCTGTGCCCAGGATTCTGAGACACCAGCTTGTGTACCCATTTGTTTATGACTGAACGAACGCAGTAGGGCTTCTATTTTGACTCGTATTCTTGTCTTGTATTATTCGCAGACCGGCCAGCTCACGCGTGCCGTGCAGTCGATGCTGCGTCCGCTGGCCGGACGCCCGGATGTGGAAATCATCTGGCAGGGCCTGGAGCCGGTCGAGCCATTTCCGTTCCCGTGGGGTTTTTTGCGGTTCTTCGACACTTTCCCGGAGTGCGTGGCCCTCGACCCGCCGCCCAACCGGCCGGTGAATTTCGGCAAGGATGCGCATTTTGATCTTGTGGTGCTGGCCTACCAGGTTTGGTTCCTGTCGCCGTCGTTACCGGTGACGGCCTTCCTCAAGTCCGCAGCCGCCGCGGCGCTGAAGGACACACCCGTCATCACCTTCATTGCCTGTCGCAACATGTGGCTGTCGGCGCATGAAAAGATAAAGACCATGCTGCGGGACGTCGGTGCGCGCCACATCGACAACGTGGTGCTCACCGATCAGGGCCCGCCGTGGGCGACCTTTGTCACCACGCCGAGGTGGGTATTAACCGGCAAGAAGAATGGTTTTTGGGGAATATTCCCCCCAGCCGGTGTAAGTGAAGTGGAAATTGCGGCGGCCGCGCGCTTCGGTCGGGCGCTGGCGGATGCGCTGCCTCTGCTACAATCCACACAGGGTTCGCTGCTTTCCGGGCTTGGCGCCGTCAAGGTTATCCCCGGCTACATTACCGGTGAGAAAATTGCGCACCGCAGTTTCCGGATGTGGGGAGGATTGCTGCGCGCGATTGGCAAGCCGGGTAATCCGCTGCGGCGGCTGGTGCTGGTGGCCTATATTGTGTTCCTGGTCGCCATGATTCTCACGGTCATGCCGGTGAGCATCATTGTGCGTGCCTTGCTGCGGCCACTGTTGCGTAAACAGCTGGACGCGGAGGTTGCGCGTCTGGAGGCGCCGTCCGGATCATCCACCCAACGGATGGGGCAGTACCAGTAGCAATAGATAGACGAACGAAGCAGGGCTTCATTTATTCGGCCGTCCAGGTGACGGCTGTGACAGATAGACGAAACAGGTTGTCATGACAGCGAAGGCATACATCACCGACATTGCGAGTTTCTTGCCGAACGCACCGGTCGGGAATGATGAGATCGAGAACGTACTCGGCATGGTGGCCGGCAAGCCGTCACGCTCACGCAAGATCGTGTTGCGCAACAACGGCATTCAGACCCGTCACTATGCCATTGATCGCGCCACCGGTCGTTACACCCACACCAATGCGCAAATGGCCGCCGAGGCGGTGCGTGCGTTGGCCAGGAAGGCCGGCTTCGACCTGAATCTACTGGAGTGCCTGTGTGCCGGCACCTCGAGCCCGGATCTGATGCAGCCGTCGCACGGGCACATGGTGCACGGCGAGCTGGCGACTCCGCCGTGCGAGGTGCATACCAGCGCTGCCGTTTGCACCTCATCCATGTCGGCGCTGCGCTACGCCATGCTCAACGTGCGGTCCGGCGAGCACCGTCATGCCATCAGTCTCGGTTCCGAATTGTCGTCGCGATACATGCGTGGCCGCAACTTCGAGCCGGAGATCGAGAGTCTGGTGGCCGAGCTCGAGCGCCGTCCGGAACTCGCTTTTGAAAAAGACTTCCTGCGCTGGATGCTGTCGGACGGCGCCGGCGCCGCCCTGGTTCAGTCGCAGCCGAATCCGGATCGGCCATCGCTGCGCATTGACTGGATCGACATCGTTTCACTGGCTGGCGACATGCCGGTGTGCATGTACTGCGGTGGCAACAAACGCCCGGACGGAAGCATGCAGTATTGGCATGAGGTTGAAGACCCGCTGGACATCGTGCGTCAGGGGTTCTATGCGTACAAGCAGGATGCACGCATTCTGAATGAACACATACTGCCCGCCTGGATTGACCGTGCGTTCATGTCGATCGCACAGCGCCGCGATCTGAAGGCGGAGGACGTTACCTGGTTCCTGCCGCATTATTCGTCGGAATATTTCCGCGACCGGCTGTATGACCGCATGGTCATGAATGGTTTCGTCGTGCCGCGTGAGCGCTGGTTCACAAATCTCACCCGTGTCGGCAATGTCGGTTCGGCATCGATTTACCTGATCATGGAAGAATTGCTCTATTCCGGCCGGTTGAAGCGCGGTGATCGGCTGCTTTGCACCATACCGGAGAGTGCGCGCTTCAGTTTCTGCTTCATGCTTCTGACCGTGGAGTGACACGCGTTCATGAAGAAAGCCGATGTGCCGCAGGAAGAGTCCATGCTCGACGGTCATCAGCGCGCCTGTTACGCGCTCGATGAACAGGGCCGCTATGTCGTGGTCGGCTCGATCGGCTGGGAAGTGGAGAAAGTCGTCAACAGCCAGGCCAACGATGAAGTGCGCCAGGCGATTGTCACGGCGCTGGACGGCATTCGTGCCGGCAAACTGAGTCCGCTCGCGTACCACATGGCCCGGCGGCAGATGGATACTGCGATGCTGTCCGCCTATTCCGGCATCGCGCGGCTGCGCATTCGCTGGCACCTGCGACCGGGACCCTTTGCACGCCTGCCGGAGGCGCTGTTGCGGCGCTATGCCGAGGCCCTGCATCTGTCGGCCGGCGAGCTACGCAGTGTGCCAGCGGGGGATGTGCATGCGCGACTTTGAACACCAGCATGCCGCACACTGCGAAAGCGGCACCGTCGCCGCGTTGCTGCGCCACCAGGGTCTGAACCTGAGTGAGCCCATGGTGTTCGGGATCGGCGGCGGACTGTTTTTTCTGCACCTGTCATTCGTGAAAATGGGCGGTATTCCGCTCACCAGTTATCGCGATGCGCCGCGGGTCATCATCAAGAACATGGAAAGGCGCCTCGGGGTGCGTTGGCGCCAGCATCGGTATCGCAATACCGAGTCGGCGATGCGTTCGCTCGATGGCTTTCTCGCCACCGGCCGGCCGGTTGGTTTGCAGACCGGTATCTACTGGCTATCGTATTTCCCCATCGACATGCGGTTTCATTTCAATGGCCACAACATCGTGGCCTTCGGCCGGCAGGGTGAGGATTATCTGGTCAGTGACCCGGTGCTCGAAACGGCCGTGACCTGCCTGGCCGGAGATCTGCGCCGTGCGCGCTTCGCCAAGGGGCCGTTCGCGCCGCACGGGCTGGCGTATTATCCGGAACATGTGCCCGCTGATCCGGACCTGAAAGCCGCCGCGCGCGATGCGATACGTCAGACGGCCAGGCGCATGACCGGTATCCCCGTGCCATTTTTCGGCGTGCGCGGCATCCGCTCGCTGGCGAGCAAGCTGGAGCGCTGGCCGGAAAAGCTCGGACCCGAGCAGGCGCGCAAGTGGGTCAGCAGCGTGGTGCGCATGCAGGAGGAAATCGGCACCGGCGGCGCCGGCTTCCGCTTCATGTATGCGGCGTTTCTGCAGGAGGCCGCCGAACTGCTGAAGACGCCGGCGCTGGGTGAAGCGGCGCGCGACCTCACCGCCACCGGCGATCGCTGGCGCGACTTCGCCGTGCAGGGTGCGCAGCTCGTGAAGAACAATCGGGATGACAGTGGGGCGTATGCGAAGCTCGCGACAATTCTGCGTGAGTGTGCAGACCGCGAACAGGAAATCTTCACTCGCCTTAAGAGTGCTGTATGAGAAATGCATTTGCGGCCAAAATCTTACGCGGCTGAATTCTTACACCGGCCTGGAGCCGAGATAGGCCGAGAAAATACCGAGATCGGTTTGGCGCCGCACGTTCGTGAAGCCGGCGCGCTGCAGTGCCGCGAGGATGGTCTCGGGTGGAACACAGGCCGCAATCGTGTCCCAGTAGTACTCCATAAGCCGCGCCGTCTCGGCGTGGCGCGCCACCAGCCGTGTGATCAACGGCACCACGCCTTTCATGTACAGACGCAGGAACAGCAGCGCGAGCCGGCCGCGCGGACGGGTGATTTCGAGCAGACACATCCGCCCGCCGGGCTTCAAGACACGGAAGTATTCACGCAAGGCGGCGTCAATGTCGCTCACGTGCCGCAATGCGTAGCCCATGCTCAGGAAGTTGAAGGTCTGCGCCTGCAACGGCAGCTGCTCACCGCGTCCCAGAACCACGGAAAGCGCCAGCGTGCGTTTCGCTTCGCTCACCATGCCGATGCTCGGGTCGAGGCCGATGACCTGGCCCGAGGCACCCACGAGCGCCATGGCTTCGCGCGCCACCAGGCCGGTGCCCATGGCCACGTCCAGCACGCGCATGCCGGGTTTCAAGCCGGCGCGCACCAATGCCCGGCGCCGGTACCAGGGGCCGGAGCCGAATGCCATGACACGCTCGACGCGATCGTAGTCCGGGGCGGTGTTGTTAAATATATCGCGCACGAAACCGCGGCGGTTCTCGGCCGTGGCGTAGTAGTCAGCGAGCGGCGGATGCGGTGTCAGGGACGCGCCAGGGTGCTTTTCATTCATATGAACAAATATATCAGACTACTCGCGATTTTCGTAGAACGATCAGGTCTGGTAGACACGCACCGCACAGAACATGGCGCGTCCGCTGGCATCGCGGTTGAGGTGTACAAATAGTCCGGGTGTAACTGGCGCATCGAACAGGGCAGCGATGCCGAAGGCCGCCGCGGTGTGAAAGCCACCGCACAAGCCAAGATAGTCCTGCACCCGCAGATCCGGCAACGCCTGTGCCAGGCGCTGGATTTCTGCCGGCTCGATGCGCAAACCCGGCAGCAGTGTCAGCGATTCACCGGGCTGTTGCCAGGTGCGCAGCGCCGCGTGCAGTACTTGCACCGCATCCATGTTGCGCGCCGCGTACTGCACCTCGATCAGTTCGCCGCAGGCCTGCTCGGCGGCAACCGACAAGTACAGCCAGCCGCTGCCTTCGCCCATCGGTTGGTCGTCGCGCAAAGCAATGCGCAGCAGGTGACCGACGCGTGGCCGGGAATTCTCATCCACACCGCCGACAAGTGCCTGACGATACTCACCGGCGCGCAGGTCGGCCGCCGCCAGGTGCAATGCCCACTCGAATGAATACTCTCCCTGGGTGACGGTCAGATTGCGCGCGCGCAAATTTCCGAGTTTGGCGACATAGAACGCCGCCATGTTGTTGGCGGCGTTGATGAAATCGAACGGCGAGGCCAGCCCCGGACCGGGCGGCATTACCTGCCGGAAAACCGCCTCGTTCTTGCGCACCTCGGCGAGCCCGGTGCCGAGGTACACGGCGGTATTCTCCGGCACCGGACAGGACAGGCGCTTGATGCAGAGCTGCGAACCGACGGCGGCGAGCTCCACCAGATGCGAAGCCTGGCGCAGCGATACGCCCACGACGGTTTTCACCAGCGCTTTCAGTTCGAGCGGCGGCGGATCGCCGTGCAGTACCCGGCGTTCCGCTCGGGTGCTGTCGCCGTGCGGTCCGAGTGCAGCGGCGGCATGGATGTAGACAGGTTGAGAATCGCTATTTTTGTGCAAGCGTGCTTTCCCTAATCATGTGCGATCAGGAGCGAGGCATAGTTGCCGCCGAAGCCGAAGAAGTTGAGCATCGCCGCTCCTTTGGGCGCCGGCCGCAACCCGGTGAGCGGCGTGATGCGCAATGCCGAATCGGGCTGCGTGAAGCCGGCGGTCGGTGGCACAAAGCCGGCGCGCAGGCAGCCGAGGAAAGCGGCGAGCTCGACGGCGCCGCAGGCGCCGAGCGTGTGACCGAGATAGCGCTTGATGCCGGTGAACGGCGGCAGGCTCGCGCCGAATAGCGCGCGCATGGCCGCGGCCTCGGCGGTGTCGTTGTCGAGACTGCCGGTGCCATGGGCCTTGATCACGGCCACGTCGGCCGGTTGCAGGCCGGCGTCGGCGAGCGCCATTTCCATCACGCTGCGCATGGCGCTGCCGTCGGGTGTGGCGCTGGTCATGTGATGGGTGTCGCACAGGTTGGCGCCGCCCAACAGGCGGTCACCGCTGCCGTCATCGTCGCCCGTCTCCAGCAACACCGCGCCCACCGCTTCGCCAATCTGCATGCCGCGCCGCCCGGCATCGAACGGCCGGCAGCCCTCCGGGTCGAGCAGCAGGAGCGAATGGAAACCGCTCAGGGCGACGGCGCTCAGGCCTTCGACGCCGATCACCAGCGCGCGCCGCGCCGCGCCGCGCCGCAGCAGGGCGGCGGCCACGAGCAGGGCATTGGCGCTGGACGAGCAGGCGGTGGTCAGGGTCAGCACCGGGCCTTCGATGCCAAGTTGTCCGGCCACGCGCAATGCCACTTGCCCGGGCGGCGGCAGTGGCGGCATGACGGCCGCGCCGGTGTCGGCCAGGGTGCGACGGTAATCGGCTTCGCCTGCGAACAGAAAGCTGCTCGTGCCGACCACGAGCGCCGCGTCGCGCAGCGCATCGGCGTCGAGCCGCGCTTCGCTCAAGGCTTCTTGCGCCACGGCTTCCATGGTCGCGGTGGCACAGGCCGAGCCGGGCGGAAAGGGCGCGTGGTCAAACTGATTGACTTGGATCTGGTTCTGAAAGGGCAGGGAAAACAGGGTGAGCGGTGTGATGCCGGTGCGCCCGGCGCGCATGCCTTCGACGGCACAGGCGACGCCGATTCCGTATGACGAAACCAGCCCCAGGCCGCGGATTTGGATTGCCGACATGCAGGCCGTCAGGCGGGCCGCAGAAAATCGGCCAGGGTGTTGACCGTCTTCATCACGCGCCGCGCATGCTTGCCGTCATCAATGCGTATCCCGTAGTGCTGGGTGATGGCCACGTTCAGCTGCAACACATCGAGCGAATCGAAATCGAGTACCGAGTCCGCGCCGATGAGCGGGTCGTCGTCGCCGATGGTCTCGGGCGCCGTGTCGCGATTACAGGCCGCGACAATGAGCTGCTTGAGCTCAAGTTTGAAGGCGTTGTCTTGCGAGCCGGAGGGCATGGGGCCTTTATATATATTTCTAGTTGTGGCGCAAGCGCCCGTTGAAACGCAGGATGGCGAACGCGAAACACGCCGCGCCAAAGCCGAGCAGCCGCCCGACTTCAGGCAGAATCTCGTGTACACCGCCACCGCGGATGAATATGTCGAGAAAACCTTCCAGCCCCCAGGAGAACGGCGTCAGTTCGGCAAGCTGTTGCATGGCGGGCGGCATGACCATCTTCGGTACCATGATGCCGCCAAGGGCGGCGAGAATCATCACCGTGGTGGCGCTGAAGGTGGTTGCCTGTTCCGGTGTACGGGCAAAGGTGGCGATGAGCAACGCAAAACCGATGGCCGCAAGGCTCGCGCTCACGCTCAGCAGCGCGATGGCCCCGGGGGCGTTGCCCAGCGTCAGGCGGTCGCCACCGAGCAGCGGCAATCCCCATACACCGACCGCCAGGATCAGCGCCAACTGGATCTGGTTGATCGCCAGATAGGGCGCGATTTTGCCGCCGAACAGCACCCAGGTGGGCACCGGCATGGACTGGAGCCGCAGCAGGCTGCCTTGCGCGCGCTCCTTGATCAGTGTTACGGACAGCGGGATGGCGAGGAAGAACATGGCGAGCAGCGTCCAACCCGGAGCGTTCTGTTGCACCGATGTCGGATTGGGCGTTGCGCGCGTTCCGCCGGACTCAAGTTCGTCGCTCACTTCCCGGAACAGTTCCGGCGCTGCGAGCGCCGGCGCCGACACCGCCGAGGTGCCGAACGGTGTGCGCGCCAGCTCGGCGATGCGTTCGGCGATGAGCCGCGATTCGATGGCGCGCAGCGCGCCGTTGGTGAACGCCACCAGCATGCTGCGGTGGTCGGCGCGCATCGTCGGATCGGACAGCAAACGCACGCCGACGGCGGGCGTGCGACCGCTGGCGCGACCGTCGCTCTTGACCTGCTCCTGCGCGCGCCGGCGCGCCTGTGCGGTGGCCTTGGCGGGAATGAGCAGCGCGAACTTGTAGAGACCGGCGGTGAGCTGGGTCTCAACCCGGGTGGCATCCGGAAGGGGGGCGGTTGCCAGTTCGACCCGGAAGTGTTTGTCCCGGGTGAAGGATTCACGCAGTTTTTCGCCGACCAGCTTTCCGTCCTGGTCCACGATCAACACACTGAAGGTAACACCGGCACGTTCGGTAAACACATCACGCAATGCCAGCGACATGATGGTGACGAATGCCACCGGCATCACGAACAGCACGGCCAGCGCGTGCCAGTCACGCACAATGAGGCGCGTTTCTTTGCCGATGGCAGCAACCAGTTGGCGGAGCACGATCATATTAGTTTTGTAGGGTGGGGCCCTGCCCCACCAATTTACCTGCCTGAGAGATGGTGGGGCAGGGCCCCACCCTACGGTACTGCCGAAACGACATCGACGCTCTGGAAGTTACACAAAGAGCGCAGAGGCGCGGAGGACGCAAAGGGTTTAAATCATTAAAACCAGAGAATTGAATCCTCTGCGCTCTCTGCGCCTTTGCGTCCTCTGCGTTCTTACCAGAGTCATCCATTTTGGTAACGATCTCCATTGTTCAGTCGCGCAGGCGCGTGCCGGTGAGCGCCAGGAACACCTGCTCGAGGTTCATCGCGCCGAGGCTGAGCGAGACCAGCGGCAAGCGCGCGCCGCGCAATATTTCGGTTACCGCAATGAGTGTCGCATCCGGGGTATCACTCTCGATCTCGAAGGAGCGCGTCGCGAAACGGCCAGTGCGCACCTGCGGCAGCGCGCGCAGCTGTTGTGCGACGGCGTCCGGCAGATCGGTGTCGAGCTGCGCGATGATGGTGCCGGCGCGGTGCGCGCGCAGCAGTTCCGGCACCGTGCCGCGCGCCAGGATTCGGCCGCGGTCGATGATGGCGATGTCATCGCACAGGTTTTCCGCCTCCTCCATGTAATGGGTGGTGTAGAGGATGGTCATGCCGGCCTGATGCAGGGTGCGCAAGGCCTCGTGGATGAAGTTGCGCGACTGCGGGTCGATGCCCACGGTCGGTTCGTCCAGAATCAGCAATTGCGGTTCGTGGATGAGCCCGATCACCAGATTCAGGCGGCGCTTGAGGCCGCCGGAGTAGGTATCAACGCGCCGGTCGGCCAGATCTTCGATGCGCGCGATGGTGAGGCAGGCGGCCACGCGCCCCTTGAGACGCGCGCCGCTCAGACCCTGCATGCGCCCGAAGTATGCAAGGTTCTCGCGCGCCGTGAGCGTTGGGTAGAGTGCCAGGTCCTGGGGCACCAGGCCGATGGCCGATTTCACGCGTGCCGCATCGGCCTGCACGTCCGT
>Ga0180070_1000009_pt1 | contig 10791 bp, 14 predicted proteins | sample EasRiv293_16_10D_FD_123020 | JGI IMG/M metagenome (GOLD analysis project Ga0180070, IMG submission 123020) | Soil microbial communities from meander-bound floodplain in the East River, Colorado, USA - East River metaG ERMLT293_16_10D | ecosystem: Environmental > Terrestrial > Soil > Floodplain ... | reverse complement strand
CCGATCCGGAAGGCCGCCCCACGGTCTTCGATCATCTCCCGGTGCTGCGCAACGCGCGCTGGATTGTCATCGGGCGATGATCGAAGACCGTGGGGCGGCCTTCCGGATCGGCCATGGTGCAGACCTGACCTTCGGGTTTGCTGTAAATAATAACGCGCCGGCGTGTGCCGTGACGGGCGCCGGCCGACAACGAGTGGCCGTCCACGCGAATGTCCTGTCCGCTCTGCACGCGGTCACCGAGTTTGGCGACCACGCCATTGACAGTGATGCGTCCGTCCGTGATCCAGTGTTCCAGCTCGCGGCGCGAGCCCAGGCCCGCGCGCGCCAGCACCTTCTGCAGCTTTTCGCCTTCCGGTTCCGGCGCGGTCTTGGTCACAGCTTCGTGGCCGGGCTCCCGGCGTCGTCCGCGCTCGCCTGAAGCGCGATCGCGCTCTCGGCCGTGGCGTCCGCCGGTGTACTTGTGCGCGGCGCGGCGTCCAGCTCCGGCGCCTCACCGTCAACGGCGTTATCGCCTATCGGCAGGCTCATATTAAGTTCAGCGGCAATCCGGTCGATGTCGCGCAGCTCGACCAGCGGCGGCAAGGCATCCAGGCCCTTGAGATTGAAGTGTTCGAGGAAGCCACGCGTCGTGCCGTACAGCGCCGGGCGGCCGGGCACATCGCGCGTGCCGACCTGGCGCACCCAGTCGCGCCCGACCAGGGTTTTGATGATGTCGGTCGACACCGCCACGCCGCGAATGTCCTCGATCTCGCCGCGCGTCACCGGCTGGCGGTAGGCGATGATGGCGAGGGTTTCGAGCAGCGCGCGCGAGTAACGCACCGGGCGCTCCTCCGACAGGCGCGCGATCCACTCGGCGTACTTCTCGCGGCTCTGAAAACGGAAACCCTGATCGATTTGGCGCAGTTCGATGCCGCGCTGTTCATAGTCGGCTTCGAGCTGCTTGAGCGCGGCGCGCACCTCGTCGCGTCCCGGGCGCGAGTCCTCGGGGAACAGCGACAACAGCTTGTCGAGGGTCAGCGGTTGACCGGCGACCAGCAGCGCGGCCTCGATGATGTTCTTGAGTTCAGTATTAGGGCTATTTTTGTGCAAGCGTGCTTTCCTTAAATTTCTTTCTTCATCAGGCGACGGCCTTCACATGGATCGGGGCAAACGGTTCATTCTGGACCAGCACCAGCAGCGATTCCTTGAGCAACTCGAGCACTGCCATGAAAGTCACGACCACGCCCATGCGGCCCTCCTTCACATCGAACAGTGACTCGAAACTGAGGAAATGCTCGGCATTGATGCGGCCCAGAATCTGGGTCATGCGCTCGCGCACCGACAGCGCCTCCATCAGCACGCGGTGGTGGCGGTACATCTCGGCGCGTTGCAGCACGCTGCGGAACGCGTCCAGCATTTCGAACAGCGTGACATTTGGCTCGACGCGTTTCACCGGTTTGTCGTCGCACTCGACCACCGCCAGGTATATCTCGCGTCCGACGCGCGCCCGGTCGTCGATGTCCTCGGCAGCCTTGCGATAGCGCTCGTACTCCTGCAGGCGCCGTATCAATTGCGCGCGCGGGTCTTCCTCTTCGCCGTCGGTCTCGACCGGACGCGGCAACAACATGCGCGACTTGATCTCGGCCAGCATCGCGGCCATCAGCAGATACTCGGCCGCCAGCTCAAGGCGCGCGGACTGCATCAGCTCGACATACACCATGTACTGGCGCGTGATCTCGGCAATCGGAATATCGAGGATGTCGAGGTTCTGTTTGCGAATAAGATACAACAGCAAATCGAGCGGGCCCTCGAAGGTTTCGAGAATCACTTCGAGTGCATCCGGCGGAATGTACAGGTCGAGCGGCATGGCGGTGACCGCCTCGCCACGCACGATGGCGAATGGCATCTCCGACTGCTGCGGTGACGGCGCTGTCATTGGCTCGGTCGAGGAGGCAGTCATCAGTTGTACTCCAGTCCCATGCTGCGGCGCACATCCTGCAGCGTTACGTCCGCGACCTCGCGTGCATGCCGGCAACCTTTTGCTATCACGTTTCTCACCAGCGTCGGATCAGTAGCCAGCGCGGCGGCCCGCTCCTGGATGGGTTTGAGTTCGGCGAGCACCGCATCCACGACTGGCTGTTTGCATTCGAGACAACCGATCGCGGCCGAGCGGCACCCCTCTTGTACCCATTGTTTCACATCCGCGCCGGAATAGACCAGATGAAACTGCCACACCGGGCACTTGTCCGGATCACCCGGGTCGGTGCGACGCACGCGCTGCGGATCAGTCGGCATGGTGCGCAGTTTTTTGGTGATTTCCTCGGGTGATTCGCGCAGACCGATGGTGTTGTTGTACGACTTGGACATTTTCTGCCCGTCCAGGCCGGGCATTTTCGCCGCCGCGGTGAGCAGCGCCTGCGGTTCGAGCAGGATCTGGCGTCCGCCGCCCTCGAGAAACCCGAGCAGGCGCTCGCGGTCGCCGAGCGTGATATTCATCTGTTTCTCGACCAGCTCGCGCGCGGTGCCGAGCGCCACGCTATCGCCGCGCTCCAGCCAGCCGGCGCGCAGCTCGTCGAACAGCTTGCCGGCCTTCTTGCCCATTTTCTTGATGGCGGCGCGGCACAGGTCTTCATAGCCCGGCTCGCGGCCGTACAAATAGTTGAAGCGCCGCGCCACCTCGCGCGTGATCTCGACATGCGCCACCTGATCTTCACCGACCGGCACCGTGCCGGCGCGGTAAATGAGAATGTCGGCGCTCTGCAGCAGCGGGTAGCCGAGAAAGCCGTAGGTCGACAGGTCCTTGTCCTTGAGTTTGAGCTGCTGATCCTTATAAGTCGGCACGCGTTCCAGCCAGGAAAGCGGCGTGATCATCGACAGCAACACGTGCAGTTCGGCGTGTTCCGGCACACGCGACTGGATGAAGAGCGTGGCGCTGTCCGGATCGACACCCACCGCCAGCCAGTCGATCACCATGTCCCACACGCTCTCCTCGAAACCGCGCGGATCCTCGTAGTGGGTGGTGAGCGCGTGCCAATCGGCCACGAAGAAGAAACATTCGTACTCGTTTTGCAGCTTCAGCCAGTTCTTGAGCACGCCATGGTAGTGGCCAAGGTGCAGGCGGCCGGTCGGACGCATGCCGGAGAGCACGCGCTGCACCTGCCCGGGAAGCATGTTGCTCATCGCGGCTACAACCCGACCACGGCGACCAGCAACCGGATCACGAGTTCGGCGACCGGCAGAATGAGATAGCCGAGCACGCCGGTGATCATCAGGCCGATCAGTATGAAGAATCCATACGGCTCGAGCCGGCTCAGCTGCCACGCCAGCGGCCCGGGCAACAGCCCGACCGCCACGCGCCCGCCATCCAGCGGCGGCAGCGGCAACAGGTTGAAGACCATGAGCAGGACATTCGCCAGAATTCCGCCCAGACCCATGTAGCGCAGCGGCTCGCCGATCCAGGCGGCCGTGTCGGGCAGCAGAAAACTGATCTTGGCCAGTATTGCCCAGAACAGTGCCATGAGCAGATTCGCGACTGGCCCGGCCGCGGCAACAATCGCCATGTCACGTTTCGGGTGACGCAGGTTCTCCCAGGTGATTGGCACCGGCTTGGCCCAGCCGAACACGAAACCGGTGCGCAGCAACACCAACAGCGCCGGCACCGCAATCGTGCCGATCGGATCGATGTGTTTCAGGGGGTTCAGGGTGAGCCGTCCGAGACGTTGCGCGGTCGGATCGCCCAGCAGCTTCGCCACCCAGCCGTGCGCGACTTCGTGCACCACGATGGCAAACAACACCGGAACGACCAGGACGGAAATGAGCTGCGGGGTGGACAGGGTGCTCAGGATACCGAAAATTTGCTGTAGCATCGGCGCAGTATATCAGGCACACCGGCGGCAGAAAGGAAGCCCTACTTCGTTCGTCTTTTCATAAGAATCGAAGACCTACTTCGTTCGTCTTGTCATTCATAAACGCAGCCGTAAATAATCGGGCGCTCAGGCCTGAAACGGCGCCGGGTCGCCCTTGCCCAGTCGCAACACACGCGCCGCGCCCTCCTCCAGCAATACCACGGTGGTGGGTTCCAGCCCACAGGGGCCGGCGTCGATCACCAGGTCGAGTTCGTGTTCGAGGCGCACGCGAATCTCGTGGGCATCGGCGAGCGGCAATTCCTCATTCGGCAGAATCAGGGTGGAGCTCATCAACGGCTCGCCGAGCGCGGCGAGCAGCGCATGTACCACCGGATGATCCGGCACGCGCACGCCGATGGTCTTGCGCTTGGCATGCTGCAGGCGGCGCGGCACCTCGCGGGTCGCCGGCAGCAGGAAGGTGTACGACCCGGGCGTGTGCGCCTTGAGCAGGCGGAAATCGGCATTGCCGATGCGCGCGTACACGGCGGCCTGCGCCAGGTCGCTGCACACCAGCGTGAAATTATGTTTCTCGTCCAGACGGCGGATGCGCAGGATGCGCTCCATCGCCTGCTTGTCGCCGATATGGCAGCCGAGCGCGTAGCTCGAGTCGGTCGGATAGGCGATCACGCCGCCGCGCCGGATGATCTCCACCGCCTGGTGGATGAGGCGTTGTTGCGGGTTGACCGGGTGAACCTGAAAATACTGGGCCATGGCAAAGAATGCGAACGATGGGGCGCGAAGATCGACTCCTCCGCGCCCACAGTCAGGGTGTGAAAAATCTGGGCAGAGCACCTGGCAAACTGAATCTCAGAGCCTCCTAACCACGGGGAGCACGGGGGAACCCGGAATAAGCTGTATACCGGATTACTTTGTGAGTCTCTGCGCTTCCGTTGTGCCGGCGGCTGGTTGTACTTCCCCCGTGTCCCCCGTGGTTACAATGTATTTTTGTCGGGCACACTTCACTTACTGTTTCTTGCGCGTGCGCGTCTGCAGGAAACGCTCCAGCATCTCGCCCGCCCACTTCTGACTGCCCAGGCCGAACGCCAGGGCCGCGCCTAAGCAGGCAGCGCCGAATGCGATATAGAAGGCATTCTTGAGAATCTCGCCGCCGATGTCCATCTGCGCGAGCGCCAGGATCACCACAAAGGTCATGATCGCGTAACGCGTGATGCGCCCGAGGATCTCCGCGTCCTCCAGGCCGACGTTCTTGCCGTAGGTGATGACGCTCTCCGACAGCAGCTTGGCAAAGTACAGGCCGATGGCGATGATCAGCACGGCGACGATCACGTGCGGCACGAACAGCACCACGCGCCGCATCAGATCCGATACCACGCCCAGGCCCAGGGTATTGAAAGCGGTGAGCAGCGTAATCAGGATCACCAGCCAGTAACCGAGAATGCCGAGCACGTCGATGGTGGTCTTGCGACTGCCACCGTGTTTCAGGAAGTCGTCCACCCCGGCTTTTTCGGCAATCACGTTGAAGCGCGCCAGCTTCAGGCCACGCACAATCGCCCACTGCACGGCCTTGGCGATCAGCCAGCCGAGCACCAGCACAATGAGCGCGCCGGTGAGCTTGGGCAGGAACCGGCCGATTTCGAGCAGATAGGTGCGTACCGAGTCCACAATCAGATTGACCTGATCCATACTTCCTCCTTGTGGCGTTTTGTTATAAGAGCGCCTAACAAAATGAGCGTATACCCAACCCTTCACGCCGCACCCCCACCCTAACCCTCCCCCTGGAAGGGGGAGGGTTAGGGTGGGGGTCGAGTGCCAAGTTCATTTTGTTAGGCGCTCTAAGGAACAACGCACTCACACTACCACAGCCGTTTGCGCGAACAAGCAACGGACTTATGCGCCCCACCCCTGCCACACCGGCGTACACCCATCCGGCAACGCCGGCATCGGCCCCAGGTCCATGTAATAGTTTTGCGGCCCGTGGAAATCCGAGCCGCTGGAGGCGAGCAGGCCATAACGGTTGGCGAGCTGCCCGAAGCGGAACATGTCGTCGCGGCTGTGGCTACCGGAAACCACCTCGATAGCCGCGCCGCCGGCGTCGCGAAACTCACCGAGCAATTTCCCGAGACGCGTGGCGGTAATCTTGTAGCGAGCCGGATGCGCCAGCACCGCCTGGCCGCCCGCGGCGTTAATCCAGCCGATGGCTTCGTCGAGCCCCGCCCATTGTCCCGGCACATACCCGGGCTTGCCGTGCACCAGAAATTTCTTGAACACACTGCGCACATCGGCGGCGTGCCCGGCCGCGACCAGAAACTGCGCGAAGTGCGTGCGGCTCACCAGGCCGCGCTGGGCACGGGCACGGGCACCCTCGATGGCGCCCGGTATGCCGGCCTTGGCCAGACGCCGGCCGATCTCCCCGGCACGCCAGTCGCGGAACTCGCGCAGGCGCGCGAGCCCGGTCTGCAGGGCGACATTGGCCATGTCGATGTTCAGGCCGACGACATGCACGGTCTGCGCGCCCCAGGTCACCGAAATCTCGACCCCCGGCACCAGCGTAATGCCGGCCAGCTGCGCAGCGGCCTGCGCCTCGGGCACACCGTCAGTCACATCGTGATCGGTGAGCGCCAGCACCTGCACCCCATTGGCCGCGGCCCGCGCCACCAGCTCGGCTGGCGCCAACGCGCCATCGGAATAGAACGTGTGGGTATGCAGGTCATAGACGCGGGTTTCTGGCATGCGCCTAGAATAGCCATTTTTGTGCAGGCGTGCTTTCCCTAATTTAGAATGCCCGACGAGCGCACCGTTCAGCGGTTTGCCCGCCCTCTGCATTAATGCGAAAATGCCGCTCCCTTCGCGGATGTCTGGCATGAAATTTCTCTTCGACTTCTTCCCCCTGCTGCTGTTCTTTATTGCCTTCAAGTTCTACGGCATTTTCACCGCCACGGCGGTGGTGATTGTCGCCTCGCTGATCCAGGTCACCTGGTTCCGGCTGCGCAACGGGCGTTTTGAGAAAATGCACCTGATCACCATGGTGCTCGTCACGCTGTTGGGCGGGCTGACCCTGGCCTTGCACGCCAAGTCCTTCGTGATGTGGAAGCCGACCGCCGTGAACTGGGCGTTCGCCGCCATTTTTCTGGGCAGTCATTTCATCGGCAAGCAGCCGCTCATCCGCCGCCTGCTGGGCGCGCAAATCGAGTTGCCGGACCGGGTCTGGTCGCGGCTCAGCCTCATGTGGGTGGCGTTCTTCTTTGTCGCAGGCGCCGCCAACATCTACTTCGTGCGCGACTACAGCGCCGCCGAGACCGCGTTGCGCGCCGCCGCGCCGAACATCGACGAGAGCAAGATCGAGAATCTGGATTGCGCCACCGACTTTAGCGGCGACGCCCAGACGCTGTGCGAAACCGCCAGGCACAAAGAGGATGTCTGGGCCAACTTCAAGGTTCCCGGAACCATTGGCCTCACCATTGTTTTTATACTCCTGCAAGGGCTGTATCTGGCACGCCATCTGAAACTGAAGCCGGGCAATGCGCCAGCTTCCGATCCGGCGGTGTCCTCGAAGGACAAAACCTGATGTTCTACGTAATCCGCGGCACCGACGTGCCGAACAGCCTCGACCAGCGCAAGAGCGCGCGTCCGGCGCACATCGCGCGCCTCGAACAGCTGCGCGACGCCGGCCGTCTGCTGCTGTGCGGGCCGTTCCCGGCCATCGACGCCGAGGACCCGGGTGCGGCCGGTTACACCGGCAGCCTGATCGTGGCCGAGTTCGATTCGCTGGAAGACGCGCGCAGCTGGGCACAGGCCGACCCCTATGTGGCTGCCGGGGTGTATGCCACGGTCGACGTCACGCCATTCCGCAAGACGATGCCATGAATACGCGCGTCGTACAGATTGAACAACGCTTGCGCGCGGCGCTGCAGCCGCTGCGACTTGAGGTCAAGGACGAGAGCGCCAAACATGCCGGCCATGCCGGCGCGCGTGAAGGTGGCGGCCACTTCGATGTCACCATCGTGGCGGCGCAGTTTGCCGGCCAAGGTCTTCTGCAACGTCACCGCCTGGTCTATGATGCGCTGGGCGAGGCGATGCGCAAGGACATTCACGCGCTCAGCATCCATGCCTTCAGTCCCGACGAAGCCTGAGTCACGACGCCATTTGAATAACAACGACACCTGAACGACGACATCTGAACGACGACATCTGCTAAATCTACCCCAAGGAGACTCCATGACCACCCGCCGCCCACTTTTATTAATTCTGCTGCTCAGCGCCGGCCTGGTGCTCGGCGCCTGCGGCAAGAAGAGCCCGGATGACAGCAAGGTGCTCGCCAGCGTGAACGGCGAGAGCATCACCGAGAAGGACTACGAGGACTACCTGCGCGCCCGCCAGGCGCAGCAACCGCCGATTCCGGACAAGGACAAGGAAAAGAAGGTGGTGCTCGACGAAATGGTCAACCGCGTGCTGCTCGTGCACAACGCCGTGGACCAGAAGGTGGACCAGGAACTGGACGTCTACTTCCAGATCAAGCGTCAACGTGAGAACGTGCTGGCGCGCGCCATGCTGCGCAAGTATCTCAAGGACAACCCGATCTCGGACGAAGAAGTGCAGAAGCGCTTCGAGCAGGAGATGGAGAAGGCGAACAAGAACGAGTATCGCGGACGTCACATCCTGGTGCGCACCGAAGAGGAAGCAAAGGAGATCATCGCCCAGCTCAAGAAGGGCGCGAACTTCAATGCCCTCGCCCAGAAGAAATCCATCGACGTGCGCTCCGGCAAGCAGGGTGGTGACCTCGGCTGGTTCAGTCAGGACGTGATCGTGCCGGAATTCTTCAATGCCGTGACCGCGATGAAGAAGGGCGAGATCTCTCAAAATCCCGTCAAAAGCGACTTCGGCTTTCACGTGATCAAGTTTGAAGACAGCCGTCCGCGCAAAATGCCGACCTTCGACCAGGCCAAGGGCAACATCCGCCAGATCGTGCAGCAGGAGCGCGTGGATGCGCTGGTGAAGACGCTCAAGGACAAGGGCAAGGTCAAGATCAACGAATAACCGGCGGCGCCCGACCGCGCTGCCATCCCTGTAACGCATGGATGCCTTTCTGCGGTACCTCCTGTTTGTCCTGCTCGCCGCCGCACCGGCGGCGGGCAGGACGCAGGGTTCCCTGCCCTCCCTCCAGGCCAAAGCCGTCGACCTGTGCGAGTCGCCGCCGGCGTGCGAGCGCATCGGCAAGCTGCGCCTGCTCGGTGCGCTGGAGTTGCCGTCGCGCAGCGTGAACGGCGTGCGTTTTTCCGGGCTTTCCGCTCTCGCCTGGAACGAAGACGACAACCTGCTCTACGCGTTGACCGATCACGGCGTTCTGTTCCACCTGCGCCCGATCTTCCGCAACGGCCAGCTTGCGGATGTCACATCGCTGTACGCGGCAGCACTCATTGACCCGCGTACCCGCAAACCGGTGAAGTGGCGACGCAGCGACGCTGAGGGACTGGATATCCTGAATGGCCGGAACGGGCGCAAAGGGGACGCCGAGCTCATCGTGAGCTTCGAAGGCGAGCCGCGCATCGCCCGCTACCGACCGGACGGCCAGTTCATCGCGGATGTGGCGCTGTCCGACCCGCTGCGCAACATCCGCAACTACCGCTACAACAGAATGCTCGAGGCCGTGTGCATCCATCCGCGCGAAGGCACGCTGACGGCACCGGAAGAACCACTGACTGGCGAGGCCGGCACGGCGCGCCTCTATCGCGCGGATGGCAGTGCGTGGCGCTTCGCGCCGAGCCGCGGCGGCATCGTCGCGCTGGAATGCCTGCCGGACGGCGATGTGCTGGTCATGGAACGCGACTACTCCACCCTCTTGCTGCGCTGGATCATCACACTCCGCCGCCTGCGCCTGCCACCCGGCACGCCACCGGATTCGCTGCTGGCGGCAGAGACCATAGCCACGCTCGACAGCGACCAGGGCCTGCACATCGACAACTTCGAGGGGCTGGCACGCCATCACGGCAACCGCTTCTTCATGGTGAGCGATGACAACGATGTGTTTATCCAGCGCACCCTGCTGGTCTATTTCGAACTGCTGGATCGATGAGCAGCGCGGACTAGAACGGTCGCCGGCCGATCAACCATTCGCCTCCGGCTTTCGCGAACGTCAGCGGAAGAATAACTGTATCCGCGGCCATGCTGAACGGCAGATCGAGCCAGGGATAAGCTGGCGGCACGGTATTGAATCTTCGCAGCCCGTGTTCATCACCGACCAGCGCAGCCAGATCGAGGCGGGTTCCGCTGTAGACAAGCGGCCCTCTGCGTCCGGCGCTATCGAGACTGGTCACGGTCGCGCAGCCACTGACCCAAAGCGCGGCCACGAGCCAGACCAACCCGGTCTTCACTTGCATACCGACCTCCTGTGCGAGCTCGTTATTCAGGAACCGACAAGCTTGAGGAATTCCTTCTCGCCAAGCATCGTCACACCAAGTTCACGCGCCTTGTCCGCCTTCGAACCCGGTTCCTCGCCCACCACGACATAATCGGTCTTCGTCGACACACTGCCGGCGACCTTGGCGCCGAGCGCGATCAACTTCTCCTTGGCTGCATCGCGCGACATGCCGGCCAGTGTGCCGGTGAGTACAAAGGTCTTTCCGGCCAGCGGCATCGTTTTGCGATTAATCACAAAATCCGGCGGTTCGACCTTCGCCTTGCGCAGGGCCTTGATGACTTTGCGATTGTGCTCCTCATGAAAGAAGCTGCGAATCTCCCCGGCCACGTTCGGGCCGACGCCGGAGATTTCCTGCAACATGTCGGCATCCGCATCCATGATCGCATCCAGACTGCCGAAGTGCTGCGCCAACGCCAGCGCCGTGGCTTCGCCGACCTGCGGAATGCCGAGCGCGTGCAACAGGCGCGGCAAGCTGGCGCGTTTGCTTTTCTCGATCTGGTCGATCAAATTCTGCGCCGACTTCTCGCCCAT
>Ga0180070_1000008_pt1 | contig 11134 bp, 15 predicted proteins | sample EasRiv293_16_10D_FD_123020 | JGI IMG/M metagenome (GOLD analysis project Ga0180070, IMG submission 123020) | Soil microbial communities from meander-bound floodplain in the East River, Colorado, USA - East River metaG ERMLT293_16_10D | ecosystem: Environmental > Terrestrial > Soil > Floodplain ... | reverse complement strand
GGTTTGCCTCCTCTACCATGGCACGCCCTCACCCTTTGCCCTAGTGAATGAAGCCCCATTCACTAGGGAGAGAGGAAGTTGGTGAGAATCCATATTTCGGTCGAGGCGAGCCGATGCGCGCGCGGCGCGCACTCCTTCACTCGACGGCTTCTTGTTCATAAGCGCTCCAGGTCGATCTCGCCCTCGAAAACAGTGACTGCGGGACCGGTCATCCACACCGGTTCGCCCTCGCCGCGCCAGCTGATGAGTAATGTACCACCACGCACCCGCACTTCCACTCTTTCGTCCAGCAGGCCGCGCAGCCTGCCGGTCACGACCGCGGCGCAGGCGCCGGTACCGCAAGCCAGGGTTTCGCCCGCGCCGCGCTCCCAGACGCGCACGTGAATATGGCCGCGGTCCAGCACTTGCAGATAAACGGCATTGACGCGTTTCGGGAAGCGCGGGTGATGCTCGATTTTCGCGCCCTGGGTGGTCACCGGTGCACGCTCCACGTTTTCCACCACCTGCACGGCATGCGGGTTGCCCATGGACAGCACCGTGACTGGCACGGCCGCGCCATCCACATCCAGGTCGTAAACCGGCTGGCGCGCGCCGGCCTCGAACGGCACATCGCGCGGCTCGAAACGCGGCACGCCCATGTTGACGGTCACCGTGCCATCCGGCTCGATTTTCGGATAGATGACACCGGCCAGGGTTTCAACCGCGAGCTCGTCTTTGGCGGTGAGCCCCCGGTCACGCACGAAGCGCGCGAAACAGCGCGCGCCGTTGCCGCACTGTTCGACCTCGCCGCCATCGGCGTTGAAAATGCGGTAACGGAAATCGCTATCGGCGCGCGTCGCCTTCTCGACCAGCAACAGCTGGTCACAACCGACACCGAAGCGCCGGTCGGCGAGGCGGCGCACCTGTTCGGGAGTCAGCGCCACGGTCTGACTGACCGCGTCGATCATGACGAAATCATTGCCGAGGCCGTGCATTTTGGTGAAACGCAGCATGTTGATAGATTAGCGCTTGCCAGCGGGCAAAGAAACCTGAGATAGGGAAGGCACGCCTGCACAAAAATAGTCATAATAGTGGCAACCCCACGAAGCCCGGAACCAGCACTTGCAGAAGTTCGTTCGCCACCACTATCACCGTCTCAAGACCCACCCGAATCACTGGCTGCGCAAAATCGTCGGCATCCTGCTCGTGATCGGCGGGTTGTTCGGATTTTTACCGGTGCTCGGCTACTGGATGATACCGCTCGGGCTGGCGCTGCTGGCCGTGGACTGGCCATGGGCACGGCGCCTGTCGCGATGGCTGATCAGCTGGTGGGGGCAGCGGATGCGCGCATTGAATCTCAAGGTCCGGAGCGTGGCACAGCGCCGAAAAGCCGCGCGTAATCGCGGTAAACGCAGCGGTCCATAACCACCAGCAGGCCGGCGGCTTGCGCACGTTGGGCGGCGGCCTCGTTCACCACGCCTTCTTGCAACCAGATCGCCGGCAGCTGCAACGCGATACAGGCGTCGACCACCTCGTCCACCTGCTCTGGTGCGCGGAACACGTCCACCAGGTCGATTTTATCCGGCACCGACGCCAGGTCGGCATAAACCTTTTCACCCAGAATTTCTTTGGCCATGGGACGCACCGGGATGATGCGGTAGCCGAATCCTTGCAGTGCCGAGGCCACCTTGTAACTCGGCCGGTCTGGCTTGGGCGAAAGCCCGACCACCGCGATGCGGCGCACACGTTCGAGCAGCGTGCGGATCTCCTCCAGAGACGGATTGGTGAAAGCCATGCACGTCAGTATGGCAGCAGCGACTCGGGGAGTAGCAGCTCTTCGATGGTCTCGCGCCGGCGCACCACGTGGAAACGCTCGCCGTCCACCATCACCTCGGGGGCGCGCGGCCGGGTGTTGTAGTTGGAACTCATGCTCGAACCGTAGGCGCCGGCCGAACACACCGCGAGCAGATCCCCGGCCTGCACCTTGAGCGTCCGGTCCTGACCGAGGAAATCGCCGGACTCGCACACCGGCCCGACCACGTCGTACTGCTGCGCCGCACCCGCGCGCTTCAGTACCGGCGCGATGTCCTGCCAGGCGTCGTACAGCGCCGGGCGCATCAGGTCGTTCATGGCCGCGTCCACGATCGCGAAGTTTTTTGCCTCGGCGTGCTTGAGATACTGCACGCGCGTGAGCAGCACGCCGGCGTTGCCGACGATCGCCCGCCCCGGCTCGATCAGCAGCTTGAGGTTACGGTAGCGGTCGCCGTGCGCGTCGAGTTTCTGGAGAAAGGCCGCCACGTACTCGCCGGGCAAAGGCGGCTGCTCGTCGCGATAGCGAATGCCGAGACCGCCACCGAGATCAAGATGACGGAGCGCAATGCCGTCGGCCGCAAGCTGATCCACGAGTGCCAGCACGTGCCCGAGCGCATCCGCAAACGGCGCAAGCTCGGTGAGCTGCGAGCCGATGTGACAGTCCACACCCACGATGCGCAGGTGCGAGAGCTTTTGCGCCACGTGGTAGGCGGCGCGCGCCTCGTGCATCGGGATGCCGAACTTGCTTTCTTTCAGGCCGGTGGAAATATAAGGGTGGGTCTTGGCGTCCACATCCGGGTTGATGCGCAGGCTCACCGGTGCATGCCGTCCGAGCCGGGCCGCGACCTCATTGAGCACCACCAGCTCGGCCTCCGACTCGACGTTGAAGCAGGCGATGCCGGCCTCGAGCGCGCGTTCGATTTCGTGCACCCCCTTGCCGACACCGGAAAACACCACCTTGCCGGGCTCGCCATCGGCGGCGAGCACGCGTTCCAGCTCGCCGACCGACACGATGTCGAAGCCGGAGCCGAGGCGCGCCAGCACGTTGAGCAAGCCGAGATTGGAATTGGCCTTGACCGCGTAGCACACCAGATGATCGCGCGCGCCGAACGCCTGATTGAAGGCGCGCCACTGTGCCTCGATGTGTGCGCGCGAGTACACATAGCAGGGCGTACCCAGTTTGTCGGCGATCTCGCTCAGCGCCACGCCTTCGGCGTACAGGCGATCGCCGCGATAGGTGAACGTGTTCATCACTCAGTTTTTGGGTTGTTTGTGGCCCGGCTTGGGCGGACTGTCGGGCAGATAGAGCGGCCCCTTCTTGCCACAACCGGCGAGCAGCAGCACCGCCAGCACGGCGGCAATCACGGACAACGTGTAATGGTGCAGACGCGGCATGGGTTTTGTTGGTTGGGTGACAAGACTCGGCTGATGAAACCCTGCTTCGTTCGTCCTGACGTTGCGATAGAATACCCGCTTTCGCAGGCACGGGAAACCCGCATGAACGAAGCAGAATTTAACAAGGTTGCCACCGTCACGCTGAGCCGCATCGAGCAGTCCGTCGAGGCGTGTGGCGCGGACATCGATTTCGAAAACGCCGGCGAGATTCTCCAGCTTGAATTCGCCAACCACAGCAAGATCATCATCAACAAGCAGGGCGCGGCCAGGCAGATCTGGGTTGCGGCCAAGTCCGGTGGCTTCCACTACAGCTATGATGCCGGCACGCAGCAGTGGCGTAACGATCAAGGCGGCGCGGAGCTGTTTAGCGAACTGTCGCGCCTGGCAAGCGAACAGGCGGGAGAGAGTATCCGCCTGGCGTGAAGAAAAGCTTGGCCGCAGATGAACGCCGATACACAAAGATAAAGAGTCCGGTTTTCTGGTTTCTGGCATTTATCTGTGTTCATCTGCGGCTTGCTTTTTTATTCCCAACTGCCTTCCTTGGGCGTGAATTGCGCCGGTTGGCCGCAGCGCGGGCAATCGATGTGCGTCGTGTTGTCCGGCAGCAGGGTCACACCCTCCTCGTAACAGATCCCGCAACGCGGCGTCTCGTTCTCCTTGACCCAAGTGCTGCCAGTCGACTTGCACTTGATGCAGCGGAACAGGGAAAGACGGGGGGATGGATTTTTTCCCTTGCCGACGCCAATGTCGGCCTCCTCGTAGCGGCAATGCTTGCAGCGAAAATCGACATACCCACCCATGAATGATGCTCCTGAAAAAAGGCAAGAACATGCGCCACAGAGAACACGGGCCAGGGGAAGGTAAAACTCCACCAGCGCGGTCAGCACCTATCTTATCGTCAGGGGAAATGCACGGACAAACAACCGTGAGACTACCCCAGATCGCACACGTGGGTGTAGGGTAAGCGCATGAAAGCCATTACCCTGCTCCTGACCCTGATACTCGCCGGCTGCGCGAGCGACATTCCGCGCCCGATCCGCGCGGCTCCGACCGAAAATATCCCGCTCGCACAGGCACTGAAGAATCCGGAGGAACACCGTGGTGCGGCAGTGCGCTGGGGCGGGGCCATCGCCTCGGTGGAGAATCGGCGCGACGCGACCTGGATCGAGATCGTGGAACGGCCGCTGGACGCGGACGGTCAGCCGCGCGACACCGACAAAAGTGCCGGGCGCTTTCTGGCGCGGGTGGACGGCTTTCTGGACCCGGCCATCTTCGCCCCGAAGCGGCTGGTGACGGTCGCCGGCGCGCTCGATGGTAACAACACGCGCACCATCGGCGCGCACCCCTATACCTACCAGGTGGTACGCGTCGAACACATCTACCTCTGGCCGCTACTGCCACAGGCCACGCACCATTATTACCGCTCACCGTACTGGTATGACCCGTGGTATCCGTGGGGCCGCCCCTATCCCCGCCGGCGGTAGCACCCCGTTAAACCACCGGCCGCACCTTGGCGGCACATTCCTTGGCGCGCTTGCGCGCAGTTTCGACGTTGTCGGCCGTGGCGAGCGCCACGCCCATGCGCCGGCGTTCGTAGGCCAGCGGTTTGCCAAACAGGCGCAACTGCGTCTCCGGCACGCGTAGCGCGGCATCCACATTTTCGAAACGAATGCCCTCGGCCTCGACGCCACCATAAATCACGGCGCTGGCACCCGGGCGACGCATGCGCGTACCGACCGGCAGTCCGAGCATGGCGCGCACGTGCAATTCGAATTCGTTTTGCGCCTGGGTGGCCATGGTCACCATGCCGGTGTCATGCGGACGCGGACTGACTTCCGAGAACCACACTTCCTGGCCTTTCACGAACAGCTCGACGCCGAACAGGCCGCGTCCGCCGAGCGCGCCGGTAACCGTTTCGGCAATCTCCTTGGCGCGTGCCTGCACCTTGTCGCTCATCGGCTGCGGCTGCCAGCTCTCGACGTAATCGCCCTTCACCTGAACATGGCCGATGGGATCACAGAAGTGGGTTTCGATTTTTCCATCTTCGCCGAGCGCGCGCACCGTGAGCAGCGTGATTTCGTAATCGAACTCGATCAGGCCCTCGATAATGACGCGCGCGCCCTTCACGCGCCCGGCGCTGGCGGCGTAATTCCAGGCCGCTTCGAGATCTTCCAGCCGGTCGACACGCGACTGGCCCTTGCCGGACGACGACATCACCGGCTTGATGAAGCACGGAAAACCGATGCCACTGTCCGCCGCCGCGGCCAGTTCGGCATAGCTCGACGCGAACGCATAGGCTGACGTGGGCAGCTTCAACTCTTCGGCCGCGAGCCGGCGAATACCTTCGCGGTTCATGGTGAGCTGCACGGCGCGCGCCGACGGCACCACCGTGGCGACGCCCCGGGACTCGATTTCGACCAGCACCTCGGTGGCGATGGCCTCGATCTCCGGCACGATGATGTGCGGCTTCTCTTTTTCGATGAGCGCGCGCAGCGCGTCTGGATCGGTCATGTCGATGACATGCGCGCGGTGCGCTACCTGATGGGCGGGCGCATTGGCGTAGCGGTCCACGGCCACCACTTCAACGCCGAGACGCTGGGCGGCAATGGCGATTTCCTTGCCGAGCTCACCGCTGCCGAGCAGCAGGATGCGCGTGGCATTCTTTGAAAGCGGCGTTCCGATCACAATCATGCTTCACCCCATTGAAGCCGCTCCGCGCGTCCTGTGATGCACAGGGATGTGCGAATGCCGCGTAAGGCCATGGATGGCCGCAGTGGCCGCTCACGCGGCATACACTCCATCCCTGGAGATAAAACAAAACGCCCCGCACGCGGGGCGTTTTGTGACAAGACCTTGCGGTCTTACTTCTTTTTGGTTCCGGTCTTTTTCCTGAGTTGGGCGACTTCCGCCTTCAACTTGTCGCGCTCGCCCTTGGCCTTGGCGGTTTCGTCCTGCGCCTGCTTGAGCGAGGTCTCCATGCTGGCCAAGGCGGCCTCTTTCTCGGCGACCTGGCTGGTGGCTTTGGCCAGCTGCTGTTCAAGGTTCGTGACCTTCTGGCGAAGCTCTTCCTTCTCCTTGCCACCGCAACCGGCGAGACCCAGTGCGAGCACGGCCGCCAGCGTGACCACGGTAATTCGACGCATCGTACTTCCTCCAATGGTGATAAAGGGGTATTCCCTGGAAATTCTGGTGGAAATCATACCTGCGCGCGCCACGATGTCAAAATCAGCCTCCAGACCGGCCGTGCAATGGCCGATACCCTGTACAGGGCAAACGCAGCAGCGAAGCGTCGTGCCGCCTGGCGGCAATGTCACGGGACATGATTATTTTCCGCCGTTATGGTCTATACGTTTATTAAGTAGTTGCTTCCCGGTATCACCCGGAGGTGCTTATGCATGTTCCAGGCCTTTATCCGTTCTTTCGCCGCCACGTGCAGCAGGGCTTCGGCGAACAGGGCCTCGCGCAGCCGGCGCTCGTGGATTACGTGAGCGAATTGCTCACGCGCTTTGCCCGGGTAAACGTGCTGTTCCCGTTCCACAGCGCCGACAGCCGGCCGATCGAAACCATCGCCGGGCTGCTGATGGAATGGCAGGCGGCGCTGGGCAATGACGCGGGCAAACCCGGCCGCGCGCGTGAAACGCTGGTGTTGCACCACATCGCCGACTACGCCTTGTTCATGAGCGGGGTGTTCCGCGAGCGTTTGAAATATCGCGGGCAGATCACCTATTACCGCGAACACGGACGCAGCGCATTCGCGCGTTGCGCGCGCCTCGAGCCCAACCGGCAGCACGCCGCGGTCCTCAACCGGATGGGCCATGACTTCGAACCGATCAGCAACGCCCTCGACCGGCTCTGGCACCGGCGCCTGCCGGTCGCACCGGCCACCGACCTCTCGCCGCTCGCCGCCCTGTGGCGCGCGTGAAAAAAATTAGCCGCAGATGAACACAGATAGACACGGATAAAATCACATGAACAGAGGGATTTTGCAGTAAAATCTGTGTTTATCTGCGCCATCTGTGGTTGAGCCTTTAATGTATTACCAACACGCGCGTCTGCGCTTTGAATGCACTGGCTGCGGTGCGTGCTGCACCGGCGGTGCGGATCACTACGTTGAAACGAACGCCACGGAACGTGCGGCGATCCGCGCATTCCTCAAACTCTCGACCGCCTGGTTCCGGCGTCGCTACCTGGTGCGCGTCGATGCCGATACGACTGGCATCCGCCTCGGGCACAACGGCCGCTGCCCGTTTCTCGGCACCGATAACCGTTGCCGCATCTACACGGTGCGTCCACGCCAGTGCCGCACCTATCCGTGGTGGCCGGAACTTGTCGAGAACAAACGCGATTGGACCGAAGAGGCGCGGCGCTGTGAAGGCATGAACCGTGGCACGGTCGTGCCGCTCAGCGCCATCGAGCGCAGTTTGGCACGAGAGAGAAAGAAATAATTTCTTTTATCGATGCGCCCGCGGCGAAGCAGGCAAAAAGAAACCGACGGACTCTGCGCGACTTCGGCTTTGACCCGAACCGTTCAGGGCTTCGGGGCGGAAGCCAGGAATCGGGGGTGCGTAGCATCCGCCCCATCCTGCCGCGTCGACGAGATCCGTCGGCCAACACCTGTGCTAATGATGACTCGCATGCTAGGCGGCTGTGCTCCGCAATGCATTGACCGGCGTCAAGAAATCTTCGGATTTTTCCCGGCCGACAGATTTTCAAAGCGTACCTGCGGCTGACCATTCGGGCCGGCCAGGAACGTGGCCAACGGCGGCAGCAGTGCGCGCAATGTCTCTTCCAGCTTCCACGGCGGATTGATCAGAATCACGCCGCTGCCATTCAGGCGCTGCGGCACATCCTCGGGCAGCATCAGCAGCTCAACCGCCAGCGTCTCGGCGCCGAGCGCGCGCAGCGCTGCGTGCAGCTTCTCCACAGGCCGGCGTGCCTTGATCGGATACCACACCAGATACAACCCGTTGCGCCAGCGCGCGTGTGCCGCGCGCAATGCGCGCGCCACCTGCTCGAACTCGTCGGGCGTCTCATAGGGTGGGTCGATGAACACCAGCCCGCGGTTTTCCTGCGGCGGCACCAGACCCTTGAGTGCCGCCCATGCATCGGCTTCGTTGATGGTGATGCCGCGGCTGCCGAGTAAATTGTCCCGCAGCGCCGCGGCCTCCTCCGGATGGCGCTCCATGAACACGGCGCGATCCTGCGGGCGCAACAGTGCGCGGATAATCCAGGGTGATCCCGGATAGGCGTTGAGTCCGTTGCCATTATTGAGGGCGGCGAGCAATTCGAAATACGCGGCCAGCTGCGGCCATTGCGGACGCGCCGGCCAGAGCCGGCCGATGCCCTGCTCGAATTCGCCGGGTGCCTGGAGACGATAGAGGCCGCTGCCGGCATGGGTATCGATCACACAGAACGGCGTTTCCTTGAGGCGCAGGGCCTCCAGAACCTGAATCAACACCAGGTGCTTGAAGACATCGGCGACGTTGCCGGCGTGGAATTGGTGGCGGTAGTTCACGGGGCTCGGGGCCGGGTTTGGCCTGCCAGTGAAAAGATTCCACCGGCGCCTGTCAACCAGCGGGCCCACCACGCGTTATTGGCTATGTCAGGCTCGGATTGTTCAACCCTTCACAGAGGAGCGAAAAAATGAAAGCGACAGCCATTCTGGCCAGCAGCCTGCTGGCCCTGCTGGTCACCACCCCGCTGTTGGCCGAGGATCGCGGCGACCGCGTCAACGAGTGACTCGACCAGCGCGGCGAGCGCATCTGTGACTGGTACCGGCGACGGCACACGCAACATCGCTGGCTGGACACAAATGACGACGATGACGCAGATCCGCTCACCGCGCTGCCCGATCTGGACCGGCAGGAGCAGGAACAAAACAGCGAGCGGCCACGGCCAGAGCGGGACAGCGCTGATCAGGGCTCGCCGGCCTTCTTGGCGCTGCCGCGCACCTTGTCGGCCGGGTATTTTTGCGCGTTGATCACCAGCTTGCACTGCGCCGCGTCCATCAGATCGATGTCCAGACGATCGGCAAGACGCACAAGATAGAGAAACACGTCGGCCAGTTCCTGCGCCACCTGCTCGCGCCTCTCCGGGCTCAGCGCCTGGCTCTGCGCCTCGGTCAGCCACTGGAAATGCTCGGCCAATTCGCCGGCTTCGACAATCAGCGCCATCGCCAGATTCTTGGGGGAATGGAACTGCTCCCACTCACGGGCGCGTGCGAATTCGCGCAGCTGGTTCTTGAGATCGTCGAGCGAGTGCATACGCAAGGTCCGCCGGTTCAGGTGGACACATCGCCGACACAACGCACGCCGCCGCGCCCGAGCGACTGCTTGCTGAGATACATGGCACCGTCCACGCGTTCCAGCAGCACGGCCAGCTCCTCGCCGTGTTCGGGCGCCGCACCGATGCCGATGGACAGGCTCAGGTTGACCTCGCCACTGCTTGCCCATTGCGCCACCGCTGCTTGCAGGCGCTCGGCAACCATCCTGGCATGACGGAGATCTGTAGCCGGCATGATCACCACGAACTCATCCCCGCCGTAGCGCGCCGCCACATCGCTCTCGCGGATCGAGGCATTGATGAGCCCGGCGATTTTCCGCAGCATCACGTCACCGACATGATGTCCGTGGGCATCATTGATGCCCTTGAAACCGTCCAGGTCGGCAAACAGCACGGTGAGGGAGCGCTTCTGGTTCTGCACATCACGGAACAACGCGACGGCACGCTCCTCGAGACCACGCCGGTTGAGCAGCCCGGTGAGCAGATCGAGATGGCTCTGGGCCACCATTTCCTCGCGGTGCTGCTCGAGGCGCGCCATGAGCGAATAGGCGTACAACACTACTATCGCGCCGATCAGGATAAAGAAAATACCGGCCACCGACAGAACGCTCATGTAGTCGGTAAAGCGCAGGTACAGAATCAGCAGCACCAGCAGAAAACTGCCGAGCGCCGCTTCGCCGAACGGCCGCAAGCCATAGCGCATGCCGTTTCCAAGGATGACGGCGAGAAACACGAGATAGGCCGGCGAGGTGATGCTGGAGTCGGCAAGCGCCACCAGTGCCGTACACACGAGGTCGGTCCACATCGCCAGTCGCCAGCGCAGCGGAGACAGCATGTTGCGGCGCGCATGTACCAGATAGACCGTGATCAGCAGCACATACACCAGGTACATGAGGTTCACGGCCAACAGGAATTCTGCGCCGCGCGCGACCAGTGCTCCCAGATTGAAGTAGGCGAGCCCGATTGCCCAAAAGAGATAACGGGTGACGAACTGGCTGCGCTGGTCATCCCAGTTGACAGCACGCAGGCTCGCCGGACTCGCCAGGAAGGAAAAATCCCAGCGCGGCTTGCTGCCTTGGTCTCGGTCGGACTCACGCCGAAAGTGCATACTCTTCTCTATCCCGGTTCGTTCACTTCAGGATACCTGTATGCGCGAACTGCGCCACCAGCGCCTCGAATGACTGTTCTTGTGCACGCGTGCGCTCCCTGGAATGGCGATTCATGTGCAAGCACGCGTTGCCTAGAGGCGCTTGCGTGCCCGCTTGATTGCTGCCTGCACTTGTTCCGGTGCGGTGCCACCCACATGGTTGCGCGCTGCCACCGACCCTTCAAGGGTCAGCACCGCATACACATCCGGTTCGATTACCGGCGAGAACCCCTGCAAGATTTCGATTCTCATCCCGCTCAGGTCCTGGCCGGTTTCGATGCCATGGCGCACCGCGCGGCCAACGATTTCGTGCGCGTCGCGAAACGCCACGCCCTTGCGCACCAGGTAATCGGCCAGATCGGTGGCCGTGGCAAAACCGCGCAGTGCGGCGCTGCGCATCGCTTCGCGCTTCACACGCATCGCCGGGATCATGTCGGCAAACACCTTGAGGCTGCCGAGCACCGTGTCGAGGGAATCGAACAGCGGTTCCTTGTCTTCCTGATTGTCCTTGTTGTAGGC
>Ga0180070_1000007_pt1 | contig 11266 bp, 11 predicted proteins | sample EasRiv293_16_10D_FD_123020 | JGI IMG/M metagenome (GOLD analysis project Ga0180070, IMG submission 123020) | Soil microbial communities from meander-bound floodplain in the East River, Colorado, USA - East River metaG ERMLT293_16_10D | ecosystem: Environmental > Terrestrial > Soil > Floodplain ... | reverse complement strand
GCCATGGTCACTGCCGGCATCGATCTCACCGCGCTCGCTGTGTTCGGCGGCGCACTTGGCGTCGGGGTCGGCTTCGGCCTGCAGCGTATCGTCAGCAATTTCGTGAGCGGCATCGTGCTCGCCTTCGAGGAATCCATCCGCCCGGGCGATGTGATCAGCGTCGGCAATACCTTTGGCGTGGTGCAGGGCCTGCACGCGCGTTATATCGAAGTGCGAGACCGCGATGGCAAAGATATTCTCATTCCGAACGAGACGCTGCTGACCGCGGAGATCGTCAGCTGGTCGCACGGCGACAGGAATGTGCGCTTCCGGCTGCCCGTGCAGATCAGTTACCAGAACGATCCCGAAATCGCCATGAAGATCATGGAGCAGGCAGCGCGCGCGACCGCGCGCGTACTCGCTGATCCGCCACCGGCGGCGCGCCTCATGGGTTTCGGCGACAATGGCATCAATCTGGAATTACGCCTCTGGGTGAACGACCCGGAGAACGGGGTGAACAACGTGCGTTCCGATACCTATGTGCGTATCTGGCATGCGTTTCAGGCGAAGGGAATCTCCATTCCCTATCCGCAACGCGACGTACGCCTTATTCCGGAACGCGCGGCGCAGGCGGCTTCCCCGTCTGCCGGTAGGAAAGGTAATCGGTCAGAATCCGGCGATGATCGAATGCCAGATTCGCCGGCAGATTCTCCAGATTAAAAACACCAAACGCTGCGGCATCGTCTTGAGCGCGCGGTGTGCCGCGCGCCACCGCCACGTACACGGCCGACGCCGTGTGTCCACGCGCATCACGTTGCGGGTCGGAATACACCCCGAGCAAGGCCGTCAGCGTTACCGCGAGCGCCGTCTCTTCCCGGGCCTCGCGCACCGCCGCCTGTTCGACGCTCTCCCCGACATCCACAAATCCGCCGGGGATGGCCCAGCCAAGCGGCGGGTGGCGGCGTTCAATCAGCACTATCGGCCGTCCGGGGCGGTCCGCCAACTCAATAATGATGTCAGCAGTCAACAGCGGCGTCACGGGTAACGGCATGGGTCTCACTTATGTTTCAAGGGGTGCCAGGTTGTATTCTGGCACCGGGAACACCATTATTACTGACTGCAACGACCGGCCGGTACAGTTTGAACCCGCCAGGTTTATTGGAGAAAATAATAATCCCGAGTGATTTCATGCAGATAGCGGAAAATATCGTAGAAATCAGCCCGATTCGAGCTATACTGTGGGCTGTTCACTGTTGTTCATCCCGGAGAGTCCTCCCTCATGATTGAAGGTCTGATTGCCCTGCCGTGGTGGGGCTATGTTGTTGTCGCCCTCGTCTTCACCCACATCACCATCGCCAGCGTGACCATCTATCTGCACCGCCACCAGGCACACCGTGCGCTCGACCTGCACCCGGTGGTCAGCCATTTCTTCCGTTTCTGGCTGTGGCTCACCTCCGGCATGGTGACCAAGGAATGGGCCGCGATCCATCGCAAGCATCACGCCAAGTGCGAAACCGCCGAAGATCCGCACAGTCCGCAGGTTCTGGGCATCCGCAAGGTGCTGCGCGAGGGTTCGGAACTGTACCGGGCGGAAGCGAAGAACCAGGAGACACTCGACAAGTACGGCAAGGGCACGCCGAGCGACTGGATCGAGCGCAATCTCTACACCCCGCACAGCGCCAAGGGCATCGCCCTGATGTTTATCCTCAACGTCCTGCTGTTCGGCCCAATCGGCATCACCATCTGGGCCGTGCAAATGATGTGGATCCCGATCACCGCGGCCGGCGTCATCAATGGCATCGGCCACTACTGGGGTTACCGCAACTACGAAGCGGCGGACGCCAGCACCAACATCGTGCCGTGGGGAATTCTCATCGGCGGCGAAGAACTGCACAATAACCACCACACCTTCGCGAGCTCCGCCAAGCTTTCATCCAAGTGGTGGGAGTTCGATATCGGCTGGTTCTACATCCGCACCCTCGAAACCTTCGGGCTGGCGCGCGTCAAGAAGATCCCGCCGGAACTCACCTACGACAAGGCCAAGGATCACATTGACCTCGAAACCGTGAAGGCCGTAATCACGGCGCGCTTCGTGGTGATGGCGCAGTTTGCGCGCGAAGTCATGGCGCGCGTGCACCGCGACGAGTTACGCAACCTTGACCCGAGCGACAAGACCCGGCTCACGCTGCTCAAGCCGGTGCGCCGGCTGATGGTGCGCGAACCGCGCCTGCTCGACGAGGCGGCGCGCGCGCGTCTGCAGAAGGCCCTGGAGCAAAACCAGACCCTGCACACCGTGTACACCATGAAACAGAAGCTTGCCGATGTCTGGCTGCGTTCCGCCACCACCCAGGAGAACCTGATACAGGCGCTGCAGGATTGGTGTCACGAGGCCGAAGCGACGGGCATCCACGCTTTGCGCGAGTTTTCGAACAAACTTCGCACCTACTCGCTCGTGCAAGCCACAGCCTGAGGACAGCGCCCGTTCAGGGCTGATTCCGGGTTTCATCCAGCCCGCAGAAGCCTTCCGCTTCTGCGGGCTTGTCTTTTTCGAGTATCGCGCGGAAGGTGGGCGCAAACACGACGCCAAGAAAACTACTCGCGGGTTCCTTGCAGATCAAGACTAAACGTGGGCGATCAGATCAGCCCCGCGAGGCGCTTGTGCAGGGGACTGTGGCGTGGGAAGTGGGCCAGCAGGAATTCCATCTGGTCGGCGAGCACCCGTTTGCCCTGCAGGTAAACGTACTCGGCATGGGTGGGCGTAAAGGGTACGGCGAGCAGTGTCATGCCCACCTCCTCCGGCATCTGCCCGGCCTTGTGGTTGTTGCAGCGCTTGCAGGCCGTCACCACGTTTTTCCAGCTGTCCAGGCCGCCGCGCGAAAGCGGCGTGACATGGTCGCGCGACAGTTCGCGCGCATGGAAGCGCCCGCCGCAGTACAGACACAGATGCGCGTCGCGGCCGAACAACGCGGGATTACTGAGCGGCGGGGTGTAGTGATGGCGCGCCTTGAGCAGCCCGTGGTGATCGCCATGCGTGGCGATGATGGAGTTCACCTTGACGATACTGCGATGCCCGGTCAGGGCATTGTAACCGCCGTGGACGTGGTACATCGTCACCCCACAGGCATAGGCAACCTGGCGGAGGTGATAGAGCCGGACAGCATCCTGGAAGTCAATCCATTCCAGCGGTTGGCCCGCGACATCTGTCCTTAATACTTGCTGACTGAGTGGATACACAACATCTTGCCCGTCGGTTGCGGCTGCAAACCGGTCGGGGAACGGCCCGCCGGACGGCAAACCTGATGGCCTGCATCTAAGCAACTTTGCCCGGTTTTTGCAAGCACAAGGTCGCATGGCGAAAGCGTGCTGCGACCGGCACATGCCCTGTGCTACCCTCCGCGCACAAGACAAGAAAGCGGCGCCCCCGGTTATGGACAACCGTCCTTCCCCCGCGAAAATATCCCGCCCGAAGGCCAGCGACAGCTTTGCGCGCACGCGCCTGTTCAAGTTACTGGATAGTGCCCGCCGCAAACCGCTCATCTGGGTCATGGGCCCACCCGGTTCGGGCAAGACCATGCTGGTGGCCGATTATCTCGAGCGCCGGCGCGTGACCACGCTCTGGTACCAGGCGGACCCTGGCGACGCGGATATTGCCACCTTCTTCCACTACCTCGGACTCGCCGCGAAAAAGACCATCCCGCGCCATCGGCGTCCGCTACCCGTCTGCACACCCGACCGCCTCACTGATCTGGATGGTTACGCGCGTCAGTTCTTCGCCGATCTCTATGCCCGCCTCAAACCGCCCTTCGCCCTCGTGCTCGACAACTACCAGGACATTCCGACGCAGGCCAGGCTGCACGAGGTGGTGCGCGTGGCACTGGAGATGTTGCCCGAGGGCGGTCATATGGTGGTCATGAGCCGCCGGGAACCACCCGCCAGCCTGGCGCGGGCGCGCCTCCATGACAGCATGGCGCTGCTCGACAATTCGGACCTGCGTCTCACCCTCAATGAGGCGCAGGGCATCGCCCGTCACCGCCTGCCGGACCGGCGTGCGCGTAAACACGTGACCGAATTGCATGAACTCACGCACGGCTGGGCAGCGGGGCTGGTGCTGATGCTGGAGCAGGCAGATGGAAACGTACCGGTCAGCGCGACGACCTACAGGACACCGGACGTGTTATTCGAATACTTCGCTGCCGAGGTGTTCGACAAAACCGATCCCGACACGCGCGCGGTGCTATTGCAATCGGTGTTCCTGCCCAGCATGACGGCGCGCACCGTGGTCGCGCTCACCGGCGAGCGCCGCGCTGGCCGTATCCTCAGTCACTTGAACCACAATAATTTCTTCACCAGCCGCTACGACCTGACTGAAACGGTCTATCAGTATCATCCGCTGTTTCGGGAATTTCTGCGCTCGCGCGCGCTGCGCCTGTTGGCACGCGATACGCTCACCGCGCTGCGTACGCGCGCTGCCGCGCTCCTTGAGAATTCGGGTGCGGACGACGCGGCGCTCGCACTCTATGCCGAGGCACACGACTGGGAAAATTTTCAGGCGTGTCTGATACGGCTCGCACCAAGACTGATGGCAGATGGCCGCGCCCAGGCGCTCGAGCACTGGCTGGAGACATTGCCGCCAGAAAATTATGGGCCGTCACCCTGGCTGCGGTACTGGCAGGCCAGTGTGCGCCTGATCCACCATCCAGCCGACGGCCGCCGGCTTCTTGAGCAGGCCGTTACCGGCTTCCGGGAAACGGGCGATACACATGGCGCGCGTCTTGCCTGGTGCAATATTGTCAACTCCATTCTGCGCGAGCGCACAGACTACAGTTGCCTGCACAACTGGATTTCGACCTATGCCACGCTGCCGGCGACAGCAGCTGACTCGGGCAGCGAGGAACCGGTCATCGTGAGCATGCTCAATGCCATGGTGCTGGTGCAACCGGTACATCCGGATATCGACCTCTGGTCGGACCGTGCCTTGGCCCTGCTGCGGTCCAACGCCAGGGCCGCACTGCGCCTCGGCGCCGGCACCTACCTGCTGATGCAGCACACGCTTTCGGGTGAGCCGTCACGTGCTACGCCAGTGCTGCGCCTGCTCGAGCATGCTCTGCATTCATCGCAGGCTGAACTTGTGTTGCAGCTCAACGCCCAAACCGCCGTTGCATTCTTCCATTGGCTATCCGGATCACCGGCGACGGCACTGACCACCATTCATGCTGCCTTGCGCCTGGCGCAAACCACCGGCCTGCACCTGCTGGATTCGCAGCTGTTCATACACGCCGCCGCTGCGTCACTCACCGCTGACGACCTGGATGGAGCGGCAGAATGGCTGGACCGATTGGCATCAACAACCAGCCCGCTGCAACCGTTCGATACCAGCTTTCATCATTACCTTGCCTGCTGGCTGGCGTTACTGCGTGCCGACTTGCCGGCGGCCATGGAACATCTCGTGCACAGCGAAAAACTGGGAAACGGTTTAGGCCTCTGGTTCGTCGATGCCAGCCTGCTGCAAGCTCGCGCCCAGATATTGATGCAAATGGGCAACACCGCCGGCGCGACTGAGCCGGCCGGGCGCCTGCATACCCTGGCATGCACAAATCGCAGTCACTTGTTCGAATTCATGGCGCTATTGCTCGATGCCCAACGTGCATTGGACGAGCATCGCGAAGCACAGGCACTGGATTCGCTGGCTCAGGCCATGGCGATCGGACGGAAACAACGTCTTCTGAATACTTATTGCTGGCTGCCGCGCGTCATGACGCGACTGTGCGCCAAAGCCCTTGAGGCCGGCATCGAGAGCGATTACGTGCGCACGCTCATCCGGCACCGCGCCCTGCCACCCAGCGACGATGCGCGCGATCTCGAAGTGTGGCCGTGGCCCGTCAAAATCTACACCCTGGGAAGACTTTCGATTTTCAATAATGAAGAGGCGCTAGCCTTTAAAGACAAGGTCCGGGGCCGGCCGCTGGAACTCTTGCAGGTGCTGATCGCGCTCGGCGGGCGTGGCGTTGACGAAGAATCTTTAAGCGAAATCCTCTGGCCAAATGCTGAAGGTGATGCCGCACACCGCACGTTCGATACCACACTACATCGTTTGCGCCGGCTACTCGGCTCCGAACACGCCCTGCTGCTTTCGGACGGGAAGCTGTCGCTCAACCCCGCTTTGTGCTGGGTGGATGCGTGGGCATTCGAACGCCAGCTGGGGCGGCTCGATGAGCTGATCAAGCCACCCGTCTCTACTGAGATCGAGTCAACACAGGCCATCGCCCGCCTCGCCACCCGGGTATCTGCACTCTATCGTGGATCCTTTCTCGCTGGCGAGACCGACGCCGCCTGGGCGGTCGCGCCGCGCGAACGCCTGCTCAGCAAACTTCTCTGCCAATTGGGCGCACTCGGCCGTTACTGGGAATCAGCTGGCGAATGGGGCCATGCCGCGGAGACATACCAGAAGGCCATTGATGTGAATAATCTCAGCGAGGAACATTACCAGCGGCTAATGCTCGCCTACCGTGCGCTCGGACATCACAGCGAGGCGCTCTCGGTCTACCAGCGCTGCCGGGAAACCCTGCTCGCCGCGCTCGGCCGACCGCCATCCCCCAGCATTGAAGCGCTCCGCCGGGAACTGGAAACCGTCCGCTGATCGGCTGCCCTGCACTCGTTGCATCCGCAAACCTTCTTGTAAGTTATCTGTAAGCTCCGCTCCCTTATTCTGTGCTCCGGTTGCGCATCTGCCGATATGGGAACGGAGTCCCGCAACGGCCAATACGGAAGGCCGTGTCGCCCCAGGCACCAAGAACGGCGGATCGGCAGGGGCGCTCCACATTGCCGGGCACCGGGATCGATGGACTGCATCTTTTATCGGGAAGAAATGCCAGCCAGCCGGAATAGCGCAGGGACAGCGCCATAGCTCACAAATCTGGTGCCGACCCGGACGGGACGCGCAACAAACCAGACCCTTCTTCCAGTCCTCCTGGGAATCCTTCCCCATCCAAAAAAACGGGTGGGATTTTTTTGCGCGTGGAAATAAAAAAACCCGGCGGAGCCGGGCTTTTTTGATCACCGCAGGACAGCGGTTACTTTATCTTCGCTTCCTTGTACAGCACATGCTTGCGGGCGACCGGATCAAATTTCTTGAGCTCCAGTTTGTCCGGCATGGTGCGGCGGTTTTTGGTGGTGGTATAGAAATGCCCGGTGTCCGCGGTGGACACGAGCTTGATCTTTTCGCGTATGGCTTTTGCCATGATTCAGTTATCTCCAGGGATGGGGTGTATGCCGCGTGAGCGCAGGACGCGCGGAGCGGCCCTCAGACCTTCTCGCCGCGCTCGCGCATCTCGGCGAGCACGACATCGATACCCTTCTTGTCCAGGGTGCGCAATCCGTTCATGGACAGACGCAGACGCACCCAACGTTTCTCGCTCTCCACCCACAGGCGGCGAACATGCAGATTCGGCAGGAAGCGCCGACGTGTTCTGTTGTTGGCGTGGGAAACCGTGTTTCCCGACATGGGGCGTTTGCCCGTAACTTGGCAGACCTTCGACATCGCTGAATCTCCGTACTGCCCTGCCCGGACGGGCAGGAAAGCGCGACTTTATATCAGAAAACGGCGGCCAAGGGTAGCCCGAACCGCTGAATCTGGTGACTGAGCCGCTCCATTCTCACAGTAGTTTTAGTGGCACACAGGGTCGATTGCGACCAAAACATGCTGCCTGGGCGACAGATGCCCGGCTCAGAGGCACAAACTATAGCCCGGCCTGGGCTCAACCCTGAGCCACGCGCCTGCGTGCCGTCAAACTGGTGCGAAGCAACGCGCCGGTCCAGTCCGAATATAGCCGTGTGCAGCCTGCTTCCGGACCCCGTCGGCTTGACTCGGCTGCCCAACTATGTTTCTATCATTCCAACGACTATTGGTATGATAGAAACTATGACCGGCAGAAAGCTAAAAAATCTTCTCTATGAGCAGGTGGCCCGCATCGGCAAGGCGGCCTCCAGCCCCAAGCGCCTCGAACTCATCGAGGTGCTGAGCCAGGGCGAAAAGACCGTCGAACAGCTGGCCGCGGCCACGGACATCAGCGTGAAACTCGCGAGCGCCCACTTGAAAGAGCTCAAGTCGGCGCGTTTGGCCGAGGCACGGCGCGAGGGCAAGAACATGTACTACCGGTTGGTGAACGCGCAGGTCGCGGATATGTGGGTGATGTTGCGACGGCTCGCGGAAGAGCGGTTGCTGGAGCTGCAAGCGGCGATGAAGGAGATGGTAACGCATCCGCAGGAACTGGCCCCCATGGGCGGCAAGGAACTGTTGGCGCAGGCCAGGCGCGGCGATGTCATCGTGATCGATGTCCGTCCGGAAACCGAGTATCACACCGCACATCTGCCGCACGCGCGCTCGATCCCGCTCGCCGAGCTGAAGGCGCGCCTTGGCGAGATCCCCAAGGGCAAACCGGTGGTGGCCTATTGTCGCGGACCGTTCTGCATGATGGCCGTCGAGGCCGTTGGCCTGCTGGCGAAAAAAGGCATCAAGGCGGCGCGCCTGGAAGATGGCGTGGCCGAGTGGCGCGCGCGCGGTTTGCCGCTGGCCAACGACCGCTAAACAAAACTTTCAACTCTCAACACGGAGACACAAACATGTTCTTTAAACAATATTCAGCCAAGGAATCGACGCTCTCGTACTTCCTGGGATGTGGCACCCTCGGCAAGGCCGTGGCGGTGGACGTGGTCGCGGGCGACGAGCAGTGGTTTATCGATCAGGCCGCGGAAGCCCAGGTAAAGATCACGCACGTCATCGACACCCATGTGCATGCCGACCATTACTCCGGCGGGCGCAAGCTCGCGCAGCTGGCCGGCGCGCACTACTGTCTGCACGAGAGCAACGCCGAATTGGTGAAATTTCCGTTTCACCCGTTGCACGACAACGACATGATCGAGGTCGGCAACGTCATCATCAAGGTGCTACACACACCGGGACACACGATGGACAGTGTGTGCCTGCTGGTGACCGACAAGCGTCGCGGCGAGCAGCCGTGGTTCGTGATCACCGGCGACACCCTGTTTGTCGGTGCGATCGGCCGGCCGGATCTGGCCGGGCGCGAGCAGGCGATGGCGGCCATGTTGTTCGACAGCATCCACTCCAAACTGTTGTCGCTGCCGGACGAAGTCGAAATCTTTCCCGGTCACCAGGCCGGCAGCGTGTGCGGCGCCGGACTTTCCGGCAAGCCGTCGTCGACCATCGGTTTCGAGAAGCGCTTCAATCCGGGTCTGAAAGTCACGAACAAGAATGAGTTCGTGAAGCTGCTGACTGGCGAAATTCCGCCGCGCCCGGTCGAGATGGACCGGATGGTAGCGGCCAACATTGCAGCCTGATCCGACGCGGGAATGACCATGCACGCATCGCACAGCGCACACGAAAGTTTCGCCGGTTACCGCCACGGTATCCGCGACAACCTCGCGCAGTTCCTGCACCAGCTGGTGCAGGTGTTTCTGGTGGGCTTGACCCTCGGGATGATGCGCACCGTGGTGCCGGCGCTGGCCGAAAGCGAGTTCGGCGTGCCCAAGGGCTCGTTCCTGCTGCTGATGGCATTCGTGGTGGCCTTCGGCTTCGTCAAGGGCACGCTCAACTTCGTGGCCGGGCGGTTGTCGGAACGGCTCGGGCGCAAGACTGTGCTCCTGCTCGGCTGGGCCTCGGCGATACCGATCCCGTTCATGATCCTGTATGCGCCAAGCTGGGGCTGGATCGTGGCCGCCACGGTGCTGCTCGGCATGAACCAGGGCTTCACCTGGTCCATGACCCAGACCGCCAAACTCGACATCACCCGCGCCGATCAGCGCGGACTGACCATGGGGCTCAACGAATTTTCCGGTTACGTCGGGGTTGCGATAGCGGGGATCGTCACTGGTTATCTCGCGACCGCTTTAGGTCCGCGCCTGGGTTTGTTCGTGTTCGGTGCCGTGGTGATCGTCACGGCGCTGGTGCTGACCGCGCTGTGGGTGAAGGAAACGCTCGGCTGGGCGCATGCCGAGGGCGCGCGCCACGCGGCCGGCAAGAGCACGGGACCGACGCCGCGCTTTGCGCAGAATATTTCCGCGCAACCGACGACCTGGGAAGTGTTTACGCTCATGTCGTGGCGCGACAAGCGCATGGCGGCGCTGAGCCAGGCCGGGCTGGTCGAGAAATTCGTCGATGCCCTTATCTGGGTCGTGTATCCGGTGTATCTCTACGAACGCGGCCTGAGCCTCGCGCACATCGGCTGGGTGGTAGGCGTGTACGGTTTCGTGTGGGGCGGCTCGCAGTTTTTCACCGGCCGGCTCTCCGACCGCATCGGCCGGCAGAAGCCGATTGTGTGGGGTATGTGGATCTGCGGCGCCGGCGTCGCGATGATGCTCGCCGGTGAGGCGGTGTGGTGGTGGATCACTTCGGCCGCGGTCACCGGTTTCGGCATGGCGCTGCTCTATCCGAATCTGTCCGCCGCCGTCGCCGATATTGCGCACCCCAACTGGCGTGGTTCCGCAATCGGCATTTACCGTTTCTGGCGTGATCTGGGTTATGGCATCGGTGCACTGCTGCTTGGACTGGTCGCGCATCTGAGCGGCCGGCTCGAATCGGGGCTTTGGTTCGTGGCGATTGCCATGGCGTTATCCGGGCTCGTGGTACAGCTATGGGGCGAGGAAACACACCCGCGGCTCAATCCGGCCGGCTGACTGTCTCAGATCAAGGCGGCCTCGACGGATACCGGATAAATTCATAAAGAGGTCGAACGATAATGGGTGACATGAGCAGTGTTGGGTGATTCGGAGCGGGCTTCGGTTGGTTGTTCATGATCCTGGTGTGGGTGCTCGTGATTGCCGGGGTTGTGGCGCTCATCAAGTGGCTGGCAGGGTCACCGGTCCGGCGCGGCGAAATGCCGCTCGAGATTCTCAAGGCGCGCTATGCACACGGCGAAATCAACAAGAAGGAGTACGAACGGATGCGGCGCGAGTTGCAGGAGTAACCGGCCACATCCGAGGGCGTACGACGTAAGTGGGCCAAACCAACAGGAGGGTCATCATGGACATCGCAGACATCATGTTCCACGTACCGGCCGATCTTTCAGCCAAGGGCCGCGCCGACATCGAGCGCGACATTCAGGGGTGCGACGGCGTGGTCTCGGTGCACTTCAGCACCCAGCACCCGCACATGCTGGAGGTCGCCTTCGATCCACAGGTGATCGATACCGAGACCCTGCGCAAGCATGTGAGCGAGCGCGGCCTGGAAGTCAGCAAGATCGGCCTGTAGTCCGGCGACTCGCGCTCGTTGCGT
>Ga0180070_1000006_pt1 | contig 11663 bp, 9 predicted proteins | sample EasRiv293_16_10D_FD_123020 | JGI IMG/M metagenome (GOLD analysis project Ga0180070, IMG submission 123020) | Soil microbial communities from meander-bound floodplain in the East River, Colorado, USA - East River metaG ERMLT293_16_10D | ecosystem: Environmental > Terrestrial > Soil > Floodplain ... | reverse complement strand
TATGTCGGTTTCTCGGTGCCGTTTGCGTTTGCCATGGCGGCACTCATCACGCGCTGGAAGAGTGAGTACTGGATCGCACACATCCGGCGCTGGGCACTGATTGCCTGGGGGTTTCTCACCACCGGGATTATTCTCGGCGGCTGGTGGGCCTATTACGAGATCGGTTGGGGTGGGTACTGGGCCTGGGATCCGGTGGAGAATGCCTCGTTCATGCCGTGGCTGGTGGGCACCGCGCTGGTGCACTCGATAACAGTGCAGGAACGGCGTCGCATGCTGCATGCCTGGAATATTTTTCTGGTGATTACCGCGTTCTCATTGTCGCTGCTCGGCACCTTCCTGGTGCGCTCCGGTGTGCTGTCTTCGGTGCATGCCTTCGCTGTGGATCCCGGGCGTGGCGCCTACATTCTGGCGTTCATGACCGTCGTGTTGACAGTGTCGTTCAGCATTTTTCTGGCGCGCGGCCGCTATCAAGAGGCAGAAGAGAGCATGACATCGATGTTGTCGCGCGAATCGATGTTCGTCTGGAACAACGTGGTGTTCACCGTGGCGGCCGCCTGCGTACTACTCGGGACGCTCTATCCGCTGGCGCTGGAGACCTTGAGTGGCGACAAGATCACGGTTGGCGCGCCATACTTCAACGCCGTGATGGTGCCGATATTCCTTACCGCATTGTTGCTGATGGCCATCGCCCCGCTGGTGCCCTGGCGCAAGGCCAACGCCGAGCGCCTGAGAAGCCGCCTGCTGATACCGGTGGCGCTTGGCCTGACCGCCGGTATTACGATGCTGGTCGCGTCCTGGCCGCTGCACTGGACCGGGCCGGTGGCCGCGGCACTCATTGCCTTCGTGACCGGCACGATTCTTACCGACTACGCGCGCGCCGTGCGCCAGCGTCGTGTGCAACATCCGCGCGAATCGTTGCCGCGCGTGCTCGCGCGTACCGTGCTGGGCAATCGTCGTCACTATGGCGGCATGATTGTGCATCTCGGCATTATTGCGATTGCCATCGGCTTGACCGGTTCCGGTCTGTTCCGCGTGGAGAAGTCGGTGGTTATGTCTCCTGGCGAAGTGGTGGACATCGGCAGCGAGCGCCTGCGCTTTGATGGTGTGCGTTCCTTCAAGCGCGACAATTATTTCACTCTCCAGGGACAGTTCACGCTGCTCAAGAGCGGCGTGATGGTTCTGCCGGAACGGCGCCGTTATCCGGTGCAGGAAATGCCCACGACTGAATCCGGCATTCACTCCACGTTGTGGCGCGATGTCTATGTCGTGATCGCCGATCCGGTGGGTGAGGGCAACCTGACAAAGTGGGGCGTGCATGTGTACGTGAATCCGCTGATCCAGTGGATTTGGGGAGGCGGCTTGATTGCAATCTTCGGGCTCGGCGTCACACTGACCAGCCGGCGGCGAACTGTGCGTGACGCGGTGGCGGCAACTGCAGCAGCAAGCTGAAGCGGTCAGGTATCGGCCACAAATGAACACAGATCAATACACATGAGAACCGTGAATAAACCCTGGCTGCGTTTCGCTGTTTGCAGCGGCGGCTTGCTGTTGAGTTTCATGCTGCCGGTGTGGGCCGTGCCGGTGCAGGAAGATCCACTCGACCGGGCGGTGCTCGAGATCGCCAAAGATTTACGCTGTACGGTCTGCCAGAATCAGCCGGTGGCGGAATCGAATGCCGATCTGGCCAAAGACATGCGTCAGATCATTCGCGAGCAGCTGGTAGCCGGCAAGTCGCGTGCGGAAATCGTGGATTATTTCGTGGCGCGCTACGGCGACTACGTGCTCATGAAACCGCCGACCGAACGCGCCGGGCTGCTGCTCTGGATCGCGCCACCGTTGCTGCTCATTACGCTTGCGCTCCTCGGCTGGTTCTTCCTGCGTCAGCGCAGCCATGTGCCCCCGCCTCCCGCCAAGGCACTCAGCAAGCAAGACCAGGCGCGCGTGCGCGCCGCGCGCCACATGCAGGATTAAACCATGATCGCTTTGTTCATTCTCGCTGCCCTGTTGCTGGTGACCACCCTCTGGTGGCTGTCTCGGCCGTTGCGTGCCACCACCGCGGTTTCTGCCGTCAGCGAGCGTGCCGATCTCGAGCAGTTGCGTGATCGCCTGATCGCCCAGCTCAACGAACTGGATGGCGAGCGTGCCGATCGTGGTATCGACAGTGCGGTGGCACAGGATGAGGAGTTACGCCTGTCAGCGGAACTGGCCTCAGTCTTGAAGCGTTTGGAGGGCATGGCGCCGTCTGCGGCCGGTGCCACGTTGGCCCTGTCCCGATACAGCGCGCTCGCGGCGACCGCGCTGCTGACGGCAGTGCTTCTGCTGATCGGCGCTGGACTGTACGCCTGGCAGAATTCCGGAAAGCTGCAAGGGTTCGTGCTGGCGGCAGGTAGCGGCGCGGACAGCACGCGCGTGCCGCCCATGGTGTTCGAGATGGTCGCGAAGCTTGAGAAGCGTCTCGCGGCGCAGCCAAACGATCCGGAGGGCTGGGCACGGCTCGGGCGGTCGTATGTGGTGATGGAGCGCAAAGACAAGGCGCTTGCTGCCTACGCCAAGGCTTATGCGTTAGCACCGGACAACGTCGCGATGCTGTCCGATTACGCCTGGCTGGTATTCAACGAAAATCCCGGCGCCACCACGGGTCTGGTGGCGACGCTGTATAACCGTCTCAATAAACTCGAACCGGCGCACCCGGATGCGCTCTGGTTTCTAGGCTTCACAGCCTACCAGCAGGGCGACTACCGCAAGGCGCTGGGCCAGTGGGAACGGCTGCTCACGCTGCTGCCGGCGGAAGACCCGGGTCGCGAACACCTCAAACAGGCCATCACCAGTGCGCGCGAAAAGCAGCGTCGCTGATCCCGCGCGGGCCGCCTGTGTCCCGGATCCTTTCCAAAGGAGAATCGCCATGCGCCACCGGTTTCTCGTGCTCGGCATGGTTGTGTTTGCCGGCTGTGCCACCCTGGAGTCGCAGACCCGTCTGGAACAATTCGATAAGCTTACGCGCGGTTACGCGAAGGCGTTGGCGTGGTCAGACTTCGCGGTGGCGTACACGGCCACCAGGGCCGCTCAGGTGGCGCCTCTGCCCGACGCCGACGCACTCAAGGATATCAAGATCACAGCCTACGAGCCGGTTGCCCCGCTGGTGGAACAGGACGGCAAGACCATCAAGCGCGTGGCGCGTATCCGTTATGTGCACATCTCGCGCATGGCCGAACGCAGCCTGACGATGGAAGAGGAATGGAAGTATTCTGATGAAGCCAAGCGCTGGTTTTTGCAGAGCGGGTTTCCGCAGTTCAGGTAGCGCAATGCTCCGATGGGCGGGCAAGATGCACCGGGATCAGAAATCCCAACGATACCCGAGCGAGTAGAAGTTGCGCGTCGAATCCTCCGACTGGACGCTGCTCGTGGTTTCGCCCTTCTCCAGTCCCGCTTCCAGCTCGAAAGTAATCTTGTCCCGCCAGCGGTAACCGAGGCGCACAATTGGCGTGAGGCGGGTCAGATTGGTCCCGAGGTTATCCTTCTGCTGGTAGTAGCGCAGCGACAAGTCGATTGTCCATATGTCCTGAAGGAGGGTGCGGTTGTTGAAGGCGATGGACTCACCGTCGTAGGTGTCGCTGCTGAGAAAGCTCAGGCTAAGCACCGAGACGTCGCGTTTGGTCAGCAAGCCGGTAGCGATACCCTGGAGAGTGTAGACATACACGTTGCCGGTGCCCACGGTGGCCGGGAGGGCACCGCTCGCCGGTGTGCCGGAGATGCTGTAGAGCTTGACGTCGCCGCCGAGCTGCCAGGTGGGGCTGAAATTGTGCGTGGCGCCGATCATGTACAGATCGGCGGTCGGTGTGCGCGCCTCGGCCCGTGCGCGCAGCTGGTCCTCGGTCAGGGTCAGGAGTTGCGAGAGGATGGAGGTGTCGGTTTCGCCGATCAGCGCGTTTGTGGTTTGCAGTACCGGTGCCTTGCGGTGGTCAATGAGCAGGTTCAGGCTGGTCGCGCTTCCAATCTGCTGGGTGCCCTGAAGCAGGGCGATGTTGAGCTCGCCATAGGACAGGTCGTAATCCAGCAGAGACAGTACTGACCGCCGTGGGTCGAAGTATCGCAACTCCGTGCCCACCGCCTGGCGGTCGATGATGCCGTCCACGGTCTGGTTGATGTAATAGGCGCTGCCGTTCCAGTGTTCCGCGAAAGTGCCAGCATCCAGGCTGGTTCCCCAGAACTGCTTGTCGGAGTTGATTGGGTTGAATTCCACCGGCTCGCCAGCGACCACGTTGATACGCCATTTGGGCAGAACGTGGTAGCCCAGCGAAATTCCGTCGAAGCGCCCGAGTACACCACCGCTGTTGCCGGGCTGCCGGCCGAGGCGGCCGGAGTAGTCGTGCAGTTTATTGCGCACTTCCGCATAGGCAGCATACAAACGGTTGACGTTCTCGGTGTTTTCGAGAAAGTTCAGGATGTAGCTGTCGCGCACCACTACGCGGTTGTCGTATTCGCCGCTGCGGAAGCGTCCGGTGATGTCGAGATTGCTGATGAGCGCAGATTGGTCGACCGCTGTCAGCGTTTCCGGCGGCAGCGCGCCCGTTGTTTGGGTGATCTCCGCGCGTGAGTTACCGCGGTAGTAGTACTGCGACAGGCCGCCATAGACGGTACTGACGTTGGCCGCTTTTTTCTTGGACGCCATAAGCGCCTTTGTTGTTGGGGTTACCTCGAGATTGGCGAGCCGCTGGCGCACGCGCTCCGGGCCTTCCCCCTCCGGGTACAGACGCAAATACAAAACGTATTCATTTTTTGCCCGGGCCGGTTCGCCATTGCGCTCGTGGGCAAGGCCGACCAGTTCGTGCGCCTCCTGCGAATGGCGATTGGGCGGCAACTGCAGAAGTTGGGTGAGAAGCTGGATGGCGGCGGAATTTTCGCCACGCGTCAGCGCCGCGCGGCTTCGCTCCAGGAGGTCGTCGGCCTGCTTGTCCTGGCCGCTGCTTGCGGTCACAGCCGGTAGAGGGGCTGCTTTCTCCGGTGTGACGGCGGCAATCGTCTTGACGACCGGCACGGCCAACACAGTGCGGGCGGAACTGTCATGCTCCTGACGGGAAGCCAGACGTACACGGGCCTGTGGGTAGCTGGAAACCAGCAGGTTCTTGGCGACTTCCGCCTCAGCGATGCTGGCAAAGAACCCGAGTTGCAGACTGTGCAGGGTTGCGCCGTTGTTCATGGTGGTGTGCAGATAAATCCGTTTATCCACCAGTCCGGTCGGCAGCGGTCCGGTCGGGACCGGCGCGCGCGTCTCGTTTGTCGTGAGCGTGACGACAAAAAACTCTTCGCGCGGCGGTGCGGGTTGCGGCGCTGGGCGGGTGGGCGGCTTCTCGACCTTGAGCCGCTCGGGGGTCATGGCCCTGAACTCGTCCGCCAACACCTCGGTCATGAATGCCGCGGGGTAGCGCGCCACCAGTTGGTCGCGCATGGCGGTCGCCTGCGCCGGTGTGGCGAAAAACCCGAGTCGGACGAAATAGATCGTTTTGCCGAAGATCTCCGACTGGATACGGTAAACGCGGTGCTCCTTGAGGTCGGTGGGCAGCAGGGCGTCGGGAATCGGTTCAAAGGAGCTGAGCAGGGTGACCGCATAGTGGCGCGCGCCGGTCGCGGCCGGCGTCGTTGCGGGCGCGACGGCTTCTGTTTGGGCCAGCGCCGCCGTTGCCGGGACAAGCGCACTCAGAAATACAAGAATCGGTACCAGCATCGGTGGATATCTTTGTTGAGCAGAACGCGATCAGCGCTTGCGGGGGGTTGGCTGGCGTGAGTCTGTATCCGGGAGCACATGCAGCAGGATGCTGCGACCGTCCTCGCCCTGACGGACGCGGAACCGTACCGGTTTGTCAAACTGGATGTCGAGACACAGCGGGTCGCGCACAGCAAGACAGTTGCGCACGGTTGAGTACATCACCTTGAACGAGGGCGTCAGCGCTGTCGTGGGCGCACGTTTGTATTCCTGAAACTCCACTTCTGTCTGCCCGTCCAGACTCAGAATCTGCAAGTAGAGCTTGATGAGCTGGCCCTTTTCGGCCGGGAAGTGCTTGACGTAACGTACCGGCATGGAGAACAGCAACCGCACCTCGGCCACACCTTCATGCGTGCGCACCTCGATGTCGTCGATGATCTGGGCGCTTGCCGGGAGCGTAACCAACAGTCCGACCGCAGCCGCAATCCCCGTCGCGATGGCCATTCGCCAGGCTGGTTTTGCTATATATGTATACGTCTGCACGTCTCTACATTCCTCGTCCATTGGTCGGCGTGTGGCGTGGACCAGGGCGCGATTCTTTGAGTGCGCCACCCACGGTGGTCAGATAAAAGTGGCAGGAACCGCTGCAATTGTGGAGCTCCACGGCGGTGTATTTGACCGATGGGGTTTCTGTCTTACCGTGCGGGCCCGACACGTAATCATTTGTGTGCGCGTGGCAACCGTAGCAGGTCGGCGCCGGGCTGTATTTCGTGAGTCCGGTGATCGTCTCGGTGGAAGGAGTCCGGTGGCAGCTGGCGCAGTTATTGTTGACGGATGAGCTGTGCGCGACGTAATAAGGCGAGATGTGGCTTGTATAGCGTACCGGCCAGTTTCCGGTCGGTGTGGTACCTGTCGGGATGCTGTGGCAGACGTCGCAGGAACGCGCGGTCACAAAGTGACCGGAACCCTTGCCGCTGGCGGTGGTGCCGTTGTGGCAACCGGCGCAACCGCCTGCGGCCACGCCGGCATGGCTGAAGGTCGCCGGTAGCCAGGCGGTGGTGCGGTGACAGGTGTCGCACGACGCTGTGGTCTGGACATGGCGTGCCGGCTTGCCGGTTGCCGTGACGCCGTGGCAGGTGGCGCAAGTGCCGGGCACAACCCCGGCGTGGTTAAACGAGGCCGGTATCCAGGCGGTAGTGCGGTGACAGGAGTCGCACGACGCCGTGGTCTGGATATGGCGCGGGTGTTTGCCGGTGGCTGTGGTGCCGTTGTGGCAAGTGGCGCAGGTGCCGGGTGTAACGCCGGCGTGATTGTACCCAGCCGGGATCCAGGCAGTGGTGCGGTGGCAACTGTCGCAGGAGGCGGTGGTCTGCACGTGGTTCGCCGGCTTGCCCTGTGCGGTGCTGCCGTTGTGGCAGGTCATGCAGCTGCCTGGCACGACTCCGGTATGGCGGAAGCGCGCGCCAGCCCAGGTGACGTTCGAGGTATGACACTGATCGCACGGTAAGGCGGTTTGCAGGTGGTTTGTAGGCTTGGCGCTGCTGGCCAGGCGGCTGCCCTGGGTGTGGCACAACGCGCACTCTTTGGGCGTGCCCTTGAACACGCCGCGTGCGTGGCAGGTCTGGCAATCGGCCTGGACATGCGCCCCGGTCAGCGGGAAGCCGGTGGTCAGATGGTTGAAGCTCGTATTGCGTTCAGCGGCCGGGGCCGGCGCGGCAGACATGAGCAGGGCCAACATCATGCCAACGAGCACAGCCAAGTGGCGGGCGATGAAGTCAGACATAGGGCGATTCTGTTCGGCAGATTGTCTCATGGCGCAGCTTCCTTATCAGTGACAGGCAGTTTTTTTAGTTAAGCAGCAGGGGCGGCCATAATCATCAGCGCGACATGCCGCCAAGACCGGGCCGGATCTTCTTGAAGGAACTGGTGACATGACAGCGCTGGCAGTCGCGCCCGAAGCCGCCGTTGTGTACGTCATCGTCGTCATGACAGCTGGCGCAGCTTCCAGACAGGCTGACCTTGCGTTCCATCGGCTTGCGATGGCAGGCGTGGCAGTCGATCCCCTTGTGCCCGCCGTCCAGTTTGAAGTTGGTGCGCTTGTCGTGATCGAAATTCCAGGCCTTCCAGTCGCGCGCGTTGTGGCACTGGCCGCAGTCCGGACCGAGCGTGAGCTTGTGTTTGTCTTCCTTCTTGTGGCAGGCGATGCACTCGCTTTTTGCGTCCTTGTAGGCCGGGGTCAGGTGACACTTCTTGCACTCAATCTTGGCGTGCTTGCCGAGCAGCGGGAAGCGCGACAGGCCGTGGTCGAACAGCGCTTTTTTCCAGTCGCGCTCGTTGTGGCAGGATTCACACTTTTTTCCCAGTTGCCCTTTGTGCTTGTCGTCCTTCTGGTGGCAGCTGAGACAGTCGGTCTTGGTCTTTTCCTTGTACAGAAATCCGGTGTGGCAGGCCGTGCACTTGGTTTGCGCGTGCTTGCCACGTAGCGGGTACCTGGTCTGTTTGTCGTGATCGAAAATCGAGATGCCCCAGTCCTTCTCCACGTGGCAGCTCTCGCACTTGTCGCCGAATCTGCCCTTGTGGCCTTCGCGCTCATCATCCTTCTTGTGACAGGCGATGCAGGCCGTCTGGAATTTCTCTTTGTACAGAATGCCGGTGTGGCAGGCCGTGCATTTGGCAGTGCGGTGTTTGCCCTTGAGCGCGTATTTGGTAGCGCGGTCGTGGTCGAAGCGGATGGTTTTCCAGTCGCGGTCGGTGTGACAGGTCTCGCACTTGTCGCCGAAGCGGCCCTTGTGGCCCTTGCGGTCATCATCTTTCTTGTGGCAGGCGACGCACTTCACCGAGGTGCCCTTGAAGGACGGATCGCTGTGGCAATCCTTGCATGGCACATCCACGTGCTTGCCGGTGAGCGGGAAGTGCGTCTTGCTGTGATCGAAGCGCGTGTCCTTCCAGTTCTTGTCGGTGTGGCAGTCGGCGCAGGCCTCGCCCAGCTTGCCCTTGTGCTTGTCGTCCTTGCGATGGCAGGCGACGCAGCTGGATGGCGCGTCGCGGAACTTTTTGCCTTGAGTATGGCAGTCGCGGCATTGCACCTTGGCCGCGGCATGACCGCCCTTGAGCGCGAAGTCGGTGAGCTTGTGGTCAAAGGTCTTCTCGTCGAGTGGCGCGATATTCACGTTACGCCCCTTGTGCTCGGTGTGGCAGATGCGGCATTCCTGCTCCGTGATACGTCCGTGGTAACCCTGCTTCTGGATCGCGTCCTTGGCCACGTCTTTGTGGCAGTCAAGGCACAATCCGCTTTGCGCGCGCTTCTTGAAGCGTACATGGCACTTCTGGCAGTCGCTCTCGAGGTCGGCATGGCCTTCAATTACCTTGCCCGGCATGATCACGTTCTCGACCGTGTCGGCAAATGCGCCCGAATGCCAGACAGCGGCCAGAATCGCCAGCCAGATGAATGCGCCTCGTAAGTTCCGCACCGGCAGCGCACTCAATACATGTGCACGGCGATGACATGCACCACCCCGCTGATGACCAGCATGAACACGAATGGCACATGCAGAATGTGCCAGAGCGAGAACAGGCGCTCATAGCTGCTGAATTGGGCGGTGTGGCGAGCGGCTTCCAGATAGGAGCGTATTTTTTCACTGGCCGCCGCCAGCCGGCGCTGCAGTTTGGCTCGGTCCCAGCCACGTTGTGCGGCGTATCCGCCAAGAACCTTGCGCAGTTCGCGCCGGCACTGCGCCTGCACCCGGCGCGCGCGCAGGCTGATGGTGAGAAACTGCCAGGTGGAACGCAGGAAGCCGTCCGGACGCGTATGGGCCAGATCGCCGAAGGCCTTCAGGAGTGCTTCCACGCGCGGAGCGAAATGAAACTTCGAACGTACCTCACCCTCCTGAGTGCCGAGTTGTGCCTGCATTTCTTGCAGAGTCGCGCGTCGTCCATACAGGCCGTGGTGGATACGTCTGTACATGAAGCGTCCGATGATGCCGCTTCCGGCTACCAGCAGCATGCAGCCCATGGCGACGCCGGCATTGAGTGAGCCGATGGTGAACGTCGAATGAAACAGGATGAGCAGGGGACCGGCGATACCAAACAGCATGTGCAGACGGAACCAGTGACTGATGGCGCCGAGTTTTTGCAGGAATCCGACATGTTTGCGCAGCGGGTAGAGCAGCAGAATGAGCATCATGATCGCGCCCACCAGGCCGAGGTAGTAGCCGAAGTCGTCACCCGGTGTGTAGTACCCGCCACGCGCAGACAGCCAGATGAGTGCGCCGGTCAATGCAACTAATGGCAGCAACAGAATGTTGCCGCGTTTCGCGGATGGGCGTGCGGCGCCAGCCTGTGCTGACGTTCCCGCCGAAAGAGTTTGCGTATAATCCATAAGATAGTCACCGGGCGCGACGGTTTTTGAAATATCGCGTCGTGTAACCCTTTATTATTGTTTGTGCATATTATGACAATCGTCCATGCCGCTTCATGAGGAATCGGGCAGAGTGCATCGTCGGCCTGACCAACGGACCCGCGAGCTATAGTGGGACGCGTATAAATTATTAACAGAGGCGACAAGGATTATGTTGACTAGATTACTCAAGAATGTCCTGGACACAGGCCATTCAGCATCGGTGATCATCCGATGACACTCTCTGATTTTCTTTTTGCCGCGCTCTACCTTCTGCCGCTGATCGTCGTGATGGCCTGGTACATGCGCCGCCACCGCCGGCGCGAGGCTGCGCATGTGGCGACATGGCAGAGTTCAGTGGAGGCCGGGCTCACCGAGCCGGCCTCGCTGCATCCGGTGATCGACCCGCGGCGCTGCCTGGGATCGAAGGCCTGCGTGACGGCCTGTCCGGAGCAGGCCATCGGTATCATCGGCGGCAAGGGGCAGCTCGTGAATCCGGCCTCCTGCATCGGTCACGGCGCTTGCAAAACCGCTTGCCCGCACGATGCCATTCAGCTTGTCTTCGGCACCGCCAAGCGCGGTATGGACATCCCCCAGGTCAATCCGAATTTCGAAACCAATGTTCCCGGAATTTTTATCGCGGGCGAGTTAGGCGGCATGGGCCTGATCCGCAAGGCCGTGGAGCAGGGACGACAGGCGATCGATTCCATTGCCAAGATTAAGAGCAGCAAGCAGCCCTATGACGTCGTCATTGTCGGGGCCGGGCCGGCCGGGATATCCGCCTCGCTCGCCGCCATGGAAAAGAAGCTGCGTTTTGTTACGGTCGAACAGGAAGACTCATTCGGCGGCACGGTCTACCACTACCCACGCAACAAAGTCGTCATGACCGCGCCGGTGCAGTTGCCGATCATCGGCAAAATGAAATTTGGCGAGGTGAGCAAGGAGAAGCTGCTGGAGTTCTGGCAGGGGGTCTTGAAGCAGACCGGGCTCAAGATTAATTTCTTCGAGCGCATGGAAAGCATCAAACCAGACGGTCAGGGATTCGTGGTCAAAACTTCGAAGCAGGAGTACCGCACGCGCGCCGTGTTGCTCACCATCGGACGGCGTGGCACGCCGCGCAAGCTCGGTGTGCCGGGTGAGGAGCAGGCCAAGGTTGTGTACCGGCTGATTGACCCGGAACAGTACCGCCAGCAGCACGTGCTGGTAGTGGGCGGCGGCGACAGCGCGCTTGAGGCCGCGCTCGCCTGCGCTGGCGAGCCGGGCACGAGTGTTGCGCTCTCCTATCGCAGCGAGGCGTTTGCGCGCGTGAAGGAAAAGAACCGCCAGCGATTGGCGGAGGCGCAGAAGGCCGGGCGGGTGCAGGTGTTACTCAAGTCGAACGTCAAGCAGATCGAGTCCAGCAGGGTGATCCTCGATCAGGACGGCAAGCGCATCGAGCTACGGAACGACGCCGTGATAGTCAGCGCCGGTGGCGTGTTGCCTACGCCGTTCTTGAAGGAAATCGGGATTCTGGTGGAGACGAAATACGGAACTGCTTGAGTCAGTGCTGGCTGCTCAGGATGCGGC
>Ga0180070_1000005_pt1 | contig 13805 bp, 13 predicted proteins | sample EasRiv293_16_10D_FD_123020 | JGI IMG/M metagenome (GOLD analysis project Ga0180070, IMG submission 123020) | Soil microbial communities from meander-bound floodplain in the East River, Colorado, USA - East River metaG ERMLT293_16_10D | ecosystem: Environmental > Terrestrial > Soil > Floodplain ... | reverse complement strand
TTCCCATATCTGACATTCGGCGGTGCAGCGGATGCCGGGTCAGATTTCACACAATAATAAAAATGGCTGCAGGGTCAACCGGGATGGTTGATGGTGACGCGCTGGTGCGCAGGGGTCAGGGATTGCGTGAGATGTTTGAACAGGAGAGTGCGATGCTAATTCTAACGCGCCGTGTCGGCGAGACGCTGAATATCGGGGACAATGTACAGGTAACGGTGCTCGGGGTGAAAGGCAACCAGGTACGCATCGGCGTGAATGCGCCCAAGGAGGTCCCGGTGCACCGCGAGGAAATATATTTGCGTATCCAGAAGGAAAAAGAAGCCGGCATCACCGGCGTCGACGGCAACGCGGCGCATCGGGACGTCGCCGAAGGCTGATCCTTTCTTTACGCCATCCGGCCTCCCCTGTATGCTTGCAGCCGCATACATGGAGAGATGGCCGAGCTGGTCGAAGGCGCTCCCCTGCTAAGGGAGTATGGGGGCTTAAACCTCCATCGAGGGTTCGAATCCCTCTCTCTCCGCCATATTCCATGGGTTGTTCTTGACAGGGCGCGGGTCAGCTTCGCATAATGCGCGGCCTTGCCATATCAAGCACGCGCCCGTAGCTCAGCTGGATAGAGTACTCGGCTACGAACCGAGCGGTCGGGAGTTCGAATCTCTCCGGGCGCACCAATCAAACAAAAGGGCCCAGTGAATGAAGCTTCATTCACTGGGCCCTTTTGTTTGATGCGACACTGCTGAGATTCGAGCTCCCGACGAAGTAATAACCTGTTCGACAAGCCGGCGAAGCCGGCTTGAAACGCGTTGCGCCAGCGACGCGGACCCGGAGGGCGAAGGCCGCAGGCCTGAGTAATCTCTCCGGGCGCGCCAAGTAAAATACAAAAAGGGCCCTTTGTGGACCCTTTTTGCTTTTCCAGAGAATTGTTTCTTTGCGCGCGCCAATCCTCGGTGCACATGCAGGGATTCAATCGTCGCCATCGGCCTTGGGGGTGCGTTTGTCGCTGAGCAGCAGCTGCGCTTTTTTAGGGTCCTCCGCGAAAATCATGCGGACTATGTTCCGGTCATCCATCGCCTGTTGGGCACGCAGGGCGCGTGCGTGGTCCTTGGCCTCCTTGAATTTGGCGAAGGTTTCGATCAACGTCAGTTTGCGTTCCGGTGAAATTCTGTAGACGAAGTAGGGCATGGCAGTGTTGGCGGTGGTGTGTGGATTCAGGTGGACAACCGCATCAGTGGCGGGTTGGTGAGATCGACGCGGGCGCGGTGGCGGCAAAGACCTGCTCCACGTCGACGCTGTCGAAGCGGTAGTGCTGGTTGCAGAACTCGCAGTCGACATCCACCGCGCCGCGTTCGGTAATAATGGAGTGGACTTCATCGTAACCGAGCATGCGCAGCACATTCACAACGCGATCGCGCGAGCAACTGCAGTGGAAACGTACGACTTCGCCCTCGAACAGGCGCAAATCTTCCTCGTGGTAAAGCCGGTGGAGGATATCGCGCGCCGGTAATTCCAGAAGCTCGTCGCGGGTGATGGTGGCGCCGAGGTGCGAGGTGCGCTGCCACATATCGATGTCCTCATCATGGCCAGCCGGCATTTTTTGCAGCAGCATGCCAGCCGCCTGCTCGGTATCGGCGGCCAGCCACAGGCGGCTATCGATCTGCTCGGAGCGCGCCAGATAGTTTTCCAGCGCTGCGGACACGGTTTCACCCTCGATGCTGACGATGCCCTGGTAGCGTTGCCCTTCTTCCTTGGGGTCGATGGTGATGACAAATTTTCCCTGTCCGACAAGTTCCGGGAATGGCATCGAGGCCAGTTCACCGCTCCATTGCGCCATGCCGCGCAGGGTGCGTTCGCTGGTGGATTCCACGACCAGCAGGTTGACCGGTCCATTGCCCTGGATTTGCAGAATCATGGAGCCATTGAACTTGAGCATGGCAGAGAGCAGAACAGCTGCCGCCATGAGTTCGCCGAGCAGGTTGCGCACGGCGGGCGGGTAATCGTGACGTTCGAGCACGGCGCGCCAGGCGCTGTCCAGGTGCACGATCTCGCCGCGGATTGCGGCATGCTCAAAGACAAATCGTTGCAAGGTGTCGCGCGGTTTCATGACGACATTATGCCATAGTCCGGCTGGCAGCTGTCCGCTCACCATGGAGAACAAATGGTGACTGAAAACGCACCAGACCAGAGTAAAACCATTCCATGGATCAACGCGGTTTAAGATAAACAACCCGTTGCTCGGCTTCCGTACCGGAGCTGTTGTTGGCAGCTGTCGCAATGACTTCGGGCCGGCCGAGATGGATACCTTGCGCATAATCCACGCCGTACTCGCGCAGTAACTGGAAACAGCCCTCGTCTTCCACGAATTCGGCAACGGTCTTTTTCCCCAAGGCATGGGCAATGTCATTCATGGCGCGCACCATTGCCTGGTCGGTGGCGTTGACCGCCAGGTTGCGCACGAACCGGCCGTCGATTTTCACATAGTCGACCGGCAGTTCGCGCAGGTAGGCGAACGACGACATGCCGGCACCAAAGTCGTCGAGGGCGGTGCTGCAGCCGATCTCCTGAAGCTTGGCGAGAAAGGTTTCTGCCAGTGCCATGTTGGCGATGGCCACTGTTTCCGTGACTTCAAAGGTAAGTGCAGAAGGGTCCAGGTTGGTGCGCCGCAGCTCGTGAATGACCAGATCGCAGACCGCGGGTTCCGACAGGGTCTGACCGGAAAGATTGATGCTATAGCGCAGATTGGGCGATACACGGCGGTGCTCGGCCAGCATGCGGATAGCATTGACGATCACCCAGCGGTCGATGTCCGCGCTCAGGCCAAAGCGCTCAGCCGCTGGCAGGAAACCGTTCGGCAAGATCAGGGAGTCCTGTTCGTTGCGCAGACGAATCAGGATCTCGTGGGCGGATGTCTGCAGGCTGCGGGTGTCCACGATGGGCTGGCCGGCCAGCACGAACCGGTTGTGCTCGATGGCGTCCTTGATGCGTCGTGACCAACCCATGTCCAGGGACAGCGCCGTGACGTTCGCCTCATCCATCACGTCAAAAATGTGCACACGATTGCGTCCAGCACGCTTGGCCAATTGGCAGGCAAAATCGGCGCGCGACAACACCTCCTCGGCAGAGTGCGACTCGGCGTTGATCATCGCCACGCCGATTGAGCAACCCACGTCGACTTGCTCACTGGCCTGACGGAAACGGTAGGCAGCCAACGCCTTGCGAAAAGACTCGGCGATAGACTGTGCCTCCTCGGTGCGCGTGTCATACAGCAGCATGGTGAACTCGTCACCGCCCAGGCGGGCGATCAGGTCGCTGCGGCGCGCGCGTTTGCGGAGCAGCTCGCTGACTTCGATCAGCAGGCGGTCGCCGGCGAGATGACCAAGCGTGTCGTTGACGTACTTGAAGTTGTCGAGATCGATGTAGAGCAGCGTGCTGACCTGATGGGTGCGGTGCGCGCGCTCCACGACACGTTCAAGCTCGGCCAGAAAGTAGCTGCGATTGTGAATGCCTGTCAGGTCGTCGTGTTCGGTCTTCGCGCGCAGGTGTTCGAGGATAGCCTTGCGCTCGCTGTTGTCGGCGACCAGTGCGGTATACAACCGTTTGCCCTCCAGCCACATACCGCTGATTTTGATAGCCATGGGAAAACTGGCTCCGCCATTGCGTTGCCCATAAATTTCGCCCTCCTGACCAACCAGACCATCCAGTTCGTTGTTCAGCAGCTGGTTGAGATAGGAGTTTGTATCGGCCTGGATATCCCGCTGGATCAGGACATTGATGTTCTGGCCGACAACCTCGCGCTCCGCCCAGCCGAACAGGCGACTCGCGGCCTGGTTATATCCCTCGATGCAGCCATGCGCGTCGAAGGTAATAATGCCTTCGGCGGTATTGTCGAGAATGGTTTGCAGGCGCTCCTGACGGGAATGTACCTGGTTGTGCATGTGGTCGAAGGCCTCGATGAGGTCGCGGGTTTCCGTGGTCGTGGTGCGAGGCATGTGCAACGCCTTCTGGCCCTGCGCTTCGGATTTGAGGGCAGAAACGACGTTGGCGACCGGACGGCGCACGGTGTATTCGAAGAACAGGTAGCCGACAGCGGTCAAGACGATGGTGATGAGTGATATCACCCACAAGGCACCGGACAACTGGTCAGCGATGCCCGTGACCGAGGTCATGTCGGTGGCCGAAGCACTCTCGAGCTCCCCGCGCAGCACATTCAGATCCACCCACAAGCGGGAAAACAGCGGTTGGATGTAATCACGCAGCAGCGGCACGTCTGCACGCCAGCGTTCCGAACTGTAAATGGCCGCGGCCGCCAGATAGGCAGCGTGCCATTCCTGACGGATCTTGCGCATATTGGCCAGCGAATCGCTTTGCTGGAACTCAAGCTGGTTCTTTGCCTCGAAACGGCCAAGTGCCACAAGGTGACGTCCAACCATCTCGTGATAGAACTCGATCTGCTGATGCTGATTCTTCATGCCGGTTTCCGGGTCACCGGGAAAGACTCCGAAGCGGTTCGCGACAAACACGCGAAAATTGCCGACCATGACCGCCCACGCGTAGCGGGCCTCCGCGAACAACCAGCGAATCTCCTCCTGCGATGGCGAGCCGCGGCGATCAACGGCCTCTTCCATGGCGAGCGTGGCATAGGTCAGGAACCGGTTATTGTTCGGCAGCATCTTGTCGAGCATGTGGCGCATGGCGGGAAACAGCTTCTCGGCGTCTGCCCGGATTTCCATCAGGCGATCACTTTGCACGCGCAGTTCCTGTATGTTCGCCGAAAGTCGCCGTAACTTATCGTGTCGGGCAGGAGAGCGCTGTGTCCAGTCGATACTGGATAGGTTCTTGGTGTCGGCGATAAGGTGATCGATGGTGGCGAGTGTCGTCGTGTGCTGCTGCTTTCCAGGCGACAACAGGAAGCCCTGCAGTGCGGTCTCGGTCAGCCAAATGTCGTTGCTCAGGTCATTGAGCAGACGGCTGATCTGTTCACGCTCGGTAACATTGACTGAACTTTGACGTGTCGTCTGGTCGACGATTATCTGGGCGGCCCAACCAGCGGCCAGCATGAAGGCCACAAAAAACCCGGCCACCCACAGGTAGCGGCCCCGGATACTGTCGAGTCCAAGGTGGTGTGTCAGCCAGGTGCCGAGACGCGATTCTCCCTGTGCGCGTTCCCTCGGTATTTTTGGGTCAGGAATGGTCACACCAAGCTTTGTCGGCAGTGTCGCTTTTGGATGATCCTTATAAATATAGCAGTCGCAGGATGGATATGTGGCTGGCCCCTGGATATTGGGCACTTGTAACTATTTGTATAGTAAAGATAATAACTGTGAACCGGGTTCGTATCAGGATGAAGTGGGCACGCGTGTTGTGTCTGAACCCATCCCCAATCAATCTTAATCTCACGTGCAAACTACCGGTAAACGCGCTACTCGCTGAAGATTTTCTCGCGATATCTGCTGAGTTCTGGATTGGCTCCAACAATCTTGTGCCGCTGACACTTGGCGTTGATCGTGACCTGTGCCAGTAGCCGGTTTCGATGATTGCGATCCGGCCGTGTTGCGCCTTATGCAGATGGCCCATTGCCACCGCCCGTCGGGTCGGGAAATATGTCGGCATCAGCGCTATTATGTTGTCAGATGCCGTGTTGGCATTCGAGCCCCTAACTATATTGAGAAACCCGCCTGTGAACATTTTTTTGCGTACAGCCCTGGGCGCCTTGTGCGTCCTGCTCCTGAGCCATTCCGTACAGGCCGAAGACGCCACTGAGAAACTCAAACAGAGTTTGCAAAAACGTTTGTCTGAAATTGCCATCACTGATCTCAAGCCAGCACCGATTCCGGGCCTGTATGAAATGGTGTTCGGCACGCGTGTCGCATACGTGTCCGCGGATGGACGCTACATGCTCATGGGTGACCTCATCGATCTCGATGGCCGCCGCAACCTGACGGCGACACGTCGTGGCGGTTTGGTGCTGAAGTCGATCGATGCCCTGGGCGAAGCCAACATGATCGTACTGGGTCCGGCGAAGCCGAAACGCACACTCACCGTGTTCACGGATGTGGATTGCCCCTATTGCTCGCGCCTGCATCTGGAGGTGCCCAAACTTACGCAGGCCGGGGTGAAGGTTCGTTATCTGCTGTATCCGCGCGCCGGCAAGGGCTCGGAAACCTACAAGCGTTCGATCGCCGTGTGGTGTGCCAATGACCGGGTAAAGGCGATCGGTATCGCCAAGAGTGGCGGCAAGCTGGAGATGAAGGCCTGCGCCAACCCGGTGGACGAGCATGTGCGTCTCGGTCACGAAGTCGGCGTGGAAGGAACGCCCACTATTGTCATGGATGACGGTCGCGTGTTGCCGGGCTATGCCCCGGCCGCCGAGTTGCTTGCTGCCCTTGGACTTCAGGATGGAAAAAAGACCGAACCGGCCCGCTGAAGAAAGTTTCATTCACAGGATATGGCGCCGTTTTCAGACGGTGCTGCGCCAGGGGGCGAACACGGACCTCTCGGGTGCGCATCGCACTATGCTCGATTCCGACATAATCCGTGGCGCCAATCCAGGCGCCGTTATTGGCGCAATGGACTTTAACGGCGCCTGGATGGAATCCCGCCTGCGGGGAAACGAGCGTATCTGGGCGGGATTCCGGGAAATTGAGCTGCGCATGCTGACAGCGGAAACGCTGCACGCGGTGATCGGAGTTTTGTCCCGGGACTTGCCGGCGTTTTTCCCCGGCGTGCATGCCGTGTCTATCGCCTGGCTCGACCCGGACTACGAGCTCACGCGCCTGCTGGAGCAGGAAGGCGGGATGGCGCCCAACAACGCCTTTGTCGCGCTGCGCCTGTCAGCACCCGGACTGATTCCCGCGGGTGGTCCGTTGCTCGGCGCCGCCGATCCCGACAGTCAGCAGAAGTTGTTTCCGCACACCATACAGCGCCTGCAGTCGATGGCCATTGCGCCGCTCGTGCTGCGTGGAGAGCTGGTTGGCAGCCTCAATCAGGGCAGCGCGAACCCGAGCCACTTCGCGCCGGACGCCGCGACCGACTTGCTCGAGCACCTTGCCGCCGTTGCCGCGATCTGTATCGACAACAGCGTGAATCGCGCGCGCCTGCGGCGTGACGGTCTCACAGACATGCTCACCCAGGTTGCGAACCGCCGGTTTTTCGATCGGCGGCTGCGCGAAGAGGTCAGCCAGTGGCTGCGCCGGGGCGGGGAGCTCTCCTGTCTGCTGGTGGATCTCGACTGCTTCAAGCAGGTCAACGATCAGCATGGCCATCAGGCCGGTGATCTTGTTTTGAAAGAGACAGCGCGCGCACTGAGCATGGGATTGCGTGCCAGCGACGTGCTGGCGCGTTATGGCGGTGAAGAGTTTGTTCTGCTGTTGCCGGCCACCGGAACACAGCGTGCCGCGGAGATTGCTGAGCGCCTGCGCGCCGCTGTCGCCAGCCTTGCGCTCACTCCGACACGTGGCGAGAGCCTGCGGGTGACGGCTTCCTTCGGGCTGGCGAACCTCGCCGCTGACCAGCGTGCCACGCTCGAGGATCCGGGGTTGTGGCTGCTGCGTCAGGCTGACCAGGCCTTGTATGCCGCCAAAGCGCGCGGGCGTAATTGTGTGGTAACGGCAGACAGCCCTGGTAACAGCGCAACGCCGTCGCGGGCCGTAGATTCGTTCACGTCCCGTTAGTGCTGAACTGTCTGTCTGAGCATTATTGGGGCAGGGTGTCCCGGTTCGTTGCTTCGCTGCCGGCCATCAACGTAGCAAGAGTTTCAGCTTGTCCGGTTTGCCGTCCCAGTCCGCTGCATCCGCAGGTTGTTCCTGGCGTTCGGTGAGTACCGGCCATTTCTTGGCCAGCTCGGCATTCAGCGCCAGGAACTGTTCTTGACCGGCCGGGACATCGTCTTCCGCGTAAATGGCATTCGCCGGACACTCCGGCACGCACAGGGTGCAGTCGATGCACTCGTCCGGATCGATCACCAGCATGTTCGGGCCCATGTGGAAGCAGTCCACGGGGCAGACTTCCACGCAGTCGGTATATTTGCATTTAATGCAGTTTTCGGTGACCACGTAGGTCATTGCTTCTCTCCGGCGACAAATGGCGAGGCGCGATAATACACGCTGGCCGGGCCAAATTAAATTGACTCAGTGCAGGTACCCCAGGTCTGCGTAGCGGGTGCGCAGCCGGGCAAGCTGCGGTGGCGGGACCGACATGCCGCGATAACATGCTGTGCATAAAGCTAATTCCACTTGACGCCGTGCGTGGCCTCGACCAGCATGTGGGCATGCCTAAAGCCACATTCACCTTTTCGTGAGCCAGCCTGATTTGCTTCTGAACCCGGAGGGTTCCGCGCTGCCGGCCTTCGTGTTGCCGCCATGGCAGACATCCGCCTGGGTGGTGGAAACCGAGCCGACCGAGGCCGGGGCCTGGCTGGCGGCATTGCCGCTGGCGGACAGTGTGCAGGCGGCACAGCAGATTTATCAGGCGTTGTTTACCCTGAACCGCATGCCGCTGGAAGCGGATGACCGGTTGGTGCTGATGGAGCTATACCGCAAGCCGGTGGCAGCGGTCACCGCTGGATTGCAGCCGTATTTTGCGCGCCTTGCCCTGCCGCTCAAGCCACGCCTGAAACAACTGGCCGACTTCCTCTGTCAGCTGCATATGGAAATGGCGTACGGTTACAAGCATGTGCTCAAGGCCGGCCTGGGTGAGCGCAAACCGTGGGAGAGCGACGCATTTCTGCTCGCGCTGGAGCGTGCCATCCGTTATCTCGGCGAGGTGCTGCTGCGCTCCTATCAGGTGTATATGCCTTCTCCACCGGGCGTGTGGAAGGAAATTCACGGTTTCTACCGGTATGCCGAGCAGCATGGCCAGGCGCACCGCCTCCTGGTCATTGATGGACTCGAAGAGGGCACGACGGTGACACGTGCCTATCTGCAGACGGTCCTGCTCGGTCTGTGCGGGCCGTATCAGTTGTCGCAGAATGAATGTCATCAGGTGAACGCCTTTCTCGCGCGCTGGGGACAGAAGGCCGAAATAATCTCCGCGATTCAAACCGTCAATCCGGTTGGACACTTCCTCATCGATTTCAATGCCGATCATCCGGCCGCGCCCTTCCCGCGCGATGTATCATTGCAGCCGGCGCCAGCGCTGCGTGCCCTGAACGCGATTGAGCTGGCGCGCGTTGCGCACGACTTCAGCAAGCGGCTGCAAAAGGGCGAATCACCGCACGCCCTCGGGCTTGGTTTTGAATGTGTTGGCGCCGCGTGCGTGGATAGCCTTAAACGCATGTTGCGCTTCTGGGGGCTTGCCGGTCGGCGCCAGTTTTCCCGTCATCACTCACGTCAGTCGTTATCGTTGTGCGCAGGCATCAACGCCGTGCATTTTTTCTGCGATGGCCAGCGGCCATTCACGCCGCCACTGGCGTCTGTAGCCATCACGGAGCAAGCCGCGGAGCCGCCTGACCTGTTTTCCCTGGAAGCGGAGTCGCAAGATGAACGGCCGGTAACGGCGCCGCTGCCGGAGCTGTTCCGTGTCGACAGTCGCTGGCAGGTGCGCGACGAAAGCGCTGGTGGCCTGTCACTGGCACGCAGCGGCGAGACCGGGATTCCGGTGCGTGTGGGAGACGTGATCGGTATCCAGAACCCGGCGCTAAACCAGTGGCGCATCGGCGCGGTGCGTTGGGTGAAAAGTGCGGACACACAGCATGTCGAGATGGGTGTCGAGATGCTGGCGCCGCATGCGCATCCTCTTGCAGTGCGCCCGGCCGGCACGGATGTCGTGCCTTACAGTCAGGCGTTACTGCTTCCGCCGATCGAGGCATTGCGCCAGCCGGCCACGTTGCTGGTGGCGCGCGGCACCTGTCAGCCCGGTGAGGATATCGAGATCGCGGATAGCGAGTCGCCACCGCGACGCGTACGCGTGTTGAGTGTGGTGGAGCGCAGCAGCGCGTTCGCGCAGGTGGTGTTTGCGGACGTTGCCCGTTAAAAGCCGTATCTCAGCGGCACCAGTCGGGCGGGACGTGTGGCTGAATCAGTCCAAGGAGTTCATTGTAGATCTTGGGTGTGCCGCCGATTACATGGCCGGAGTCGATGAAGTTTTGTCCGCCGCAGAAATCCCCTACCAGACCACCGGCCTCCTCGATCAGCAAACAGCCGGCCGCCATGTCCCACGGGCTCAACCCAAACTCCCAGAAACCCTCCAGACGTCCGCAGGCGACGTGCGCGAGATCGAGCGACGCCGAGCCGGCGCGGCGTACACCGCTCACGAGCGGCAGCAGGGTGCGGAAAGTATTGATCCAGACTTCGAGATGCTCCATCGACTTGTAGGGGAAGCCGGTGGCGAGCAGGGCCGCTTCCAGGTGGCTGACACCGCTCACGCGCATGCGCCGGTCGTTGAGCTGTGCGCCACCACCGCGCGAGGCGGTGAACAGCTCATTTTTGAGCGGATCGAATACCACGGCCTGGGTGGCGCGGCCCTGATGATGCAGTCCGATGGACACGGCAAACTGCGGATAGCCGTGCAGATAGTTGGTCGTACCGTCGAGCGGGTCGATGATCCAGAGGAATTCGCTTTTACCCTGCCGCCCGGTTTCCTCCGCGAGAATGGCGTGGTCCGGATAGGCGCGCTTCAGGACATCGATAATCTCGGCCTCGGCCTCGCGGTCCACCTGGCTGACGAAATCGTTGCGCCCCTTGTTTTCGACGGTCAGCCGGTCAAGCTGACTGGCGTAGCGCATAATCACCTTGCCGGCGCGACGCGCGGCCTTGACCGCCGTGTTCAGCATCGGATGCATGGAATTCCCCGGATTGTTAAAGTGCTATAAAGGCGCGCATTGTAACCGCCGCCAACCCGTTTGGAAAATTAACGCGAGCCATATCATCCATCATGCCCCTGAACCGCATCCGCATCGTACTGGTGCAGCCGTCCCATGGCGGCAACATTGGCGGCTGCGCACGCGCCATGAAAAACATGGGCCTGACACGCCTGATACTGGTGGCGCCGGAGGATTTTCCGGGCGAGGAGGCGAGTGCGCGTGCCGCTGGCGCGGACGACGTGCTGGCGCAGGCGCAGGTGTGCGCCACGCTCGATGAGGCGATTGCGGACTGCCATCTGGTGATCGGCGCGAGCGCGCGCGAGCGGCGCATCGCCTGGCCAACGCTCGCGCCCGATGCGGCGGCACGCCGAGTCGTCTCAGCCGCTGGGCAGGAAGTCGCGGTGCTGTTCGGGCGCGAGCGCACCGGGCTCACGAACGACGAACTGGATCGCTGCCAGATTCTGGTGAACATCCCGGCCAACCCGGATTTCTCGTCCCTCAATCTGGCCTGTGCGGTACAGGTGATCGCCTATGAGCTCCGCTGCGCGACTGAAACGGGCGATGCCGCAACACTCACCAATGCGGCCGAGATGCTGGGCGAACCGCTTGCCACCAGTGCCGAGGTGCAACGTTTCTACCAGCATCTCGACCAGGTGATGGTGGCGAGCGGGTTCCTCGATCCTAAAAACCCGCGCCTGCTGACACGTCGGGTCAGGCGACTGTTCAATCGTGTGGAAATGACGAGTAACGAGGTAAACATCCTGCGTGGCATACTGTCGGCCGTCTCACAATCAGAAGCCAAGACCAAATCTTGATTGATATAATCGGGAATGGTCTAATCCGGCAGTAGAGGTCATCCATGTTCCAGCGCATCCGCGACGACATTCGCATTGTCTTTGAGCGTGACCCGGCAGCGCGCTCGACGCTCGAGGTATTGCTTGCCTATCCAGGCCTGCACGCGGTCTGGGTTCATCGGCTATCGCACCGGCTGTGGCACTGGCGCCTGAAATTGCTCGCGCGCGTGCTGTCCCAACTGACACGCTGGTTCACCGGCATCGAGATTCATCCGGGCGCCACCATTGGCAACCGTTTTTTCATTGACCACGGCATGGGCGTAGTGATCGGAGAGACGGCCGAGATCGGCGATGATTGCACGCTGTATCATGGTGTGACGCTGGGTGGAACCAGCTGGGAAAGGGCCAAGCGCCATCCAACGCTTGGCAAGAATGTCGTGGTGGGTGCGGGCGCCAAAATCCTTGGTCCGATCACCATCGGCGATAATGCGCGTGTTGGCTCCAATTCGGTGGTGGTCAAAGATGTGCCGGCGAACGCCACGGTTGTGGGTATTCCGGCGCGCATCGTGATCGCGAAGGATGACGCCAATTCCGAGAAACGTCGTGCCATGGCCGAGAAAATCGGTTTCGATGCCTATGGCCAACACCATGGGCAGCTGCCGGATCCCGTCACCCAGGCGCTTGACCTTATCCTCGATCATTTACATGTAGTCGATGAACGACTGGCATTGCAGGATCGCCTGTTGCACAGCGACACCAAGCTGTCGGGGGGTACAGATGCAGATAAAGACGGAAAGTCGGCAACGAGCCTGGATTCCAAAAAGGCCCAGGCGAAACAGGGCGGTCCCACTTCAACTTAATTGAAGCCTCGTTACAAATGCCAGAGCAGGCACCAGGGGCGTACAATACTTGACTGTTTATGTCGGATATGCCAGAGTACCGTCTGGTAAATCGAATCCAACCCCGGGCCTGCGCCATGAAACTGACGACTAAAGGACGCTACGCGGTAACTGCCATGCTTGACCTGGCACTGCATTACCAGCAAGGCGCCGTAACCCTTTCTGAAATAGCCAAACGTCAAGGCATCTCCCTGTCGTATCTTGAGCAGCTGTTCGCGCGCCTGCGTCGCAACGGCCTGGTGGACAGCGTTCGTGGCCCGGGTGGCGGCTATACACTCGCACTGGCGCCGGACAAGATTACCGTGGCGCAGATCGTGATTACCATCAACGAGAATATCGATGCCACGCGCTGCGGCGGCGACAAGAACTGCCAGGGTGACGAGCGCTGCCTGACGCATGACCTGTGGCACTCATTGAGCGAGCGTATCCACGATTTCCTCGATGGAATCACGCTGGGTGACCTTGTGGCCGAGCCGAATGTGCGCGAGGTGGCCGAGCGTCAACGCAATCGCGATCGCGATCGCGAAAAGCGCGTGTCGGTCGTGGCAACGCGCTGAAGCGCACGGATTTCACGCGGCCGGGTTGGACCACGCAGACGCCAGAGATATAGCAGACAACACCATGAGAAAACCGATTTATCTTGATTATTCAGCGACCACGCCGGTAGATCCGCGTGTCGCCAGCAAGTTGTGCACGTTTCTGACCATGGACGGTGAATTCGGCAACCCGGCCTCACGTTCGCACGTATTCGGCTGGCACGCAGATGATGCAGTGGAGGAGGCGCGTGCCCAGGTTGCCGCACTGATCGGTGCCGATCCGAAAGAGATCGTCTGGACGTCCGGCGCCACCGAATCCAATAACCTTGCCATCAAGGGCGCGGCACAGTTTTACAAGGGCAAGGGCAAGCACATTGTCACCTGCAAAACCGAACACAAGGCCGTGCTCGATACCTGCCGCCATCTGGAGCGCGAAGGTTTCGAGGTGACGTATCTCGACCCTGAGCAGAATGGACTTGTCGATCTTGGAAAGCTTGAAGCGGCGTTGCGCCCGGACACGATTCTCGTGTCGCTGATGCACGTCAACAACGAGATCGGGGTTATTCAGGACCTGGCGGCGATCGGCAACCTCACCCGCAGCAAGGGTATCCTGTTTCATACCGATGCCGCGCAGAGCGCCGGCAAAGTGCCGATTGACGTGAATGCCATGAATATCGACCTGCTTTCACTGTCGGCGCACAAGGTCTATGGCCCGAAGGGTATTGGCGCGTTGTACGTGCGCCGCAAGCCGCGCGTGCGTCTCGAAGCGCAGATGCACGGT
>Ga0180070_1000004_pt1 | contig 17375 bp, 17 predicted proteins | sample EasRiv293_16_10D_FD_123020 | JGI IMG/M metagenome (GOLD analysis project Ga0180070, IMG submission 123020) | Soil microbial communities from meander-bound floodplain in the East River, Colorado, USA - East River metaG ERMLT293_16_10D | ecosystem: Environmental > Terrestrial > Soil > Floodplain ... | reverse complement strand
GCGCGCCACAGAGTCAAGTGCTTGAGGCGCGTGCCCTGTCCGCCGGCCAGAATCAGCGCCAGGGTGTCGCGCGTCAGGCGGCTGACAAAACGCTCGGTCTGTACCCGTTGCACGCTGTCTTCCTCCCTTGTCCGTTCCGCTATACGCACCCTGCCCGAGACTGGGCTGCGTGACATCACATCGGTAAAGCGGGTCCACTATGCGCGCCGCGCGTCATTTCCGGCTTTGATGCATGTCAATTGTATGAAACAGCGATGCTGGTAGTATCATTCCTGCATGGAAAATGATCATTTTCCCGCATGACCATCCCTTCCGGACTTGTCCTCGACGTATCCACGTTGCTCGACGAGCAGCGCTGCACGCGCACCGCCATTCGTGCATTGTCACCACAACTCGAAGGTTTGCGACAGCAGCTGCGTGGCTGGCGGCGCGGAGCACCCTTTTCTTTTTACCACCTTCCGTTTGCCGATGATACCCGCGCCATCCGCGCGCGCGCGGCGCGCATCACCCAGCGATTTGCGCGTACCATTGTGTTTGGCATCGGCGGCTCGTCGCTCGGCGGCGAGATGCTGGTGCGCAGCCTGGGCAATGCGACGCACCCAATGCGGTTTTTCGACAACATCGATCCCTCGACCCTGGCCGAACTGGAGCACGTTGATTGGCGCAGCACCGCCCTGCTGGTGATCTCCAAGTCCGGCAACACTGCCGAAACGCTGGCCCAATTTCTGAGTCTGTTGCCGCGACTCGAGGCCGAGCTCGGTACGCAGCTGCGCGAACACGTGCAGGTGATTACCGAAAACCGCGACGGCGCGTTGGCGCTCATTGCCACGCAGCTTGGGCTGGAAATTGTGGCGCATCCACCGGTTGGCGGACGTTATTCAGTGCTATCGGTGGTCGGCCTGCTGCCAGCCGCGATCGCCGGCGTGGATGTGGAGGCGCTGCTGACCGGTGCGCGGACCATGGCCGAGGAGTGCGGCCAGGACGACATGCTGGAGAATCCGGCCTTCTTCAACGCCGCCGCGCAGTATCTGCATGCAGAACAAGGGCGCAGCATCTGCGTCTTCATGCCCTATGCCGACCGGCTGCGCCCGCTTGGCCTGTGGTATCGGCAACTGTGGGCTGAATCACTCGGCAAGCATGATCCCAACGGACGCGCCTGCGGTCTCACGCCAGCGCTCGCCATGGGCGTCACCGATCAGCACTCGCAACTGCAGCTTTATCTCGATGGCCCAGATGACAAGCAGTACACCCTGTTGGCCGATCCGAATCTTGGCGTTCTTGGGGCAAGCGTACCGCAGCGATTTTCCGGATTTCCGGCCACCGCGCCACTTGCCGGTCACACCACCGGCGAACTGCTGTTGGCAGAATTTCGCGCCACGCGCGAAACCCTCACGCGCCACGCCCGGCCGAACCGCACTATCCTGCTCGATACCCGCAATCCGGCCGCGATCGGCGCCCTGATTCTGCTGCTTGAACTCGAAACCGTGGTCGTAGCGCGCCTGCTCAACATCGATCCCTTCGATCAGCCGGCGGTGGAGGAAAGCAAGGTGCTGGCGCGCGAGTATCTCAAGCGTCGATAATATCAGCACACCCGGTGCGCACGCCGGCCGTGGCACTCCATGCGACTGAACCCGTAGGCACAGCGCCCCCATGCGCAAGATTCTGTTTGTCACGAGTGAAGCCCAGCCGCTGATGAAGACCGGCGGGTTGGGTGACGTCTGCGGCGGCCTGCCCCAGGCACTGCACACGCTGGGTGCGGATGTGCGCTTACTGATGCCCGGTTATCACGACGCTCTGCGGCGCGCCGGGCGGCTGAAGATCGTGGCACAACTTGACCTGCCACCGCTGGCGCAGCCGGTGACACTATTGGAAGGCAAGCTTCCCGGTACACGTGTCACCGTCTGGCTCATCGATTTTGCACCTGCGTACGACCGCCCTGGCAATCCCTATCTCAATGTCCACGGCCATCCCTGGCACGACAACGCCGCGCGTTTCGCGCTGCTGGCGCGTGTCGCGGCGGCAATCGCACGTGACACGGCCGGGCTTGCCTGGCGGCCGGATGTCGTGCATGCCCACGACTGGCAGGCCGGCCTGGTGCCAGCACTGCTCGCGGAGGATACGACACGCCCGGCAACCGTATTCACAATTCACAATCTCGCCTACCAGGGTCTGTTTCCCTACGAGACCTTTCTGTCACTGCATCTGCCAAAGTCGCTCTGGTCGCTGCACGCGCTCGAATTCCACGGACAGATGTCCTTCATCAAGGGCGGTATCGCCTTCGCCGATCGCATCACCACAGTCAGTCCTACCTATGCGCGCGAAATTCAAACCCCGGAACACGGCTACGGACTGGACGGACTCCTGCGTCACCGCACCGCACGCCTGTCCGGCATCCTGAATGGAATTGATGCGCGTGCCTGGAATCCGGCACGCGACCCGCATCTTGCCAGCCGCTATTCACCGCGCCGCTTGATGCACAAGCTACCCAACAAGACGGCCCTGCAGCGGGAGTTCAACCTGCGGGTGGATGCCGATGTGGCACTCATCGGCATGGTCAGTCGTCTGGTGGATCAGAAAGGCGTTGATCTGTTTCTCGATGCCCTGCCATCCCTCATGGCATTGCCGTTGCAGATCGTGGTACTCGGCAGCGGCGAGGCGCAGTACGAGCAGGCACTGCGCGCGCAGGCGGCACGTTATCCGGACCGGCTGGCCGTGCTCGCCGGTTATGACGAGGCGATCGCGCACCGCATACAGGCCGGCATTGATTTTTTTCTCATGCCGTCACGTTTTGAACCGTGTGGACTCAGTCAGCTCTATAGTCTGCGCTACGGTACCGTGCCCATCGTACGGCGCGTGGGGGGGCTGGCTGACACGGTGGTAGACGCCAGCACCACGAATATCGCCGCCAACACAGCCACCGGCATCGTGTTTGAGGAAGCGAGCGCTGAAGCGCTGACTGGTGCCGTGCAGCGCGCGCTGGCGCTGCACGCAGTGCGGCGTACCTGGGAAAACATTCAGCTCACCGGCATGCGTCAGGATTTCTCCTGGCAGCACAGCGCCGCTGAATATCTGCGCCTGTATGAGACGGCGATCGATGATACGTAACAGCATTACACAACTGCGCCCCTAGAGAGGATTTGATCCACGCACGACTGAACCGCTACAGCCGTGCTTGCGACAGTTGCCTCGTCGCTCAGCCCGGCATCACGTGCGTTTTCACATCGCCGCGCTGGCGTCGCACATGATCCTCCAGCTGGCGCGCTGCCGCATTGAAGGCGTCGCGAATCGCCACGTAGATATCTTCGTCCTGTGCGCGGTTTACCACCAGCTCACCGCCGCCGGGTACCTTGATGTCAATGTGCACACTGTACAATTTGCCCTGATGCTTGCGCTGTTGCGGCGACTCGACCGTCACCCGGCAACTCATGATGCGTTCATGCAAGTGTTCGAGCTTGGCAATCTTTTCGCGAATGCGGGTTTCCACGGCATCGGAATGCGGGATATCTCGCAGGGTGATCTCTACAGGGATTTGCATGCTTCACTCCTTTTGGCTGGTATATCAGATTGTCATCACGCTATGGTCACACCCTTTTCCAGATACACATCCTGAATGGCATTCAGCAGCGCCACACCTTCCTTTACAGGTTTCTGAAACGCCTTGCGGCCGGAGATCAGCCCCATGCCCCCGGCACGCTTGTTGATCACGGCAGTGCGTACCGCCTGCGCCAGATCGTTCGTGCCCGACGCACCGCCCGAGTTGATCATGCCCACGCGCCCCAGGTAGCAGCTCGCCACCTGGTAGCGGGTAAGATCAATCGGATGATTCGTGGTCAGTTCGCTGTAAACCTTCTTGTGGGTCTTGCCGAAATTGAGCGCGGTATATCCGCCGTTGTTCTCGGCCTGCTTCTGTTTGACGATGTCGGCACCGAGGGTCGCGCCAAGATGGTTCGCCTGGCCGGTGAGATCGGCGGACAGGTGGTAATCCACACCGTCCTTCTTGAAGGCGCTGTTGCGCAGGTAGCACCACAGCACGCACGCCAAGCCGAGCTCGTGCGCCTCCTGGAAGGCGTCACGCACCTCTTCCAGCTGGCGCGACGACTCCTCGGAGCCGAAGTAGATGGTGGCGCCGACCGCGACCGCGCCCAGCTCCCAGGCCTGCTGCACGGTGGCGAACATCACCTGGTCATATTTGTTCGGGTAGGTCAGCAGCTCGTTGTGATTGAGCTTGACGATGAACGGAATGCGGTGCGCGTACTTGTGCGAGACCGAGGCGAGTACACCGTAGGTCGAGGCAACGGCATTGCAGCCACCCTCGATGGCAAGCTTGACGATGTTCCCGGGATCGAAGAAATCCGGATTGGGCGCGAACGATGCGCCGGCGGAATGCTCCACGCCCTGATCGACCGGCAGCAGCGAAAGGTAACCGGTGCCGGCCAGACGCCCGTGGTTGAAAATCGCCGCCAACGAACGCTTCACACGCGCATTCCGGTCGCTATCGGCATGCACGCGCTCAAGGAAGTCCGGGCCGGGCACGTGCAAACGCTCCTTCGGGATAGTCCGGCACTCGTGCCGCAGCAGCGACTCGGCTTCGCTGCCGAGCAGAGAAACGATTTGTTCCAGCACGCTAGCCTCCCGCGGCGCGCAGTTTGGTTTTATACGCCGGATCCAACCAGCAGCGTGGCAGATATTCGCCCGATGGAAACACCAAGTCATTCTTCCCGAATGCCGCCGGCTCCTGCACTTCCTCGCCAGCATGGAAGCGGCCGTTAACATGCTTCTGGAACGGATTGAACAAGCTGTCGAGATTCAAGACTTCGACCAAGTCGCCACTTGGCTTGTGCATGAGATACATGCGACCTCCTTCTCATCATTAAATGACCGACCTTCCACGCGCACGCACCCCTGTGCGCCGCTGCCACTGGCCCCATCCCTCAGCCACACAAATCAAGGTTCAATGGCGATCTATGGGATATTTTCGCGGTCATCATGGCACGCTGCGCCGAATCAGGCTCTGATCAAGATCAAATCCATGCACTGTCCGGCGTTCTTTACATTTTCCAACAGCAGTGGAAGGATGAACACATTGCCCCAAACTGCGACACACGGCTCGCGCCCGACGGCCGGCGGACAGCAGGAGATGAATTATGAAAACAGAAACCATTGAAACACTGCGCGCGCTGGCCAAACGTCTTGGCCTGACCGGCTATGCAAAATTACGCAAGAATGAGCTGCTCAAGCACATCGCCAGTCAGAAACGCAAGGCCAGTGTAAAATCGGCAACAAAGCCGCGAAAAGCAGCAGCGCGCACCAGTTCGATGCAGAACAAGACGCGTCGCACACCCGGAAAAACCGCCGGCACCACACCAGCCAAGCCGTCTCCGGTTTCTGTCATGACGCCCGCGCCGCCGACTGCTGCCGAGGCGGAACAGCGGGTTGAGTCCGCCAAGTATGCATTCGCGCTACCGGGCGCAGCGGAACCAACCTATGCCACGGAACTCGGCGAGGACATCGATCGCTTGCCGGTGATGCGCGAGCCACTGTTGTGCCTGTTGCCGCAGAAACCCGGGGTGCTGCACGGTTACTGGTTGCTCCCGCCCGCATCGCTCATTGCCGGACAATCCGCCCGGCTGCGTCTCGCAGCTCGTGATGGCGATCACCTGACCATACTCGGCGAGCATCCCGTGCCCACCGAGCGCGGCCACTGGTACTTCCGGATCGGGGAAGACGTCGAGCTCGGCACGGTCTATCTGCAACTTGGACGCTATCAACCTGACGGAGAGTTCGTCAGTATTCTCCAGCGCGGCATCGCACGCATCCCGAGCCTGTATGCCTCGACGCAGACCGATCGCCGCTGGTGGGTGAGCGATGCGCAATTCCGCGCCATGTACCGGCGCGCCGGCGGCCTTGAGCGTGACGCGCGGCTTGGCTGGGCCGGTTCCGCCAGTAGTTCCAGCGGGCTGCTGGCCAGGTCTGGCAAATCCGGCAATCGCTAGCGCGTGCCAAATCCAAAGGGTTACCTCGCGCTCGTGCTGCACGCGCACCTGCCGTTCGTGCGCCATCCGGAATACGAACGCTTCCTGGAAGAGGACTGGTTCTTCGAGGCGCTCACCGAAACCTATCTGCCGCTGCTCGATGTCTTCGACGGTCTGGTGCGCGATGGCGTGCATTTCCGCGTCACCCTGTCGCTCACGCCGCCGCTGCTGTCGATGATGACCGACCCGTTGCTGCAACAACGCTACCTGAACTATCTGGACGAACGGCTTGAGGCGCTGGCAGGCGAACGCCGGCGCACCGCGGGCGATGTCAATTTTCATCCGGTCGTGCTGTTCTACACCGAGCTGTACACGCACCTGCGGCAGCGCTTCGTCGAGCAGGACCGGATGGACGTGAGCCAGTCGTTCCGCCGCCTGATGGAGGCCGGCCATCTCGAGATCATCACCTGCGGCGCAACGCACGGGTACTTTCCGCTGCTGGCGGTGAACGAAGAAAGCATTTACGCGCAGCTCTCCATGGCGGTGCGCACCCACGAACGCATCCTCGGGCGCAAGCCGCGCGGCATCTGGCTGCCGGAGTGCGGCTACAAGCCGGGCGTGGACCGCATCCTGAACGAGTTTGGCATCGAATTTTTCATCCTCGATTCACACGGCCTGCTCAACGCCGAACCGCGCCCGCGCTACGGCGTGCACCGCCCGATTCGCACACCCGGCGGACCGGCCGCGTTCGCGCGCGATTACGAATCGAGCAAGCAGGTGTGGTCGGCGGAAGAAGGTTATCCCGGTGATCACCTGTACCGTGAGTTCTACCGCGACGCCGGTTTCGACGTGCACCAGCCGCATATCGAAAAGCTGCGGCACGCCGGCATTGCGACGTTCACCGGCCTCAAGTATCACCGCATCACCGGCAATACCGCCTGGAAGGAGCCCTACCATCCCGGCTGGGCGCGCGAGCGCGCCGCCGAACACGCCGGGCATTTCCTGTTGAACCGCCAGCAACAGATCGGCTGGCTGGCCTCGTTCTTCGATCGCCCGCCGATTGTGCTCGCGCCCTACGATGCCGAGCTGTTCGGCCACTGGTGGTTCGAGGGTCCGCAGTGGATCGACTTTCTGTTGCGTAAAATGGCCTATGACCAGCACGACGTACAGGCCATCACGCCGGCGGAATACATCGACCGGTTCGGCGATCTGCAACCGGCGACACCGCCAGAGTGCAGCTGGGGCGCCGGCGGCTATCACGAAGTCTGGCTGAACGGCAGCAATGACTGGATCTATCCCTACCTGCATACCGCCGCCGAGCGCATGGGCGCGCTCGTACAGCGCTTCCCGAATGCGCAGGGCCGACAGCGCTGGGCGCTCGACCAGGCGGCACGCGAACTGCTGCTCGCGCAGTCGAGCGACTGGGCGTTCATCATGAAAACCGGCACCAGCGTGGAGTATGCGCTGCGCCGCCAGAAAACCCACATACATCGCTTTGACCGCCTGGCCACGATGGCGGAGTCCGACGATTACGACGAGGGCTATCTGCGTGAGGTGGCCGCGCGCGACTGCCTGTTCCCGGACATGGACTACCGGATATTCCAGACACGGCCGTGGGTGTAATCGGGAGCATCGCTCGTGCTGACGGCAGCGAAGACTTGCCCGCGTGCACTCAAACTGGATCGGCGCCGCTTAGCCGGGCCGCCGCCAGCGCCGCCCCATACAGGCCGACCTCGGTATTCGTAATGACCCGCACCGGAATAGCGCGCACGTAGTGTGACATGCTGCCCTTGCTGCGAAAGGCACTCAGAAAATTCTCGCCCAAGACGGAAACGATCTTTGGCGCGATGCCGCCGGCGATATCGATGCCGCCGGTCGCGCCGGCGGTCAGCGCCAGATTACCGGCCTGGGCGCCGTAGATGCGCACGAACAGGTCCAAGGCCTGTTGCGCGAGCGGATCGTGCTGGTGCAGGGCCGCATGGGTAATGGCCGCCGCCGGATCGCCGCTCTGCATGGCCCGCGCCACGCTTGCCGATTCGGTTGAGGCGCCACGCGCACGCAGAAAAGCATACAGACGCACGAGCCCCGCGCCGGAAAGAATCAACTCATACGAAGCATGACCATACTGTCGAAGCAAATAACGCGACAGTTCGAGCTGCAGTTCCTCCACCGGCCCGAAATCCGCATGCCCGCCCTCGGTCGGGATCGCGTCGTAATTATCGCCCTGCCAGACAAGAATCGCCTGCCCCAGGCCGGTCCCGGCACCGATCAGTGCACGCGGTCCGCGCGGCACGGGGTCGCCCTGTTGCAGCACAACAAAATCGGAAGTCCCGAGCATCGACAGCCCGTAACCGATCGCCTCGAAATCGTTGATCAGGCGGATGCGCGCAAAGCCAAAGGCCTGAGCAAACGCGCTACTCTCGATTTCCCACGGCAGGTTTGTAACCTTGGCCGACTGCCCCGTCGATGTGGAGCGCACCGGTGCGGCAATAGCCAGACACACGGCATCGAAACTGGGCGCAGGTTCCTGCTGCAAAAACTCACCCAGGATCTGCGCCAGACCGATGTAGCGGATGCTGGCGAACTGCTGCGTGCGCTGCAGGCGGCAGGCTCCCGCCGTGCATTCAGCGATGCACAGACGTGTTGAGGTACCTCCGATGTCTCCCGCGAGGACGCGCATGCTGCAACTTGTTCCTTGGCTTGATTCGTTCTGGCTCGTTTATTCTGCCAACAAAATGGGTCGTGGTCACAGCCGATGCCGGCCTAACCTTCAGCGCGACCGCATACGCCCAAGCCTGCTCAGTATGGTCTGGGTCAAATCCCTCGCACTAAAAATTGACCGGTCGCGCGCCAAACGCGTACACTTGGCGCCGATTTTGGGGCGATTAGCTCAGCGGTAGAGCACTGCCTTCACACGGCAGGTGTCGCAGGTTCGATCCCTGCATCGCCCACCATCCTTTCTTCCTTCTGCAAATCTGGGCGCAAGTCCCGTACTACGGAAGCGGTAACGGCATGTTTATCGGTGTCTGCGTCAAGCTGATCATTGCTGGTATGGCAGATCGCGCCGGCTATCCGATTCGTTTCCTGGCATTCATGCTGATGGCATTTTCATTGCTGCTGATGAGCAGCGCGATCAGCAGCGGCTACGTCTATCTGCGCTATTTCCTGTAAGGTGCGTGAAACGCACCAGCGGTGCTACTGCACAGTCTCAATTTCCTTCCATACGCACTTCCCGCCGCTTTTCTTGTCAATCTCGCCCAGCACCTTGGCGTGTTCGGCCAGCTCCTCGTCGCTGGCGCGAATCACTACCAGCGCCGGACGATTCGGATCGAGGCGCCGAATGGCGTGCGCCGACACCGTCTGTTTGGCCGCAGAGGCCGCCTCGCCCGGCTCCTGAAACAGTGTCGCCTGACCGCCGGTCATGGCGAGATACACATCCGCCAGGATTTCGGCGTCGAGCAAGGCGCCGTGCAGGCTGCGCTGTGTGTTGTCGATGCTGTAGTGCCGGCACAGGGAATCGAGGTCGTTCTTCTGGCCGGGACGCATTTTGCGCGCCAGCTTGAGCGTATCGAGCACCGTGCACGCGCCCTCAATGCTCACGGCCGGCGTCGCTTCGCCCAGCAGGCGGAACTCGCTGTTAATGAAGCCGGTATCGAACGGCGCATTGTGAATCACGAGCTCGGCGCCCTGCACAAAAGCCAGAAAGTCCGCGGCGATGTCAGCGAACTTGGGCTTGTCGACGAGCATCGCGTTGGTGATGCCATGCACCTCGATGGCCCCGGCGTCGATCTCGCGCTCGGGGTTGAGGTACTGGTGGAAGCGGTTGCCGGTGAGTCGCCGGTTCAGCATTTCCACCGCGCCGATTTCAATGATGCGGTGGCCCTGCGCGGGATCGAGGCCGGTGGTTTCCGTATCGAGAATGATCTGACGCGTCATGACCCTCGAACCCGTTACTTGCGCATGAACGCCAGAAAGGCGCCGACCGCTGTCATGATGGCGCCGCCCAGGTAAAGCTGCGTCGCCTTGTCGGACATCGACCCGGAGAACGCCTCCTTGAACTGCGAACCCACTGACTGGGATGCGTTGTAACCCATCACCAGGAGCACGATGCCCACGGCCAACAGCACTAAGCCAATCAATTTGTTACTCGACATGATTTCTCTCCTGTTGGTTAATACGTCATTTACTCCAAACTGATCCTGACACATCCTACCCCAACATCTCATCAATCGCCCGATTGGCGAGCTGATCGGCGCGCTCGTTCTCCGCATGCCCGCTGTGACCCTTGATCCACTTCCAGTGAATCTTGTGCTGGTGCGTGGCCGCTTCCAGGCGCTGCCATAAATCCTGATTTTTAACCGGCTTCTTGTCGGCGGTTTTCCAGCCACGCCGCTTCCAGTTCACAATCCACTCGGTAATGCCCTTGCGTACATACTGCGAATCGGTGGTCAGCGTGATCTCGCACGTACGCTTGATGGATTCAAGCGCGATAATGGCGGCCATGAGCTCCATGCGGTTGTTGGTGGTCTCGCGTTCGCTGCCATACAGCTCCTTCTCGACCGCGTGTTCCCGACGCGGTCTACCTCCTCCATCCCTGGAGTCGTCGCGCTCGACATGTCGCAGCAGCGCACCCCAGCCGCCGGGACCGGGGTTACCACGACACGCGCCGTCGGTGAAAATATCTACCTTATCCGCCACGGATCACCCTGAGCGCGGGGCGCGCCACGGCGCGGCCGAAGGCTTTGGCAGTGCGCCACTCGGGGCGCAGCGGCGTCATGCCAACAACCCGCTTCTTCGCCACCAGCAGGTACACGGCACCCGCCATCGGCCACCAGCGATCGCCGGCCTTGTCGAGGAAATGCAGCCGGTCCATCGTGGTTTCGCTCGCGAGCGGCGGACGGTAGTAAAGCATCTTGCCACGGGCGACCTCGAAGTCGAGCAGTTTCAGCCAGTCCTTGATGCGCGCGAGCTGCAGGAACTGACCATTCCACGGCGCACCGCTGCGTCGGCGCCGCAGCAGGCGCCACAGGCCCCACAGGCTGAAGGGATTGAAGCCGAGGATTACCACATGCCCCTCGGGTGTGAGCACGCGACTGATTTCGCGCAGCACCTGGTGCGGGTCGTCGGCGAATTCGAGGGTGTGCGGCAAGAGCATGAGATCCACGCTGCGGCTGTCGAACGGCAGCTGCTCGGGTGCGCCATGCACGCGCGCCACTGGCGCGCCGCTGACGCCGGGAAAATCGAGCACGACGCGCACCTGTGCGTTACAGGCCTCGAGCAGGTCCAGCGGCCCGGCGCAGCCGAGCTGCACCGCAACCTTGCTGAACAGGCTCGGCCAGACCGCGCGCAGCGCATACGACTCGACCGCGAGCAGCGAGCGCCCGGGCGAGCGCGTGAACCATTCGCACAGCTCGGTGCGCCGGTATTCAATGGGGCCGATTGCAGACATTGACTCGCTCTCCTGCCTCATTAAGACTGGTATCGCTCCACCACTGGAACGGACCATGCAGCCTGTTTTACACGTCCGCGCGTTCGAGGACAACTACATCTGGGTGATCCGCGGCAACTCACGGACGCACGCGGCACTGGTCGATCCGGGTGACGCCGCGCCGGTGCTCGCGGCGTTGCCGCGCCTCGGAATCACCCCGGCCGCTATTCTCTGCACCCATCATCACGGCGACCACGTGGGCGGTATTCCCGAACTGTTGCAACATTACCCCGGGCTGCCGGTTTATGGCCCGGCGCACGAGAATATCGACACGCTGACACAGCGCCTGCAAGACGGTGATGAAGTCCGCCTGCCAGACCTCGGCTTGAGTTTGCGCGTGCTCGAAATACCCGGCCACACGCACGGTCACATTGCCTACTTCGGACACAGGTGGCTGTTCTGTGGTGATACGCTGTTCTCGGCCGGCTGCGGACGACTGTTCGAAGGCACCGCTGAACAAATGCACGCATCGCTCAGCCGTCTAGCCGCCCTGCCGGGCGACACCCAGGTGTATTGCGGGCACGAATACACTCTCGCCAACCTGCGCTTTGCCCAGACCGTGGAGCCGGACAATGCAGACATTGCCGCCTATCGGCACGAAGCCGAGGTACGGCGGGCGCGCGACGAACCAACTGTGCCATCAACGATGGAACGCGAATTACGCATTAATCCATTCCTGCGCACAGCCATTCCGGAAGTGTGCAGGATGGTCGAGAAGCAGGCCGGCATTTCGCTTCCCGACAGCGTGTCCGTGTTCGCCGCCGTGCGGCGCTGGAAGGATAACTTTCGTGGATAAGATGCCGAAATATATGGAAAAAGGTTGACGCCCCGCGACCCGCCCCCTACCATTACTCAACATGGCAGCAACCAGAAGCAACAAAGCCCACCTGTTCAAATTCAGCCTGCTGGCCGCCCTCCTGGGCGCTGCCGGTTGTGCCGCTTTTCCCCCAGTCGCTACCCCGGAAGACGCCAATAAGGCTGCCGGGAAGACATCGACAGCCCCACAGAAACCCAGTTCGTCCAAGCTGGCCGCAGGCCAGACCGCGGCCGATGACCAGGGCGACCAGCTGCTTGATACCCACCTGCATGCCGACCTGTGGGGGCGCATCCGCGCCGGTTATTCCATGCCGGTGCTCGACAGCCCGCTGGTGGCGCGCCACGAAAAATGGTTCATCAACAATCCGGAATATCTCGACAGCATGGTCGGCCGGGCGCGCCTCTACCTCTACTACATCGTGGATGAAGTGGAGAAGCGCGGCATGCCGATGGAAATCGCCCTGTTGCCGGCGATCGAGAGCGCCTACAAGCCACAGGCTTATTCGCGCGCGCGCGCCGCCGGCCTGTGGCAATTTATCCCGTCCACCGGTCGCATCTACGGCCTGGAAATGAACTGGTGGTACGACGGCCGCAACGACGTCATGGCCTCCACCGGGGCGGCACTCGACTATCTCGAAAAGCTCCACGGCCAGTTCAATGACTGGCAGCTGGCGCTGGCGGCCTACAACTGTGGAGAAGGCAAGATCGAACGCCTGGTAGCCGAAAACCGGCGCAAGGGCCTGCCGACTGACTTCAGTGCGCTCCAAAAGCTGCCGAAGGAAACCAAGAACTACGTGCCCAAGCTCATGGCCATGGCCAACATTATCGCCGACCCGGCCAAATACGGACTGCAGATCGCCCCCATCCCGAACACCGAATATTTTGCACGCATCGTGACCGATGGCCAGATCGATCTGGGCGTGGTCGCCAGGCTCACCGACATGCCGGTGAACGAACTGTTCATGATCAACCCCGGCTACCAGCGCTGGGTCACCGACCCGAAGGGTCCGCATGCCCTGCTCGTGCCGGCCGACAAGAAGGACGCGTTGATCGAGGGGCTGACCAAGCTGGCGAACGAAGACCGTGTGCAGTGGGCGCGCCACCAGGTGCGGCGCGGCGACACCATCAGTCGCGTCGCCGGCCACTACAACGTCACCGTCGCGTCGATCCGCACCGCCAACAGCATGCCGAGCAACCACCTCACCACCGGACAAAACCTGTTAATCCCGGTGTCGGCCAACAGGCTGACCGCCATTCCGCCAGCGACCATCATCAAGACCGCGAACGCCAGCGTGCGCCGCGAGAACAGCGACAGCGAGCGGGTAAAAATCCTGCACCGCGTGCGTTCCGGCGAAACCCTGTGGAGCATCGCCAGGAAGTACAAGATCTACATACATCAGCTGCGCGAGTGGAACCTGCTCGAAACCGACGACACCCTGCGTCTCGGACAGCGATTGTTTATCTGGACGACGCATGGCACTGGCGCCTCGGCCGCGAGCAACTTGCACCGCCCGGGCTGAATCTCAATCCTTCCTGAGCAGTGACGCACGCAGCAACTGTTGCGTATAAGCTTCGCGCGGCGCGCTAAATAGAACTTCCGTCTCCCCCTCTTCCACGATCCGTCCCTGGCGCATAACCACAATGCGGTGTGCCATGGCGCGAATCACCGCCAGGTCGTGGCTGATGAAGATGTAGCTCATGCTGTGTCGGCGCTGCAGTTCGCTCAGCAGCTCCAGCACCTGGCGCTGTACCGAAACATCCAGCGCGCTGGTTGGCTCGTCCAGCAGGATCAGCTTCGGTTCCAGCACCACCACACGGGCGATCGCGATGCGCTGACGCTGACCGCCGGAGAACTCGTGCGGGTAGCGCCACAGCATGTCGGCGCTTAAACCCACTTCCTCCAGCCCCTGCACTACGCGCGCCCGGCGTGCGGCCCGGTCGAGCTGCGGGAAGTGAATGCCCAGTCCTTCGCCCACGATCTGTTCCACGGTCAGGCGCGGCGACAGGGACGAATAGGGGTCCTGGAAGACGATTTGCATGTCACGCCGCAGCGGGCGCAGGGCGCGCTGTGACAGGCCATCCAGGCGCGTGCCGTTGAAGGTGATTGCTCCCTGACAGTCCTGCAGACGCAGCAGGCAGAAACCAAGCGTGGACTTGCCAGAGCCGGACTCGCCTACAATGCCGAGTGTCTCGCCGCTATGCAGGTGCAGGCTTGCGTCATCCACCGCCTTTATCTCACCAACCTGCTTGCGCCAGAATCCGGCCCGGACCGGAAAGGTACAGCGGATCTGCGCCAGCTCCACCAATCGTGGCGCCTGTCGAAGGCGCGCGGTTTCAGCCGGATCGACGCGACGCTCCGGGCGACTCGCCAGCAGGGTGCGCGTGTAGCCCTCCTTGGGCGCCGAGAAAATCGTTTCCAGGTCGCCCTGCTCCACGATACGTCCGCCCTGCATCACGCCGACGCGATCGGCGAAGCGCCGCACCAGATTGAGATCGTGCGTGATGAGCAATACCGCCATGCTGAATTCTTTCTGCAGGTCCTCCAGCAACTCGAGAATCTGTGCCTGAATGGTGACATCCAGGGCGGTAGTCGGTTCATCGGCGATCAGCAGCTGCGGCGAGCAGGCCAGCGCCATGGCGATCATGACGCGCTGGCGCTGGCCGCCGGACAGCATGTGCGGGAAGGCATCAAAGCGCTTGTGCGGATCGACAATCCCGGTGCGGTCGAGAAGTTCGATCATGCGCTGGCGGGCACTGACACGATCCAGGCCCTGATGCACGAGCAGCGGCTCCATGAGCTGCGCGCCGATCGGGTACACCGGGTTGAGCGAGGTCATCGGCTCCTGAAAGATCATGGCGATCTCGCGGCCACGCACCTTGCGAATCTGCGCATCATCCAGACTCAGCAGGTCACGCCCGCCGAACAGCACGCGGCCACTGGGATAGCTAACCTGGGTCGGATCGTGCAGCTTGAGAATGGAAAGCGCAGTCACCGTCTTGCCGGAGCCGGATTCACCGACCAGCGCATATTTCTCGCCGGGCGCCACGCTAAAGCTGACCTCGTGCAGCACATCCGCGGCTTCAACGCCGCGCCCGAAGCGTAGCGACAGGCGGTCTACCGAGAGCAACGAGTCATTCAGACTCATGCTGCTGCCTCCGATAGTATGAGGTAAGCAGAACCTTCTTGCCGTCGGCAGCCGGCGGCGATTCGCAACGGTCGCATCCCCGCTTCGCGGGCCCCCTGCGACGCACAGGGATGTGCGAGTGCCGCGCGAGGCAGGATGCCGTTAGCGGCCTTCCTGCTCACGCCGCGCCCCTTCGTGTGTCCATGGCCTCACGCACCGCCTCGCCTATGAATATGAGCAGCACCAGCGTCCCGACCAGCACCCCGAAGGTGGTGAGCGACAGCCACCATGCCTCGATGCTCTCCTTGCCCTGCGCCAGCAGCTCGCCGAGACTCGGTGTGGTCGGTGGCACTCCCAGGCCGAGGAAATCGAGACTGGTGAGCGCCAGAATCGCGCCGCTGATGCGAAACGGCAGGAAGGTGATCACCGGCGTGAGGCCGTTCGGCAGCAGATGCCGCCACATGATCGCGCGGTTCGACACGCCGAGTGCACGCGCCGCGCGCACATAGTCCATGTTGCGGCCGCGCAGGAACTCGGCGCGCACGTAGTCCGCCAGCCCCATCCAGCCGAACAGCGACAACAATATGATCAGCAGCAATACGCTTGGCTGAAACAGCGAGGCAAAAATGATCAACAGATACAGCTCCGGCATGGAATTCCAGATCTCAACGAAGCGCTGGAACAGCAGATCGAACTTGCCGCCGAAGTAGCCCTGCAAGGCACCGAGCAACACGCCGATGAATGTCCCGACCACCGTCAGCGCAAAGGCAAACAGCACCGACAGGCGGAAGCCGTACAACAGACGTGCCGTCACGTCACGTCCGCGGTCGTCGGTGCCGAGGAGATTGGTTCTGGATGGCGGCGCCGGATTGGGTTGATGGGTGAAATAATTGATAGAACCGAATGAATAGCGATTGGGTGCGTACAGCACCCAGTTGCCATCGCGCGACAGAAGTTCCTGCACATAGGGATCGTTGTAATCGGTCTCGGTGCCGAAATCGCCGCCGAAGATGGTTTCCGGATAGACCTTGAGGAACGGGAAGTACTGACCGCCCTGATAATGGACTAGGAGCGGCCGGTCATTACTCAGAACTTCGGCAAACAGACTCAACACCAGCAGGATGCTGAAAATCCACAAGCTCACATAGCCGCGCCGGTTCCGGCAGAAGCGCCGCCAGGCACGCCGGCCTGGAGACATGTGGTTGTTCGCCTGGACAGATGGGGCGCTCATTGCTCCACCGACTCGAACTGGATACGCGGGTCGATCAACACATAGGCCAGATCCGACAGCAGTTTGGCGACCAGGCCGAGGAGCGTAAACAGATAGAGCGTGCCGAGCACCACCGGATAGTCGCGTTTCATGACCGACTCGTAAGACAGCAGCCCCAGGCCATCGAGCGAGAAGATGGTCTCGATCAGCAAACTGCCGGTGAAGAACGCACCGATGAACGCCCCCGGAAAACCGGTGACCAGCGGGATCACCGCGTTGCGGAACACATGCCTGTAGAGCACGCTGTTCTGGGTCAGTCCCTTGGCGCGCGCGGTCAGCACGTACTGCTTGCGAATCTCTTCCAGGAAACTGTTCTTGGTGAGCATGGTCATGACCGCAAAGCTGCCGACCACCGAGGCGGTGATCGGCAACACCATGTGCCAGAGGTAATCGGTGATCTTGCCGTACCAGGGCAATTCTGCCCAGTTGTCGGAGGTAAGGCCGCGCAGCGGGAAAAGGTCCCAGAAACTGCCACCGCCGAACAGCACCAGCAGCGTGATGCCGAGCACAAAACCCGGAATGGCGTAACCGACAAGAATGACTGTGCTGGTCGCCACATCGAAGGTCGAACCGTCGCGCACCGCCTTGGCAATGCCGAGTGGAATGCACGTCAGATAAACAATGAAGAATGTCCACAGCCCGATACTGATGGACACCGGCAGCTTGGCGATGACCAGCTCCAGCACCGACTTGTGCTGATAGTG
>Ga0180070_1000003_pt1 | contig 18842 bp, 14 predicted proteins | sample EasRiv293_16_10D_FD_123020 | JGI IMG/M metagenome (GOLD analysis project Ga0180070, IMG submission 123020) | Soil microbial communities from meander-bound floodplain in the East River, Colorado, USA - East River metaG ERMLT293_16_10D | ecosystem: Environmental > Terrestrial > Soil > Floodplain ... | reverse complement strand
TCCACGTGGACCTCGATGCCGAATTCAAGGCCTCCAATATCCAGGAACTGCTCGACCAGCTCGATCGTGAGCTGATCGGTTTAAAGCCGGTCAAGACCCGCATCCGCGAAACCGCGGCCCTGCTGTTGGTCGATCGCGTGCGCCAGAAAATGGGCCTGACCGCCGGCGCGCCCAGCCTGCACATGTGTTTCACCGGCAACCCCGGCACCGGCAAGACCACGGTGGCCATGCGCATGGGCGAAATCCTCAAGCGCCTCGGCTACGTGCGCGAAGGTCATTTGGTTACCGTTACGCGCGACGATCTGGTTGGCCAATACATCGGTCACACCGCGCCCAAGACCAAGGAAGTCATCAAGAAGGCCATGGGCGGTGTGTTGTTTATTGACGAGGCCTATTATCTGTACAAGCCCGAGAACGAACGCGACTACGGCGCCGAGTCCATCGAAATCCTGTTGCAGGTGATGGAGAACAACCGCGACGACCTGGTCGTGATCCTGGCCGGCTACAAGGACCGCATGGACAAGTTCTTCCACAGCAACCCCGGCATGCGCTCGCGCGTCGCGCACCACATCGACTTCCCGGACTACAGCGCCGCCGAGCTGCTTACGATCGCCAAGCTCATGCTGGCCAAGCAGAACTACCGTTTCAGCGCCGAGGGCGAGAAGGCGTTTGGCGAGTACATCAAACTGCGCATGAAGCTTGAGCATTTTGCCAACGCACGCTCGGTGCGCAATGCGCTCGATCGCGCGCGTCTGCGCCAAGCCAACCGCCTGTTCCTCGGGGCCAAGAAAAATCTCTCCAAGATCGATCTGATGACTCTGGAAGCCGATGACATCCTGGCGAGCCGCGTGTTCAAGGAAGGCGCGCTCGATCTCGATGGCGACGAGGGCGCGGATCAGTCCTGAAGCTGTGCGTAGGATGGGTGGAGCGTAGCGTAACCCATCGCTGTAACAGCAAGAAGGAGGCCCTCACCCCTTGCCCTCTCCCGCTAGTGCGGGAGAGGGGGAGTAGGTGTACGGCGCTGGTAAGATTGGCCCTCACCCCATCCCTCTCGCCCTCACCCCCATTCCCTCTCCCCGAGGGGGAGGGGGGCGAGCCGCAGCGCACGAGGCGCCCCCCTTTTTACTTTGGGGGAGTTTGCGAGAATCTACGGTATGATTTGGTCATGAATCTCAGCGAACTTCACGCCTCAATCAGCAAGGCACTTGCGCAAGCGCCGGGTGGCGCACCCTTGCACGGACTCGCGGTTGAGGCGGAGCGCATGGCCGACATGACCGGCTGGGCGATCGGGCCGATCGATCCGCAAGGGCGAATCGCCGCCGCCTTCGAATTACTTAAACTGCAGGCCCGGGTGCGTTTCGAGGAAACACAGAGCCCCGAGGTCGCGCAGCTGCATGACGCGCTCGGCGACCTCCTCAAGGCTATCGCCAGTCACGACGACGATCTCGATCCGGATGGGATGGGCGCTTCCGAGGACGACTGACACACAGCAGCGGCGACCGCTGCCCGGATGACGGCCAGTGCGGGCGTTGGTTGGCGGCAGGGCAGAACGACACAGTCCGGTGCGGAGAATGGGGAAACATGCCACTGGTACACGCCACCGATCTGATCGATCACGCCCGCAACACGGGCTACCGCGTACCCGCCTTCGATCTGGCGAGCCTGGATCACATCGTCCCCATCGTCGAGGCGGCGGAGCACTCCGCGACGCCGGTGATACTGATATTCTCAGCCGAGTCCGGGCGTTCGTTCGCGCCTGCGCTGGCCGCCGCCGTTGCCGTCGCGCGCGCGACGGCGATACCGGTGGTGATTGAGGCGCGCACGTCGCCGGATCGCGAGGCGGTTGCCTGCGCCATCCGCGGCGGCGCCAACAGCATCTTGCTCAACTCGGCAGACGGTACTCCGCCACAGCGGGTCGAGGCGGCGATGCAGGTAGCGCGCGACAGCGGTGTGCCGCTATTCGTTTCATGCGGAGACTCCATGTCTCCCGGTTACCGGGATCACCACCGGCTACCAGCCGCCCACAACGCTGCCCGTGCCGAGGTTGAGCGTGAACTGGTCGAGTCCAGCGGGAACGGACGTGCTGCGCAGGTGCTCGCTGCCTGTCGGCCCTGGCGCGAGGTCGAGCACCTCATTGTGTACAACGTCAAGGAGGGCAGCGACGCGCGTTTCGTCGAGCAGATGTTGGCCCGCGGCCGCGCCGTGCTCGGCGCTATTCCCGGGGTGCGGCGCGTGTTGACCGGCCGCGCCCTGCGTGCCGAAGACCGCTATCAATACTGCTGGCTGGTGCGATTTGCGAATCCGGCGGTGGTGGCAAGCTACCGAGACCACCCGGATCACACCGCTTTTGCCAATACACATTTCAGGCCCGTGGCCGCCGACCGTATCAGTATCGATTTCGAATCCGTGGAATAAAGTGGCACCAACTGTTGACCTGCAAAACGGTCAGGCACCGACTGTATGTGAGTGAGCTTCATGTTTGAATACGCATGTACTGATGGTCTGTTCCTCATGCTACGCTAGTAACTCAATAAAAAGGCAGGCAACCAACATGTCTAGAACCACTTCCCGCTACGCCGGAATGACACTACGATTTATCGAGGACATCGGTCTGGCGCTTATTGCGGTTGCCACCGTCGTCGCTGGATGGCAAGAAATACAGATCATGCTGACCGCCGGCAAGGTAACCCTGGCCGATCTGCTGTTGATGTTCATCTATCTGGAGGTGCTGACCATGGTCGGTCTGTACTTCGAGTCGGGAAAACTACCGGTGCGCTTCCCGCTCTATATCGGCATGGTGGCCTTGGCGCGTTACCTGATTCTCGACATGAAGGACCTGGATGTGTGGCGCATGTTGGGCGTATCCTTTTCCATCGTACTGCTGGCCATCGCCGTGCTGGCGATCCGGTTCGGTCATATCCGGTATCCGTATAAGGAAGAAAAAATTCTAGTACACCAAGGGACACCGCGCAGCAGACGCTAAAAGCATGCTCGTCCCTGTAAATCTTGAATAATAGGGCATGACTAACTTGGGTGGTTTTGTCGGAGGCAGCGGTCATTCATTTAATCGACGTCCGCGGCACCCGGAACAACGATGCTGATCGATTATGACAAAAACAACGAAACTAACGTTGACGCACCCGGACGACTGGCACCTGCATCTGCGTGACGACGTGTTGCTGGCGGCAGTGCTGCCGGACACGGCGCGCCAGTTCGCGCGCGCCATCGTCATGCCGAATCTCAAGCCGCCGGTCACGACCGTCGAGCAGGCACGCGTCTACCGCGAGCGGATTGTTGCGGCGCTCCCGGAAGGTGCGCGCTTCGAGCCGCTCATGACGCTTTATCTCACCGATGATACGAAGTCGCAGGAGATTGCCGCAGCCAAAGCGAGTGGTTTCGTGCATGCCGTCAAATACTACCCGGCCGGTGCCACCACGAATTCGGAAAACGGCGTGACCGATCTCCGAAACGTGTATCCGGTGATCGCCGAAATGGAGAAGCACGACTTGCCGTTGCTGCTGCACGGCGAGGTGACGGATAGCGATGTCGATGTCTTCGACCGCGAGGCGGTGTTTATCGAGCGCCATCTCATGCCGCTGTCACGCGCGTTCCCAGGGCTGCGCATGGTGTTGGAGCATGTCACGACCCGTGAAGGCGTGGCCTTTGTCGAGCAGGCCGGGCCGAATATCGCCGCGACCATTACCGCGCACCATCTATTGCTCAACCGCAACGCCATGTTCACCGGCGGCATCCGCCCACATGCCTATTGCCTGCCTGTGTTGAAGCGCGAGGTGCATCGTGCGGCGCTGGTGCGCGCCGCCACCGGCGGCAATCCGAAATTCTTTCTCGGCACCGACAGCGCCCCGCACGGCAAGCGCACCAAGGAAGCCGCCTGCGGCTGCGCCGGGATCTACACCGCGCACAGCGCGCTCGAACTCTATGCCGAGGTCTTCGAGGCGGCGGGCGCGCTCGACCGGCTGGAGGCATTCGCGAGTTTCCACGGCGCCGATTTCTACCGGCTACCGCGCAACACCGGTAAGGTGACGCTGGTGCGCGAGTCGTGGACCGTTCCGCATCAGTTGAGTTTCGGCGACGACGTGCTGGTGCCGATGCGTGCCGGCGAGAAACTCGCTTGGAAACTCGCCGGTCCGGCGCGCTGAGCGGCACGCAACGCAGTAGCCGCACTCTGAACCGTGAAACGTTCACAAACTACTCCGGCGTTGATCGATGTCGCCGCCGCCATCGTCCGGCAGGCCGATGGCCGGGTGCTGCTTGCCGAACGCCCGCAGGGTAAACCGTGGGCCGGTTACTGGGAGTTCCCGGGCGGCAAGATCGAGGCGGGCGAAGCGCCGTTGGCGGCATTGGCGCGCGAGCTGCACGAGGAGCTGGGCATAGAGCTCGATGCGGCGACGCCGTGGGTAACGTTTGTGTATGCCTATCCGGAAAAATCCGTGCGCCTGCACTTTTTCCGTGTCAGTCGCTGGCACGGCACGCCGTATGGCCGCGAGGGCCAGCACCTGGCGTGGGAGAAACCGGAGGCACTGATGGTCAGCCCGCTGTTGCCGGCGAATGAGAGGGTGTTGCGGGCACTCAATCTGCCGTCGCTGTATGCCATCACCCAGGCCAGCCAATACGGCATCGAGGAATTCATGAACCGCCTCAAGGCCGCACTTGATGGCGGTGTGCGACTCATCCAGGTGCGTGAACGCGAGATGTCGTCGGAGGAACTTACGCGGTTTACACAACGCGTGGTTGTGCTTGCGCATCCGTACCAGGCGCGCGTGTTGGTCAACGGTGACGCGACAGTCGCAAAGCGTGCCGGGGCCGATGGTCTGCACCTGCAGGGCCATCAGCTGATGCAACTCGAAGCGCCTCCGCCGACCGACATCTGGGCGGCATCCTGCCATGATGCACGCGAACTCGAACGCGCCGCCATACTGGGGGCAAGCTTTGTGGTGTTGTCACCGGTGCTCCCAACCGCCTCGCACCCGGGCGAGCCGGGAATCGGCTGGGAAAAATTCGCGGCGCTGATTTATGACTATCCGCTGCCGGTGTATGCACTGGGCGGCATGAAAACCGGGCTGCTCGACACGGCCATGCAGCACGGCGCCCACGGCATCGCATTGCTGAGCGGGGCCTGGTAATTCCGTAGCCCACAGTCGATGCAGACTGGAGCACTGCATACCAGAAACCCTTAGAGTAAGATAATCTGATGAAGGCACGCTGGCAACTGGCTGGTTCCCAGAATCAAGCCGGTTGTTCGGCCGCTGACGTGACGATGTACGTGGCCGGGGCGGCGCATCGGTCTGACCCGAGCGGTGGCGTCGAGTGATGGGCTGACCTATTATGAGCAGATAATTGTTGAAAGTATTCGGGATTCGCTGCGGAGACTGGTGCGCGGGAGGCATTGGTCTGGTGCTGGTATCTCACCGTCATCCAAAGCGTCAGGGAGGAACTGTTCATGTCTTCGCGGTCGATCACCAACGGGATGCGCCTGGTTCGTATCCAGCTGTGGTTGTGTTTGGCAGGCTCAAGCCTGCTGCTGGCGCTGTCCGGCACGGCGGTTGCCGACCGTCCCGTACTGGTTCTGAACGACACCAACGAAGCGCCATTCACGACCGCGGATCGCGATGGCTTTCTCGACTTCGTTGCCGGTGAGGCGTTCCGGCGTGCCGGGGTTGAGCTGCGGCTGGTCAAGTTGCCGGCCGAACGCGGGCTGATCAATGCCAATGCTGGTATCGAGGACGGCGACATGGTGCGTATCGCCGGGCTCGAGAAGCAATATCCGAATCTCGTGCGGGTGCCGGAGAAGCTGGTGGATTGGGAGTTCTCGGCGTTCAGCAAGGACACCTCGATTCCATCGAACTGGAAGGCCATTCGCCAGCACTCGGTGGGACATATCAAGGGGTGGAAAATCTACGAACAGAACCTCGCCGGGGCCGAACGCGTTATCACTGCCGACGATCCCGCGCAGCTTTTCCGGCTGCTCGACCTGAATCGCATCGAAGTGGCGCTGTATGAACATTCGTTCGGCGTAGCGCTCGCCAGGCAGCAGGGCCTGAAGGGTGTGCGGCCTCTGGCACCAGCGCTCGCTAACCGCGAGATGTTCATCTACCTGCACAAGCGCCACGCGCCACTTGCACCGAAACTCGCGGAGGCGCTGCGCGCGATGAAGCGCGAAGGTTTCTATCAGCGGGTCTATAGCCAGAAGCTCATGCCCTATCGCGAGGCGCCTGCACCGTGAAGCTTGCTGGTATGGACCGCAGCAGGTTGCGTTCACCACTTGCCCGGCGCCTGATCGTTGCCATTATTCTCTTCAGTTCGGCAATCACTCTGATTCTGACCGCCATCCAGCTTTACGGGCAATACCGTAACGACGTGAATGACATTGAGACCGATCTTGCCCAGATCGAGAGGGTGCACCTGAAGACCCTTACCCAATCGCTGTGGGCGACCAACAACAAGGATCTGGCGCTGCAGCTGGAGGGGCTGGTGCAGGTACCGAACTTTGAATACGTCGCCGTGCATGAAGGCGAGAAGCTGTGGGCGCAGGCGGGGCAGCGTACCGCGCACAATGGTATCGAACGAAGCTATCCGATGATTTACCAGCATCGCGATGCGACTCGCCAGATCGGCATGCTCAGCGTGGTCGTGAGCCTCGATGCCGTCTACCAACACCTGCTGAATCAGGCCTTCTTGCTGCTCGCGAGCAACGCCTTAAAGACCTTTCTGGTCGCCGGTTTTATGTTCGCGTATTTTCACTGGTTGGTGAATCGCCATCTGCTGAGCGTCACTGGCTACATGCGTGGCCTGGACCCACACCGGCCTGCGCCACCCTTGGCGCTGTCGCGCCCGCCCCGGCGCAGGCCGGATGAGTTCGACGAGCTGACTGCGGCGATCAACAGCATGAACGAAAAAGCGTACGCGGCACTCACGGCGCTGAGCACGAGTGAGCAGCGCTTCCACGCCATCGCCGACTACACCGTGGATTGGGAGAACTGGGTCGGGCCAGACGGCAAGCTGATCTGGGTGAATTCGTCGGTCGAACGTCTTACCGGTTACTCGCCCCAGGAGTGTCTGGCGATGCCGGATTTCCCCATGCCGTTGATGGCCGACGTCGCGGATCGCGACCGTCTGCGCAACGAGTTCAGCAAAGCTGTACACGGTGGCCGCGGGGAGAACTTCGAATTTCTGTTACGCCAGAAGGACGGCGGGCAACGCTGGGTGACGGTCTCCTGGCAGCCCATCTACGGGAGCAATAACGAGCCCCTTGGGCACCGTTCGAGTGTGCGCGATATCACCGAGCGCAAGCGCCTGGAGCTGGAGTTACAGGACAAGGTGCTGGAACTCGAGCAATCCGAGGATATCCAGAAACGCCTTGTCGTGAAGGCGTACCAGGAACAGGCACGTATGTCCTCGCTCCTGTCGGCCATGAACATCGGTATCCTGTTCGAGGATGTGGGCAACCGCGTCATTTACTTTAACCCGGCGTTCCGCCGCATCTGGCTCATTCCGGATACCATCGATCTGGCCGGGCGCGCAACGAGTGACGTCATGAGCCTGTCGGCCAACGTGCTGGCGAGACCGGATCATTTCTCCAAGTACATCCTGCATGTGTTGGGCACACATGAGGTCAGCGACACGTTCGAGGTTGTGATGGCCGATGGACGGGTAGTGACCCAGCTTTCCTACCCGGTGCGCGACAACGATGGGCGATTCATCGGGCGGTTATGGATTTACGAGGATATTACGCGTGAGCGTCAGACGGCCGAGCAGCTTATTTATCTGGCCGAACGCGACTCGCTCACCGGCCTGTATAATCGTCATCGGTTTCAGGAAGAACTGGCGCGCATGCTGGCAGATGTGGAGCGGCGCGAGTCGCACGGATCACTGTTGTTCTTTGATCTCGATGAGTTCAAGTACATTAATGACACCTTTGGACACCGTGCCGGCGATTCCATGTTGATCCGCGTGGCCGGTGAGGTGCATGCCCTGGTGCGGCGCAATGAAATTATCAGTCGCATCGGGGGCGACGAGTTTGCCGTGCTGTTGCCGGATGCGACCGAGGCCGAGGCCACGCACCTGGCCGAGCGCATCATTCGTGCCATCGCCCAGATTCCATTCCGCTTCGAGGGCCAGAACCTGCGCCTCACCACCAGTCTCGGCATCGCGCACTATCCGCAACATGGCGCAGACGCCGAGGAACTGGTTTCGCACGCCGATGCCGCCATGTATCAGGCGAAGGAGGCCGGCAAGAATGCCTGGCGCGTGTATCGCCACGATCTGGATGCCTCGCGTGAGATGCTGCATCGCCTTTCCTGGAACGAACGTCTGGGCAATGCGCTGGAAAACAACCTGTTGCGGCTGCATTTCCAGGGCGTCTACCACGCGGCGGATGGCAGCCTGGCGCATCTGGAAGCGCTGGTGCGCATGCAGGATGAAACCGATCCCGAGCGCATCATCATGCCCGGCCACTTTATACCGGCGGCCGAAAAAACCGGCAAGATCCTGGATATCGATCGGTGGGTGATTCGCGAGAGCATCGCCCTGCTCAGGCGTATCCCGAACCTGCCGGCGATTGCCGTCAACATCTCCGGACGCTCGTTCGATGAGCCCACGTTGCCGCGCTATATTGCCGAGCAGCTGATCGAGCAGGGCGTTTCACCCAAGCGCCTGATGGTGGAACTCACTGAAACCTCAGCGGTATCCGACCTGCACGACGCCCAGCGTTTTATCGAAGCCTTGCGGCAGACCGGTTGCCGGGTGTGCCTGGACGATTTCGGCACCGGATTTTCTTCGTTTGCCTATCTGAAGCACCTCAAGGTCGATATTCTCAAGATTGACGGCCTGTTCATTCGCGATTTGCCGAACGATCACGACAACCAGGTGTTTGTAAAATCCATCGTGGACGTGGCGCGCGGCATGAACAAGATTACCGTGGCCGAGTTTGTCGAGGATGCCGAGACGCTTGTCATGCTGAAAGCCTTTGGTGTCGACATGGTGCAGGGTTATCATTTGGATATGCCACGCGCCAATCATCCGGCCCTCGACCTGTGATTCAATCTCAATTTAATGCACGCGCGAGAGTTTCTCGAACAGGGTGATGCGCCGTCGCTCGACCTTGATGTAGCCTTTGTTGGCGAGGTCCTTCAGGATGCGGCTCACCATTTCGCGCGAGGCGCCCACCATGCTGGCGATTTCCTGGTGGGTGAGCTTCTGGTCGATGACCAGATGATTGTCCGAGGGTTTGGCCAGACTGAGCAAAGTACGCGCCACGCGCCCGTAGACATCGAGCAGCGCGAGGTTGCGCACATTGCCAGAGAGCACGCGCACGCGCTGGGTGAGGGTGCGAATGAGGTTGTAGGCGATGTCCGGATGGCTGGCGAGACAGTCCTTGAACGCAGCCTTGGTCATGACCGCGACGCGCGTCGGTTCCATGGTCATCACCGAGGCGGAGCGCGGCGCATCGTCGAGCAGGGCCATTTCGCCGAAGTAGTCGCCGCTGCCCTGGATGTTGAGAATCGCCTCGCTGCCCTCGTCGTCGCAGACGTAGACCTTCACCTTGCCGTACAGAATAAAGTAGAGAGAGTCGGACTTGTCGCCCTCCTGCAGGAGAATGGCATGGGCCGGGAAGGTCTTGGCCAGCGTATGCCGGGCGATGATATCCAGTTCCTTCTTGCCGAGACCGGTGAAGAGTGGGATGTTATCGAGCATGATGGAAACCACTCTATCACGTCGGGTGTGAGGCGCGAATGCGACAACCCCGCACCCAAGACAGAACCCAAGACAGAACCCACCCGGCGCCGTCTACGCCGCCCGGGCGCAGCATGATGCTGCGCCGGATTTTTCCGGGTCTTGTCCTCGGACTTGCGGCCGGTCTCGCCGGAGCGTTCCTGAGCATTTCACCCGCGGGTCTCGACCTCGAGGAGCGCTTCGGGCTCGATGGGCTGTTTCTGTTGCGCGGGCCGCGCCCGCCCCCGTCCGAGGTGGTGGTGGTATCCCTCGACAAGGCCTCGGCCGAGCGTTTCGGACTCCCCAATGAGCCGCGCCAGTGGCCGCGCGGCTTGCATGCGCGGCTGGTCGACAATCTGTCACGCGCCGGCGCTGCGGTGATTGGCTTCGACATCATTTTTCAAGAGCCGCGTGATCCGGTCGAGGACCGGCAGTTCGTGCAGGCCGTGCGCCGGGCCGGCAACGTGGTGCTATTCGAGTATTTGAGAAAAGAGACAGTACCGCTCACCGATGCCGTAGGCGGTAACGCCGGTGAGGTGGTGACCGAGCGTCTGATTCAGCCGTTGCCGTCGTTAGTGCAAGCCGCAGCCGCGACGGCACCGTTTCCTTTGCCCAAGGTGCCGGTCAAGGTGAGTCAGTTCTGGCTCTTCAAGGGCGGCGCCGGCGATCCAGCGACGTTGCCAGTAGTGATGCTGCAGCTGCGCGCGCTCGCCGCCTACCCGGATTTGCTGCGCCTGCTGCGCGAAGCCAGCCCGCTGGCGGCGGGGCTCCCGGCCGATGCCGACGCCATCCTGCGTGAGCGGAAATTGCGACTGGTCATGGAACAGTTGCGCGCGCTCCTGCAGCAACCCGGGGTGGGCGAGCAGGTGCGGGCGCGGCTCGCGGCCGACACCGCGCTGGCGCCGGCGACGCGCCGGATGCTGACGGCGCTGGTGCGCGTCTACCAGGACAAGGACAGCCGCTATCTCAACTATTATGGCCCGCCGCGCTCGATTACGACGCTACCGTACTACCAGGTCTGGCAGGCGGATGGAAGCCGCGCCGCGCCGCAATTCGACCTGCGCGGCAAGATGGTCCTGATTGGTTTCTCCGAACGTTTGCAGCCGGAGCAACAGGACGGTTTCTACACGGTCTACTCGCAGGAGGCGAGCGGTCTGGATATCAGCGGGGTTGAGATCGTCGCCACCGCCCTGGCGAACATGGTCGAGGACAACCCGGTGCAGCCGCTCAACCCGGGCGCGCAACTCGTGCTGGTCCTGTTGTGGGGCCTGCTCGTCGGGATGTTGGCGATGGTCTGGCGCGCCGGCCGGGGAATCGCGGCGGTGGCGGCCGCGGCGCTCGCCTATCTGGTCGTTGCGCTCCAGCTGTTTACGGTGCACACCCTGTGGCTGCCGCTGGTCGTGCCGCTCGTGATCCAGGCGCCGACAACGCTGTTCGCCGCGTTGCTGTGGCATTACCGCGATGTGGCGCGCGAGCGCAATCGCATTCGCCAGGCCTTTCGCAATTACCTGCCCGAGCGCGCGGTGGCAGCGTTGGCACGTGACCTGAGTGCTGCGCCCGGTGGCGAGCTCATGCACGGCGTTTGCCTGGCCACGGACGCCGCGCGCTACACGACGCTCGCCGAACACATGGCGCCGGAGGCGCTGGCGGCGCTCATGAACCGCTATTACGAATCGCTGTTCCAGCCGGTGCGCGTGCACGGGGGGTTCGTCTCCGATGTCGTGGGCGACGCGATGCTCGCGGTCTGGGCGCAGGTGAAGCCCGATGCCGGCCAGCGGGCGCAGGCTTGTCGCGCGGCGCTTGACGTTGCACAGGCGGCAGAGCGCTTCAGTCAGTCGCTTGAATCCGCAGGCTTATCGACGCGCATCGGTCTGCACGCCGGTCCGATCCTGCTCGGTAACATCGGTGCGGCGGATCATTTCGAATATCGCGCCGTGGGCGACATTGTGAACACCGCCGCGCGGCTACAGGCGCTGAACAAGCTCCTCGGCACCCGCGTGCTCGTTTCGCGCGAAACCGTAGACGGGCTCGACGAGTTTCGGGTGCGCGACCTGGGTGTGTTCCTGTTGCCCGGCAAGACCCGGCCGACAGCCGTGCTGGAGTTACAGGGTGTCGCACAGACTGCCACGCACGTTGGACTCGGACTCGCGCAGGACTTTGCTACCGCACTGCGGGAATTCAAAGAGCGCGGTTTTGCCAGAGCGCGCACCAGTTTTGTGCAACTACTGGAACGTTTTCCCCAGGATGGGCCCTCCCGCTACTACTTGGCACTGTGCGAACACTATCTCGCCCGCCCGCCCGGGCCCGCCTGGGACGGCGTCGTGACAGTCGCCGGCAATCAGGCAGAAATATAAGAGTTGTCTAACGTGTATCGCGCGTGATCCAGCATCACCTCATCTCGCATTGATTGTTTGACATCCATTGCTGCGTATCGCAATAATGCCCCACCACTATAAAGGTTATATTAAAAGTGTGGTGGGGCAGCAGGTACGCATGGCCCGCATACGCACCGTCACACCGGTGTGTATTCCAAAGATGTACGGGCGCTGACCTGTTCGGACTTCCAGGCGCAATACTTGCGTCATGCTTTCACAACAACAACACAATAAGGAAGTGGAGGGGTACGCGCATGCGGGCCTTGGCACGACAGATAGTTCTGTTGCTTGGTTTTTTGCTCGCCGGACTCAGCACGGCGCACGCGGGCACCTGCGAAAAATCCGTGGGTCGGCTGGTGTCGCAGCAAGGCACGGTTGAGGCGCGCGGCCCGGAGCAGGCCGCTTGGCACATGGCGCAACTCAATGAAAGCTTTTGCCACGGTGACGCCATCCGCACCGGCGCGCGCTCCCGCGCCGCCCTGGTGCTCGCGAATGAAACCATTGTTCGCCTCGACCAGCTCACCACCCTCACACTTTCCGGCCTCGACGACCAGGCAACATTCTGGGTCGATCTGCTTACTGGTGCGGCGCATTTCCTGAGTCGCACGCCGCGTGCCTTGAAGGTCAAGACGCCCTACGTCAATGCCGGTGTCGAAGGCACCGAGTTCGTGGTGCGCGCCGACCAGAACGAAGGCAGCGTCACCGTGCTCGAAGGCCGCGTGCGCGCCGACAATCCGCAGGGTGAAGTCGTGCTCGGCAGCGGCGAATCGGTTGCCGCACGCGCCGGTCAGGCGCCGACGGCGCGGCTGGTCGCGCGTCCGCGCGATGCCGTGCAGTGGTCACTGTATTATCCGCCGCTGTTTGATCCCGGCGCGCTCACCGCCGACGACGACTGGACCGAGTCCGCACGGCGTTCGGCGGACGCGTACCTGGCCGGCGACAGCGCCGGTGCCTTCGCGGCCATCGCCGCGGTACCGGAGAACGTCAGCGATGCGCGCTTCTTCAATTACCGCGCCGGGCTGTTCCTGTCGGTGGGCCGGGTGGACGAGGCGCAGGCCGACATCGCACGGGCACTCGGTCTCGCGCCCGGGAACGCACATGCGCAGGCGCTGCAATCGATGGCCGCACTCGCGCGCAACGACAAACTCGCGGCGCTCGATCTCGCCCGCAGGGCCAACGCACGCGACCCGGAGTCGGCCCCGGCGTGGATCGCACTTTCGTACGCGCAACAGGCGGCGTTCGACCTCGACGGCGCACGCGCGAGTGTCGAGCAGGCGCTGCGCCGCGACCCGCGCAACGTGCTTGTCCTGGCGCGCCTGTCGGAACTGTGGCTGTCGCTCGGCGATCTCGACCGCGCCCTGGAGACGGCCAACCGCGCCGTCGCGCTCAACCCGAACATCGCGCGCACCCAGACCGTGCTCGGCTTCGCCTATCTCACCCAGATCAAAACCGCCGACGCCAAACGGGCGTTCGACAAGGCCATCGCCCTCGATTCCGCTGACCCACTGCCGCGTTTGGGTCTGGGCCTCGCCCTGATCCGCACCGGCGACCTCGAAGCCGGCCGGCGCGAAATCGAAATCGCCGCGGCGCTCGACCCGAACAATGCCCTGATCCGCAGCTACCTCGGCAAGGCCTACTACGAAGAAAGGCGCAACCGCCTGGCCGCCGCGCAGCTCGACATGGCCAAGCAGCTCGACCCGCACGATCCCACCCCCTGGTTCTACGACGCCATCCGCAAACAGACCGAGAATCGCCCGGTCGAGGCGCTGCGGGATGTCGAGAAGTCGATCGAACTCAATGACAACCGCGCCGTGTATCGCTCGCAACTGTTGCTCGATCAGGACCTGGCAGCGCGCAGCACCAGCGTCGCGCGCATCTATCAGGATCTCGGTTTTCAGCAGCGCGCCCTGACCGAGGGTTTCCTGTCCGCCACCGCCAACCCGGCCAACGACGCGGCACACCGCTTTCTCGCCGAATCGTATGCTTCGCTGCAGCGTCACGAGATCGCGCGCGCCAGCGAGACGCTGCAGGCGCAGCTGTTACAGCCGCTCAATGTCAATCCGGTGTCGCCGCAGATCGCCGAGCGGAACCTCGGCGCGCTCGAGCGTTCCGGTCCCTCGACGGCCGGCTACAACGAGTTCAATCCGCTGTTCGTCCGTGATCGCGATACGGTGCGCCTCTCCGGCGTGGGTGGCAGCCATGATACCTGGGGCGATGAGCTGGTGGTGGGCGGACTGCATGGCGGCGTCGCTTACAGCCTTGGGCAGTATCACTACCAGACCGACGGTTTCCGCACCAATAGTGATCTGGAGCAAAACCTCTACAACGGCTTCGTGCAGCTCGCGCTGTCACCGGCGTCGAGCCTCCAGTTTGAGGCGCGCACCCTTGAGCAGGAAAACGGCGACCTGCGGCTGCGCATGGACCCGACTAAGGTTTCCACGGTGCTGCGCGAGCAGCGCAACGAGGATACCCTGCGCCTGGGTTATCGCCTCAACCTTACCTCAGGGTCGGATCTGATCGCCTCGGTCATTCGTCGACGCGGCGATTTGACTGTGAATGATTCCGTCAATGCGAATCCAATCATCCGGATTAATACCTCAACAGAGAACAATATCGATGGCTATAACGGTGAGGTGCAGTATCTGTCACACATTGCCCGGCACAGGTACCTTGCAGGAGCGGGATACTACGACAGTGACGGTACCCAGAAAGCAGTCCGCACCGTCGTTAACCGCATAACTGGCGTAACGTTATCGAGCACGACGACTATACGTGATTTGCCCGAGAACCAGAGCAATGCCTACCTGTATTCGTATCTGAATCCGGCCTCAGGCCTGGTGGTGACGCTCGGCGCGAGTGTCGATTACTTCTCTTCAACCTTCGACGACACACAGCAGGTCAATCCGAAGGTCGGTGTAGCGTGGAACCCCGCGGTTTCAACCACGGTGCGCGCCGCCGCGTTCCGGGTGCTGAAGCGATCGCTCGTGTCCAGCCAGACGCTTGAGCCGACTCAGGTTGCCGGTTTTGCCCAGTTCTTCGATGATGTATCTGCCACCGATTCCTGGCGCTATGGCATCGGGCTCGACCAGAAATTCGGCGGCAGGCTGCTCGCGGGACTGGAGCTGACCCAGCGTGACCTGGAGGTGCCAATTGTCTCTGGTTCGACTATATCGCGCTTCGAGCCACAGCAGGAGCTGGCGCACCGTCTGTATGTCTACTGGACGCCGGTCGATCGCATTGCGCTCGGTGCCGAGTACTCTTTCGAAGAGCTAACGCGCGACCGTGGCGAGTTTGCGGTTTTCACGTTTCCCGATGAAGTTAAGACCCATCGAGTGCCGATCACTCTTGGTTATTTCGACCCGCGCGGTGTTTACGTCCGGCTACGCGCCACCTTTTATGACCAGCGGGTCGCGCAGGCTACATCCCTGACAGCAACAACTGAGCTGACGGATGATTTTTGGTTGACCGACCTGGAAATGGGTTACCGACTACCGCGCCGGCTGGGCATTGCCAGTCTGGATGTGCGCAACCTGTTCGACAAGGACTTTCTGTACGAAGGAGTCAATTTCCAGACTGGAGCCGCGCGCCAATCGCCGATTCAGCCGGGGCGCTCGGTGTTCCTGAATTTGACGGTCGGTTTTTAGTGACCGCTTAAAACGATGTCGTCAAGGGCGCAACCGTTCGATGCCAGTCGTGCGGTTGCGCCAGTTGTGCATAGTCCAGGGGAGTAACACCACCATCCACAAACCACTGAGGAGCGCCATGAATACGAATAATATCAAAGTTGTTCTTTCTGCCGTGCTGTTCGCGGCCATGACCGGATGCGCGTCCTATCCGGAACACGTCTCGTTGAGTGACGGGCAAAAACGAGCAATGAAGGAAAACAAAGCGCAGGCAGCAGTCGCAATGACGGAGGAGGGTCAACTGATCACGTTCGACAAGAACGGCGGCAAGTCATCCCTAACTCGCTGCACGGTCGAACCGGAAGGTAAGGGCGAACTGAAACAGTGTCCCAGCCTGATGAAAGGCGCTACGGTCCAGAGTATCCGCAGCCTGACTTTCATAAAGAGCAAGTACAATCCGGAATGTTGGATCATTATCGACCCGACTTGGGGTTTTGCTGAGCAGATTTGCTGGTAACGTACACAGTCCGGTAGGGTGGGCGCGGTGTTTGCGCCCACGCGTTCTGATGTCAAACCCGCGTGGGCAAGTCTGTTTGTCAACCCTGCGGGTTGCGCCGGTTATCAGCTAGTGTCAATTCCCATCTGTTGTCGTTCCAGAAAGGCCGGCCTTCGTGCCGGCCTTTCTTATTGTCATTTCCCGCCATCGAACGATAATTCTGGATTCGGCCCCTATTAAGACATTGGTGGTCGTAGAAAGCCGGGCCCGCTAACAGCCCGGCAGGGTGGTCACGCTCGGGGCTGCAAGACAAGTTTCCTGCCGGGCCTATTGATCCGACTGGCCCCACGTGTACCCAGTGTTATTCCTCCCGTTCTGTGAGATTTCTCACAGCGTCCCTGAAAGCACAGTCCTAGAGTGGCCACAGTATCAGGCCACATTCATTGTTGATGTGGCGAATGGCCTCGGTATGGGCCTCGTCCATCGCACTGGAGGATCCAATGCCATCCATGCTGGAGAACAACCATTATTACGCCGCACGCCGCTTCCTGCAGAAAGGGCAGCGCGAGTCGGCGCTGGTGATTGCCGGAGATCTGTTGCGCTCCGCCTCTGGACGCGAGCTAGCATTCAGCTTGTTGGCCGAGATGTACCCCGAGGCGCCCAAGGACCAGGCCTCCTTCGCAGGATCGTCATCGCGCAGCTTTGGCGGTGACGCCGCGCTGGCAGCGGAAGAGCAGGTAGATTAAGACGATCGGTGCCGTACGCGGAATTCAGCGACCAGCAGCTATTTCGTAAATGTGTGAAGTAGTTCACAGCAGCCGCGGGCATTCGTGCATAAATTAGGCCGCAAGGCCTGAAACAAAACAATTTCGATAAATGCCAAGCAGTGTAAGGATCCGCTATCAATCATGTCGTAGCCCAGTTTGGGTGGCGATACCGTGTCAGGTGTGTCGTGCGCTTTCAACGCAACAATTGAAAAGGAAAGAACCATGATTTGCAACGCGATACTAGAACCGGTTGTCACCATTGTTCGGACCCTGATTCAGGTTGCCCGACAGATTGTGAGAACAGTGTGTGACTGGGTAAGTTCGACAATTACCGTAATCAAGGAAGTTGTGCAGAAAGTATGCAGTTGGCTGCCTTGGCCGTTAAGCGAGCTTTGTAAGTGGGTGACGAAGCTAATCGAGGTTGTTGAGACTGTCTGGAATTGGGTTTGTCACGATGTCATCGAAACGATTTTCGAGTGGGTTGAGATTATTACGGAGTATGTCATTTACGTATTGAAGTGGGTTTGCTGGGTCATCGACTGGGTTGTCCGGTTACCGGGGCTGTTGTTGTGTTTTGTCGGCATAAAGCCGAGGAAGTTTATCGGCGTCTGCGTGAAAGTTCTGGCAGACCGTGCCGGAAATCCAGCGATTCCTGTTAACGATGTTCGCGCCATGATGCGCGATGCCGCCGCCATCTTTAGACGCTGCAATGTCGAGTTGGTGGTGTGCAGTCTCGAAATTGTAGTGAAGCCTGAATTCCTGGACTCCACAACATGCGAATTATCCGGAATGTTTAGGCGGTTTTTCACCTGGTTTTCCAGCAACGGTTGCGGTTGCTGCTCTATGGCCACGGTTTATTTTGTCCACGATATTGTGAATCCACCCGGCTCGGTGGTCAGCGGATGCGCATATCCCGGAACGGATTGGGTCACTGTCGACGCAGAGGGTGATGGTACCGTCGTTGTTCAGGAGATCGGACACTTGTGCGATCTATGGAGTCATTCATCCGACCCTGACAATGTCATGACCGATCAGTCTGGCGGAACCCATGACCAAGTTACTGAAACACAATGTTGCATGATCCGAACCTCAAGGTTTGCCTCACTTCATCCCCCGTGTGACTTGCTGAGGCTTGGTAAAGCCGGGATTAAAGAATTCCTTGAACACTCCACCGGGAAACCACATGGAAGAAAAAAACGTGGCCGGCATGGCGAGTGAAAACGGTGTTTCGCCCTGTTGTTTGCCAGCAGGCAACATTTTGCAGGGCTAGATGAATACTGCCAAAGACAAGGAGGTGATGCGGCACGAAATAAGAGTTCAATATACCTTATGCGCGATGTCAGCATAAGTTCTCAAATGCGCTTCGACATGAATTTCGGAACGCATATCCATTCACTCGAAAGACAAGGAGATTGGTCATGGCACATAACGAAGTAGAAGGAAATGTGATCGGTGAAGTATGGCGAGCACAGGAGACGGCGAAGGAAATTACCTATTTCACAATCCAAGGACAAAAGAATTGGTTCAGGATTGAGTACACCGGAGACCTGATGCTTGAGCGCGCAAATTATATGGCTGCCAAGCTAAAGGCGGCTGCCGCTGGTGGCAGCGGAATTGAAGTAGGGGTGGATTACGATACGCTTACTGTGGGTGAGCCACCCAATCTTCCTCTGAGAACCTTCAACCTGGTGAAGTACATTCAAGTCCGGGCGTAGATTCACCAAAAAAGTCAGCGCAACTGTCAGGCGGGGCGGCGTCTAGCAAAACGCCCCGCCTGACCACTATTCCGACCAGACGCGATAGCGACGGTGAGCTTGGCGCTGGCAGCGAAAGAGCAAGGAGCCAAGAC
>Ga0180070_1000002_pt1 | contig 21382 bp, 23 predicted proteins | sample EasRiv293_16_10D_FD_123020 | JGI IMG/M metagenome (GOLD analysis project Ga0180070, IMG submission 123020) | Soil microbial communities from meander-bound floodplain in the East River, Colorado, USA - East River metaG ERMLT293_16_10D | ecosystem: Environmental > Terrestrial > Soil > Floodplain ... | reverse complement strand
GGCCTCCGGGACATTGTCTAAGTAGGAGGTCCGCGCCCTGAAATCATCAAGAAAAGCATCCTGGTCCTCAAAGCTTTTGCCGCGAGTGCCTTCAAAGAATTCAGTGCGCAATATATCACCGCGCTCCTTATAGTCTTTACGATATTGCTGTTCCTGTTTAAACCCTTCCATGGCAGCATTTGCAGATGCAAGGTCTGCATCGCGCTTGGCCTCCATTGCTGGGCGCATGAACTCGCGATCTTTTTGCTGTTGCTCGTATTGCTGCTGTTCACGCTGCGCCTGCTCCTTCCGCATGCGTGTATTCTGGGCGCGTTCCATAAGCGCCGCAGACTTATTGGCAATGTCCAATACGTCGTAACCTTGTGCTTTGTCGGAGATAAATCTTGCTTCGCCCATTGTAGTATGTTTTTGATTGTTACAGTATTAAGCCATTGCTCCGGCGTCCATGCCACCGCCCATATCCGTGGCTCCTCCACCAAAAGAAGATGCATCACCAGCGCCTCCACCACCAAAGGAATCAGCCCATGCGCCCCCACCACCGTCGTTGGACGCACCATCATTCATTCCTCCGCCACCTCCACCTTTCTTACTGCCCATACCCTTGAACATAGAATTAGCTCCTCCACCTCCACCACCACCGCCGCCCATGCCACTCGCTTGACCAAATGTCGCATCGCCAGCCGATAATCCATACCAGAATGCGTTCTTGCGGATGTTCTGACTGGCCTGTTCGGCATTCATCCACTCCTGCTTGGCTGAACGATTGGATTCGTCCACTGTCAGGCTTTGCGATGGCGTTACCATCATGCTAAGTGGACTCATTGGGTTAATCCTAGACAGCGATGCCAGCTGACCCATAATACTTTGGCTCTGTGCATTGGCTTGATATTGATTCATACCGAAATCACGAAGCAAACTATAATCGTTTGCCTGCCCTCGCACGCCGGTCTTGATCCCGCGCTCAGCCGCTAACCGGCCTAAATTGTTTTGCATTTCATCGCTCATCTCTCCCCTAGAATAAGAATCTGCGTTGCTTGTCATTTGGCTGGCCCACTTACTATATCCAGGCACAGCCATCTCTAAGAGATCTAGTTGCTGCTTCTGGTTGAATTCGTTCGTACGACGCGTGAGCATCTCAGTTAGAGGTGCATTGGCTGCATTGGCATCGAGTGCGCGACGTTGGCTTTCTTGTAAGGAAACCTCTGGCGCTTGACCAGGTGCCTTCTGGTTTCGCGCTGTCATATAAGTAGTCAGGAATTCTAGCGCCATAAATTATTGTGTAGTTGACCAACCTTCATTCATGTCCTTGTAAGAGTTCTGGGCCGCGCTATCAGTTGGTTTACCCTTGCTCATAGCTGATGCATTGGTGTTCGCCCATGCGCCAGAACTAGCCCAGATCGCATTTTTACGGATATTCTTAGCGGTCTGTTCGGCATTCAGCCAAGCCTGTTTAGCCGACCTATTGCTCAGTGCGGTACCTAACGCTTCATCCATTGTAGTATACATTTCCTGTACTCCAGCTACATCGGCCTTGGACATGCGTTCCAATTGTGCCATGATGTTTTGCGAATATTGCACGTTCTGTAGTTGTGCCTGTCCAAAGCTCTTAAGCAAGCTATAATCGCCAGCCTGCCCCCTGACAGCACCTCCCCATGCTTGTTCGGCCTGTTTTCGCACCAGTGTGTTCGACTGACCGGTGTCTAGCTTGCCTGAACTATAGCCCTTAGCGGTTTCAGCAAGGTCTTTAGCCCATGCTGTATAGCCCGGCATTGAGGCTTCAAGATCTCGTGATTTCTGCTGTTGCGCCGATTCGTTAGCTTGCCGCGTGAGCATTTCATAACCGGGTAGATTCGCATAATTGGAATTTAGGTTATTGGCTTGTACATCACGTACGTTTACATCGCCAGCATAAGCAGGGGCACGCTGATTGCGCGCACTCATCTGAGCCCCGGCGTGTGCCGAGACCGCAGCCCCTATCGCAGCGAATATTTTCCACATCATAAGTTTAGTACACGAATCCCGTGACCCATACCTCTGCGTTGTTTGTTGATATGTTCACTAATTCAGTGGCCCAATACAGCGTAGTGCCGCTGAGTTTAACGTCTCCTGCAATTTGCGCGGTCGCCGCACAAGCACTATCGTCTCGTGAGGCATAGGCTAAAGCATAAAGTACATCACTGGCTGCTGTACTGATCACATTCGTGCCGTGTGCTTTTATTGATGCCGAAATTGATTGCGGCCCGCCGAAACCTGTAGAGCACCCAGTATTGAGCCGTACTTTTACAGCCTTCAATGTTTCACTGGCGAGTCCTGCGCTGGCCTTCAGAGATGTTAAATCTACCGAAAGCCATCCGCCAGACGCCCCAGTTGCAGTAGCAACAAGTTGATGCGTATCGAATAGGTAGGTACGATCATAGGCGACTGTAGCCACCTCCGGGATAGCCCGCTTCCAAGTGCCAGATGCCGTATCATAGACTTTTATCGCGCTAGATCCGATATTCCATACTGCCCATCCACCCATAGGACTAGCAATAGCGTTCATCTGTGCCTCAGTAACTTCTGGCAGCCGTACGTTTGTGAGAGACCAGTCGGCCCCATCCCAAATATACCATCCCATGAAAACACCGCTGCCATCGAGTCGGAACCACGGAAGAGACCGATTGTCTTCCGTGGGTGTAGTGGCTCCATAATTAATGCCGTTAAAATCCTCTAGCCCGTTAATCTCCATATAGTCTTGCACCATCTGCAAGATGTCATCTGGATTGGCCGGTATCTCGTAGCCCTCCGGTGTGGCGAGCCGTTGGAGTAGTGGTGTAAGTGCCATATTTGTTGTTAGTTAACCTACGCCAAACCATGAGCCTAGTCGATGTGGCCAATGGATAGAATAAGATTTTTGGGTTATGTGATAAGCGTGAAATGCCTCAGGCGGTAGAACCGTACAAAGCGCCATTATATCTGGAGTTATCCAGTCATATGCATTAGCCCTCCTTGGAGATGTGAAATTAGCAATAAATAAACGCAGGACCTGGCTGCCCTTATCGGCGTAAAATAGATTTAATTCGCATTTGCATGTCATTGTCAGGCCGAACATCATTGTCCTACACGTGGCGAGTAGATCATGGAAACTGCGTATGGGCTTAGTATCAATGTCGGCATATAAACCACCACAACGTTCCACAATAATCAATCGCGCATAGTTGGAAATTTGCGCCATATCTAAGCACGGATCGGCAATCATTGCGTTTAGAATAATGTCGTTTAATTCAGTAATGTCCTGCATCCCCCATATCTTAATCGTATATCCTGGATGCAGTTTACGCCATGCATCAATAAACCCCAAACATAATGCAGGAATCGCCTTACTGGAACGGCTAATCCATATAAAATGTATGTTCTTATCCATTCAATTTATTGCACCAATACAGCTATATTAAATACCATAGGGCTGTTGGTTCCAGTATGCGTGATGGTCATTGAGCCAGAGGCGGATACGCGAATGAACGCTCCGATCTCAAAAGAATTGTCCTGGACGGTAACGGGTATGGAGAACTCTGATGTGATCCCGTCAGTGACAGCGATAGATGTTACATTTATAGGTTCACCTGGTACATCGAATATCCCGAGAGAGACGAAGAAATCACCAGAACACACAATTTCACTAATAACGTCCATATAGTTAATAGAATTAATATTAGCGATCAATTGGTTACTTCCAACATCGGGGGTATCAACAGGAATTAGGTAATTCGTGTTATTTCCAGTTGCGTCCCATTCCGCACAATCATCGAATGTCTCATCACGATCTGCAAAGGTTTGTGTATCTTCTGTACGTGCCCACACAACTACGCGATGAATTTTGGCATGGCCCGTGAGGACCACCTTAATCTGAAACTCGAATCCGACATGCGCAAACGTACCATCACCTAAATCAACTTCCGGGATCGTAACTGTACGAATCTGTGGCCTTCCCTGTGTTGTGAGGTTCTGTGGAATATATGGCGTTACGTTAGTGACCGATTGTTTCACACGAGCGCACACATCCACCGTGTCCCACAGGTTCCACTTTACCTGATTGTCTTTACGCCAATAGACCTTTAATTGGGCCTGTTCTTTAATGTCAGACAAGAAAATATCGCATCGGCTCAGGCGCTTTAAGGCTGAACTATTTTGCCATGAACGCCGTGGTAGTTCGATTTCTTTGTAAATTGGACTGTCGGCGTAACTAGCCTCTGTACCGTTGTAGGTGAATGATTGATCCTTACTAGCCTCCGGTAGTATTTCCCATAAACGATTATTCCCGTCAACATCATGAGAAATCGCAAAGGCTCGGTCGCGGCCATCAAACTTGCCTCGCACTAGTTTCTGAAAATACAGACCCGTCCACTCGCCGTCATAGGCAGGCATACCCACCGCACGCATACTGCTGACAGGAGAAAAGTCCAGAGCTATGAGCTTTCTGAAATTTGTCCCTCCAAGATCATTAAGAAATGGTGATGCTGTACTCAAGTACCTATTCTTAAAAAAGATACTACTTACGTCCTTGAGGTGTTTGTCGCTTTCGTGGTCTATGATTCTACTGATTTCTTCCGAAACGGGCGTACTACCAGCAGTCGCCTCACTACCCACCGATGATCGAATCGACCGGATCGAGCCGTCTGAATCGCGCCACACAATATCTTGATTAACCTCGGCAATACTGCCATGCGAGGCACAGCCAGAGTTCAGCAAGATGGGCTGAATGAATCCCGGCATCTGCTGCCACAAGTCGCGATCTGTAATATCGGCTCGTAAAGAATCCGCACTGCTTGCTCCGAAAACAATCAATGCTCCGTAACCTGCTGCACCGGTGGCTGGCATGCCAGAGATCGCCGTTATCTTGTTCTTGAAATAGAATGCACCACCACCAATAAAATACTGATTCTCGGTAAATCGTAGTTCTGAGGCATCAGTGCTGGTCTTAATGTCGCCCGCGACTAGTTCATTATCGTTTATGACCACCCACAATCTACCATTGATATAGGCCATCATGCGACCGCGCGGAACCTCAGGATAAACATTGTCTCCATTCAACTCCTTGCTCACGAGACCCGTTACGTCTGACCTACGGGCTGTACTACCATTGTATAGTACGGGATTGCTTTCGCCGTCTTGAATTATCAGATAACCGCTCGTTTCTTCCATCCAGCACTCTGGCAATGCAGGGGAATTAATGAATCCAAGCGAGATCTCCTCATACGAAAAATCTTTAGATGTAACGCGGACGCGATAGAGCCGTCCTGCTATGGATACAACAAGCATTCCGTGCTGGATAGAGAAATAGCTCACACCCTGTACTTTACCAGTAGGTAACAGAAGTTTTTCCTTGAGCCCCATGCGGGTACTCGACTTACCTCCACGTATCTGGCCATTAACCTGCCATGCAAGAGAATTCTGCTGTAGGAGCATTGGATCATAGGCCGAGCTAACGCCCGCTTCAACTGTCTCGAAAACTTCACTTGTGCCTAGGTTTTTATCCATTTTAGTTGTAGGCTCTAAAACTGCATTGACTCGTCCCGATATATATATCCGATGTACCGATGTTGATCACGCTTATGCGACATTGGTCTGTAGCGATTATGCGTCCTTGGGTTATCGTTGCGGGCCCCGCATCGCCGTCTATTCCCAAAACCACCTGATCGCCCATTGTTGCTCCTTCTAGAGTAAAATCCTCATAGAAGCCATATCCTGTCGGAATATTCCCGGGAACCCACGTAAAGCGACGGAACAGCTCTTTTCTGGCATCCCAGCGAGAATCCGTATTACCACCAAGTCCAAATAGGCCATCCACGAAATTATTAGTGCCATGGTCTTCCACCATGCTGGTTCCTAAGACATAAGCACCCGCTACATTCGTCATTCGCGAATTGAAAACGCCAGTGCCGAGATAAATAACACTATGAGATACGCCATTGACGTATAAGTCATCAACGGTGATTCCCGTTCCAACTGAGATGTACATACCATATTCCCAACTAGTTCCAACCAAACAGCGCAGTGAACCAAACGATACGTCATCCACCGTGCCATAAATAGCTACAGTACTCGTACCAAGTGAAGTAAAATAACTATTGGTTACACCACCACCGATGACACCATCCATCAATAGACAACGATGGGAAGCGCCTATGCTGCATTGATCCATCTGCAATTCAGATCCTTCGGCTGATACCCCTATATAGGTATTTTCTATCGATAGACGGCATATGCCAGCTAGGTGAGGACCATAGAAAGCCAGCCCATCGCCGGTGTTGCATCGTATAATGCTATTTCCAACACCGTCGCCATATACCAGGCATGGAACCTGAATGAGATCGAGAAATGTCACGCTATACCTTCCAGTTGGAACATAGATGGCACCACCACCTGCCATGTTAACTGATGCAATGGCAGCATTCAAGGCTTGGGTATCATCGGATACTCCACTTCCGGTAGCTCCAAACTCACGAACATTACATTGATAGCGCGCCCAAACATTTTCAAATGGTCCCGATGAGTTTCCTGGCGGTTTTCTTCGTACCGCACTAGCCGGTTCCGTATTGCCGCCAACGGTCGTACCACTCGACAGTCCAACAATCGACGTGGTAGATAGTGTAGATCCATTCCAATAGATATAGCCTGGCTGTGCCCTATTCAGTGTCAGCACACTATCAAGGAATGCAGGCTTCCCAGATATTCCGCTCCAGCGTGAAGATGCGGCATAGTCAGCTATAGGAACGCGATTCATTAGCGCACGTAAGGGTAGTCGCCAATTACTGCACCCTGCTGAAATGTAATAGCTGGTGTCTTTGCCTTTCCTCGGTAGGCAAGTGCCTCTTTTTTTAGAATGTCTACCGCCATGGTCTTATATCCCATATACCCCTCAAGATCAGAAGCCTCTGATTTATTGATGGCCATAAGCATATGCTTCATGGCCTCCACGTTTCCAATAATAACAAGATCATCGTCATCTACTACGTCATAGAAACGTTTTCGCGCGCGGACAAATACCGATTCTATACCGTCAGAATTGCGCAACTTAAAAGTGGGTAAATAATATGCGTGAAATGATGGATTCGTTTCTTTGGGTGCGAATGTAGCTAGCTGCCGTGTATCAGTTCCAGAAGTAGCCCATAGTTCGACATATCCATTGGTGACTGGCTTCACTACGGATGTGATCGTCTCAAACAGGCCGGTTCCGACATACGTATAATTGGGTGTATCGCCATTAATATCGAGGCGCTCACCATCAATGTATCCAGTGCCGACATAGAATGATCTCACGTCTCGCGCATTGGTCTTACGGCCCATCACTGTCAGATAGGGTCTCACTGTATCAATAGTCTCGTCTACCTCTCCTACCGTGTACAGCGTCCATCCTGTACCAACTGGAAGACGGTTCGTTACTGGCTGTTCATCGCGATCAATAACAGTCTCAAGCCAGTCAACTCCATTATTATATCCAGGTCCATATTCTACAAACTCAAACCACGCATTGCGTTGCGAGTACGGGAGACCATTAATGGCTACGCCGAGGATTCGGTCAAGGAAGTGGGGGAGGACAATGTTCCCATCGGTGACGCTAAATAAATAACGGTCAACCACCCCTGGCCAATCACCTTCGTTCATTAGTATTTGCGTCGCATGATTAAAGCGTGCCTTGACTCTAGGATCGGTGATGTTGAAGCCGGTTACGCCTCCAATGCGGACGATTTCAGACTTCATTTGACCGTATGTTTTTTTAACCATAAATCTCCTATTAGGGAAGTTGAGCTATCGACGTACCTATGGTCGATTTTTTATCTACTAAAAAATCGATCTTCGTTTCAACCCGTGCAAGACGTTCTCGGATTTCCTCAATACTACGTTGCTTATCTTGTAGGGAATAAACTTCCTTCTGCACCGCATCCATTTTAGCCGATTGCATTCCGTAACTTATACCAACCATTAGTATCGGCGCAATAGCCGATAGACATAAAATGATCGGTATGTTCAATTTAGATGCGTCTCGGGTTGTCATTCATATGCCTTTTAGTTGATTATTATTATGGTAATAAGTCTGGATACTTAAAGCATTCTCCAATCGGTTCCGTCAGAATACACGGGCACCTTGTTAACCCCTCCGCCTGTTGGAACAAGGCCAAGCCCTGTGATAGTGGTTAATGTAGCATCGGTTACTAAAACTACTCCATACGTCCATGTCACTGCTGATGGTAGTGACGCCACTGTATAGTTCGGAATTATTACTGGCGCTGTTGATGTCAATCCGTCAAAAGTAGGATTGCTACCAGTCAGATTCGAATGTTCAGCATTCGTAAGATGATATGCGTCGTTTTCTGCTCCGCCCTGTATCGACTCTAGGTTGTTATGATACCTATTTACGTCTACTTGTGTGCGGAATAATGGCATCTTGTTATTCCTGTTCCACGCTAGCCTGCAATCAAGCTAGCGTGGATTTCCAGGGAGTTAAAAGAGTAGGGGGACTCGATTAACTAATTAGTCGCGAGCAAGGGTAAGAATGGCAAAACCGTTCTCCGGGAAAATCGGCTTAGCGCCAACATCCACTTCAAAACGGAAGTAGCCATGGTCACCCAGGGGATTATCAACCATGTCCTTGTTGTTGATCCACTGGAGACTACCAGAGTAGTCCTTAGGAGAGAACGTAGCCATATCGAAGCCAGCAGGAGCCTGCGGGCGCACATTGACTTCGTAGATGTTCTTGGCGCGCAACGTAATCACTTCATAGACAGCAGCTGCACCAGAACGACCGCTAGATGCGGCGTAGTAGGCGGGATTGCGAATACCCTTACGACCTACCGTATCGTCGGCATTAATCATCGGCGGAATCCAGCGAAGCTGGGCATCATACCGAGGAATATCAACGTCGACATTAGGAACGAAGCCATACAATGCTTTCGAAATACCACGTGGGTTGAAGTTCTTAAACGCATCACCCCAATCAACAGTATCTCGCACGTCGGAATCGGTTTGCCAAAGGGCTTTTTTATTACCCGGACCAACATCCATAACAAAAACAGCCTCACCATCGGCATACCCAACAGCATCGCTATCGCCCACTTCGCGAGAAAGCTCTTCATAGAGCGGACGGATATGATCCCATGTGACATTCGTAGTGGGAAGACTAGTAACGAGATCAGAGAAGTCGTATTCAGAATTAGAAGTCTCGCCAACAGTGCCATTCGCCAGAGTGGTGAATTTCTTATTTACCATCTGAATGTTCTTAACCTGATACCAGAGCTTCCACCAATAAGCGGCTGCGTCCGTAAGGATCTTCACGCGATTAGCGATCTGGTTCTTAGAAGCGAAGCCCCACTGGAGATCATTCAAGCAAAGCACTTCGGACGTAAACGCCTGTGCCTCCATGCTGAATGTACGTGTGGTCTGACCGCCTTTGAGCTGGGTAGCACCGAGAGTACAATAATTGCTGGTGCCTGTGCCAGTAGAGCTACCCATGGACGACATAGCCGTACCAACGGGTTGTGCAGTAGGATACTCTCCATGAGAAGTAATGACCGTGGTGGTCTTACCGTTGCTCATGTCATAGAGTTTCTTTGGAAGAAACAAACTATATAGGGGATTCTTGAAAAAGCTCTTCACGTAGAAGGGCTCGTTTTGAATGTAGTTAGGAGTGGCAGTCAGGAATGCATTGACCGCGTTAATATCGACGTAAGCCATTGTAGTATCTAAAAAATGTTGTTGCTGACAGTGTGTATTGCCTTTCGGCCCATTTACGCACTACCAAATTGTCAATTTGGCCCTATGACTATTCTGCGGGTACGGTGTGCCACATCCGAATTAAGCTAATGCCGATATAGTATCGCTGGTTGATTTATACAATAAAATAGCTCCAACCGCGTATACGATTGGAGCTATGGGCTCAACAATACTTGAAAATTAACGCCCGAATGTTTCTGCAATCGCTTCGTCCAGCGTCTTTGGCTTTTTGCTTGTCGTTACCGGAGCCTTATCTATCCCATCACGCGGGCGGGCGCTCTCTAGACCTTCCACTCGCTTCCTAAGCGTATCACGCTCAGCCTGTACCTTGCGGTACTCTTCCTGCATCAGCGGGAAAGCGTGGTTCACCATAAAACGGAAGTTGGTGGCCTCAATACCCAGTCGCGCAGCATCCTCTTCGCCCGACAAACCAAACACCGCCTTCTCAGCATCGGCCCTAAAACCAGCTAGCGACTGATTAAAAGCCTCTTTCTGCGCTTTGACCTCTACCGTATCGCTATCACTAACCGCCTGCGCTTTCGCAAACGCCGGAAGACTCGCTTGAGCAAACACCGATTCAAATGCTTTACGCTGACGGATTTTGTTAAGTTCACCTATCTGCTGTAGGTTTTGATTGGCGTGAAGCACTGCCTGACGCTCGTCCGATGTCACGGATGCGAGTTTACGCATCTGTTCACGGAAGGTATCGGCATCGTATTCATTTAATTTACTGGAGATTTCACTTACCGTCTTGGCGTATTCAATTCGCGGAAGCTCAGTAATACGAATGAGATCGACATCTTTAATGTCTGACTCTTGCAGAATAGTATTGAGTTCTTTGACAATAGCCGTCTTTGGCTCAACGTAGGTACGGATGAATTCAGGATGATTCTTATACTCCAGCACCTTTAGTTTTTCGCTATACGCATCACGTTCTGTACGGATTTTATCAGCCTCTGCCGGATCTGGCAATTTCTCATGATACTTGGCCAATTCTGCCTTCACTGCGTCGCGCTCCGATGACAACGCCTCTTTCTCTTTGGCGGCCGCCTGTAACTGTGCTATAACTGCCTGCTGGCGCTCTTTAGCCGCTGCCTTAGCGGCTTTCCAGTCATTCTCCTTTACACCGGCAAACGGATCGTCTTCAACCTTTGCTACCGGCTGAGGTGTTGGTGTTGGCTCTGGCTTCGCTGGAGCATCGAAGATGTTTGCCGGTGGCGTAGGTACTGGCTCAATCTTAGCGGGTTCTTGAGCAGAAGCTACAGGAGCTTCCGTAGGTGTCTTGATGGACTGTGAAATGAGAAGGTCGAGACCTTTAAGTTCTTGATTATTCCCCGATTCTTGTTCCTGCATCTGGATATGTCTCCGGTATATGTTGTTGCTTTACGTTGTTAATAGGTTCTGCCTGTACAAAAAGTGCCGCCTCATACATCTCCCATCCTTGTAGTTGATGGAGTCTATTATTAGCGGAGAGTGCATCTGGCCGTGTACATCCAGTGTTGGGAGCATCCAGAGAAGGCTTCCTAGCGTACACATTATCTATAACACGCCTGAATGTAGGATGTTCAATCACATTCTTGAGCCACTCTCGCTGCTTACTATCTAAATGCTTGTATCCCGTCAATGGAAATGCGTGTGGACGCCGAAAGACACTGAATAAATCCCCTAGTATATTCATTAGTTAATGTTTGTTTGAGAACCAGACTGCATTTGCTGTACCCTAGAAATAATGCCACGCAAAATACTCTGTACACCAGTGAGTCGCGCTTTAAGAACAATGAATTGTGGTTTGCGCGTTTCGTCATTGGCTAGCATGGTCAGATGCTCACCAGAATGTTCAGTGGCTAGTACATCCGCAGATAGGCGTGCTTGGTCATATTGGCCATTCTGCTTAAACTGATTAATAGCCGCCTCGGTAGGTTTGAGATGTTCGTCAATATGTTCAGCATGCGCATCCGATGGACCAATAGGAAGGGGAGCGCCCTGACCAAAGGCCAAATTCTCAATCATAGCTTGGCGTCGCTGTTCGGGTTCACTGTCAACACCGGCTGGCAGTAAAGCCTTCGATACAGCTTGTGATCCTAGCTTATTGCTAACCACCTGCTCATCGAGCCATCGTGTATTAAATCCTGGGCGTCCTGCGGCGTATTGCGCCATCTCCATAATAGTCTGTCCTCGGAAAATAGGATTTGCCATACCTGCACTAGTGCCACATTTAACTCGTAGTTTCACAGTGAAGATAACATCTAATGGAACACCTTTGTCAACTAAGCACTGAATAAAAGCTACTGCAATAGGATCAGGATTATCGCGCATTCTAAGCCTCCGCATCATGCGCCCAAAATAAGACTCCCCGACCTGAGCCAAGAACAGAGCCATAGATGCCTCTGTTACTTCGCCCTCTTGCATTGCTAGGATCTTGGCCTGTGTGGCAGTGTTACTCTCGGCCACTTGCCTATTCTGCTGGTTATATAAAGAATTATTCTGGGATTGATTCTGCTCCAACATTTGCAGAATTTGGAATCCCTGACTGAATTGAGGATAATTCGGAATCTGTTCCAGCTCTTTGGGGAATATATTCACCGTACCATAGCATTCTACGGGCGGGGTCTCATCTGGCATACCATCGGATTTCTTGAAATTGAGTGAGAGGGCGAATGAAGCACTATCGACAATCTTGCATCGCATGCGATTGATAAGCATGGAATGGTGGTAGTTCTTTACGCCAAATCCCTTAACGCTATGCACCATAGCATCTACACCAGTATCATACCAAACTACACCGAAAATCTCTTCCCATGAATCGGCGTACTTTTCGTTCTTATAAATAAAGTCTTTCGTGCTGCCAGACCGTTCCGGGAAAATATACTTCGCAATCTTTCCATCGAACTGTTTAATATAAATAATGGCAAGATCTAATGGTGCCCATTTGCTTGATACTGCTGCGTCGTTATTTACCAGTTGATCGGCGTATCTCGTGAAGTCCAGTCCGTCCCAATCGTGGTTGCCTGACGAATAAACTATCGCTTCCTTTATGGCTTTTGTGTTCCATCCTACTGATTCCGATTTTTCTGTGGCGTCGTTTGATTTAACATGCTGCCAGAGTTCGGATGCGGAAATATCATCGACAATACCAATCGCCTCCCAGGACGACATGTTCATTCGAGTGTTGCGCGGAAAGTACATGCGTTGAAGATTAATGGCTCTGAACCCAATCGCATTTTTATCTTCCCAGTAAATTGGACCACCGCCGAAATCAATCAAATTCTTGCAGGCCCGCATAAACTGAATAATGTATTCTTGTCCTAGCATATCTAGGGCGTAATCGAATCCTTCTTCAAAGGCGGTCTGCCAACGACCCGAATCAGGAGAATTGCTGTCTACAGTAACTGATACTGCATGCGGAGCTCCATGGACCGCTTTCCATAACGGCAATAGAACTCGATCCCGCATCGCCTGAGAATCACCAAAGTTGATATTGGTTTCCCACTCTGTTCCATTACGTTTTAGGGCTGCGGGATCTTTAGGACGGCCTCCTTCCAACTGGTTGCGCACAGCAACAAAAGAGCTAGCACGCTGAGCATTATCCTGCTTCCACGTATCAAAGATGCTACGGGCATCAGACACTGTTGAGAAGCGCCTACATTTCTTTTCTTCTAAAAATGCATCGTTAGTTTGGTATGCGTCCATGTTGTGAGCTATTTAGATGAATCTCAATGTAAAGACAAATCTATTGGTTGTTATGCGATGCGTTTTGCGATAAAGCAAATATTGTAGTCGCTTGGCACAACTCGCGTAAGCTCATCCTTAATTATGGTGTAATGGCCAAAATACTTTTTGAATAATGCGGTCATTTCTCCTACATATGGACGGTGACGGTGACTGCAATTTGGTGGTTGACCATTACGAACAGCCTCCTCCCATAGTTTATAATCAGGATATAGAATAATCATATGCCCTCCCACCTTCAACACCCGATCCCACTCTTTTAGGATCGGCATCCAATCGAGTTCGTCTTCGATATAGTGCGAGGAGTAGACAAAGTCTAGGCACTTATCATCAAATGGCAAGGAATTGGCATGCCCACGAAGGTGAATTGGGCCTTTGGGTGGGTGCCCATTAGCGTATTTATCAAACTCTTTCTTGGGCAGATCATATGACAAAGCCCATGGTACAACGGTAGCCCCCTGAGATGCAATATCTACGCCAGCCCCAGAGCAATATGGTGCGGTGATATGGCGATAGCGGCCAGTCTCCGAATGGATGTTTTTAAATTCTTCTAGCGTTGGTTTTTTGTATGTGATGTACATAGTCTTAGATTGAATAACCACGGTCGATGAGCCATTGTCGAGCAGGACGCGGCATTGGCCCAATGTGGTTTCGTAGGGCAAGACCGTCGAAGTAATCGTGCGTTCTCCAGTCGGTCTGTTTATCCTTATAGGCTAAAATACGAGAATCGCAAGATCCAAAGAATGCATTCTGCACAACCTCGCTCTTTTTTACAAATGCCTCTGGTTTTCGCAAGAATCCAAAGTGGTAGATCTCAAGTCCCCCAATGAACTGTGCGGTTTGACGGAGATGCGGTTCATGAAGTGGATGCGGCTCGTCAGATGGCAACCATAGATGTGCAGGTCCCATACGCGCTACCATTTCGCCACAGCAACGATTATCTGGAACGAGGTGCTTTGTATCCTGCCAGAAGTTATATCGCTTAAAAAGGCCAGGGAAGCCACTTTCCGTGGTCATCCTGATTGCCGTCGCTGCATTATCTGCTAGAATTTCGTCAGCATCGAGTTGGATGAGCCAGTCTGTATGATCGACAAAAGCCGTTCGTGCATAATTCAGAGCCTCCACCCACCATGTTGGCTGATTGTGCGGATTTCCCCATGGTTGACGCACAATACGAAGACGGGAGTCTGTCTTTCCAAAGTCTTGTAAGTCTTCCCATGATCCATCATCTGACTCCATGTCCGATACGACAACTTGACTACAGTGCGGAATTAGGCTGTTTGCTGCCTCTTTGACACAATAATCAAGTGAAAGATGGTTCCTGACAACGACTAGTCCAATGAGATTCATGTTTTTATTGAATCAGTGAAAGGACGTATTCCGGTAAAATAGCCTGCATGGCATCTCCATTGCTTTTTGTAACGACTTGGCCAACACTTTTATGTCTAATGCCATATTCTGGATGTTCTGGAACGCAGGCCTCAATATATTTACTGCCAGATGTTAGCAAGTATTTTGCGCTTGTCACACCAAAAAGACCTAGTACTGGAGTTCTAACGGCTTGCGCTAGGTGAATAGGAAAAGAATCAACGCCAATAAATAATTCGCATTGCGCTATTTCTCGGGCAAGTTCTTGAATACTAGTTCTACCGCGCACATCCCTATGACATGGAATAATATCGTTGCCGTGTCCTACTAATACCACTTTTCGGCCTGATGCCATTAATGAACGGCATAAGATCGCCCAATTCGACATAGACCAATTCTTGCCAGCCCAAGAAGTTGGTCCTGCATGTACCGCAACCCAGTTTTCTACGTTATCTTTGGCAAATGTTGTGAAAATTTCTGTCGATCTATTTACAACATCAATGCCTGCTACTTCTGCATAACAATCAATGACATGTCTTCCAGGGCGATTCTCATATGCCATGTCAAGATTAATATACATGGTATCCCGTGTTCTAGTGGTAGATGACCGTACAGAACTTACATGTGGATTTCCCTCAAATATCGGGAACATACATGGCAGGGTTTCGACAGTAATTTGGCACAGAGGCCAACGATTCTTTAACTCTCTTATGATTGGTGTTATCAGAAGCACGTCACCATGAGCAGCCATACGCTTCACGGTAATCGGAAATTCCATCTTACGGCAGTTGAGGTAGTGACGCCAATGTTTAATGGAGGCTATTCGGTTATCAGCCGCAATTTCATTGATTCCAGGTACCATGCGAGATGTCTGGGCCTGCGCGTGTTCAAAATTTATCCTGACCTTATGGAGTGTATATCCTAGACTGCGCATTCTTAACGAAAGTGTGCTATCCTCACAATAGGCAAACTTAAGATAGGGTTCAAATAGTCCGTGTTTCTTTACAACCTCAGTGTTACACATGAGCATCGACCCGCATAGATATTCGAAATCTGGACCACAATATCCGTTGAAATCAAGATGCAGACTTTGGCATGTTCCCCATGGTCCGCTCAAGGCTGCTTTGGGATGCACTAGAAATGGCGCAGAAAGCTTATCCAGCCAATTTGGCTCATGAACCACAACGTCATCATTAAGCATGACAAAATATGGCGTATCACACAGTAGGAGCGCATATTTATTTGGATCAATAAATCCTCGATTCTCTTTATTCTCAACAATCACCACACTATTTGGGTACTTCGCTTCAATGGATTTAAAGTAAATCAGTGCCTCAGAACTTCCATTTGATGTCAATATCAACGTGGTCTCTTCTAAATTGGAGTATCGGATGACGCTTTCAACGCACCGCTTAGCGTGTTCGATAGCCTTGTAAGTCAAAATACTAACGGAATATTTCTTCATTTTAAAAGCAACTGCACTTTAGTCACGATGCGTTCAGGCTTTATGTCTGCCAAGAGCGCACACATGTTCTTCGTTTTAGATGGACAGTGCGCGGGATAGGGGCCGGTAAAGGCATCTCCAGCAAAGCAACACGGTGTACATCCTGTCGTTCCTTGAAGGCAATGTATCTTGTCTGACGTAACGCGAGTGGACCATGGTACAGGACCAAAGAGGCCAACACCCTTCATACCAATGGCGGATGCTACGTGCAACATAACGGAATCAGGAGCCAGTAGTACATCACACGTAGCCATTGCGGCTATACTCTTGCGAATATCTAAGTTCTCCAGCATCAAATTAGTGAGACCCTTAACGTTCTTAACTCGCCACTGCGCGGGTGCGCCAAGTAAAAAAACCTCGTATCCCTTTCGTATGAGATCGATAATAACCTGTGTCATTAATGCCTCTGGATAGTTGCGGTTGGGCATTGATGCTGATACATGCACAGCGACCCGCTTTTGTTCGTTGCGGGGATAGCGAGCCTTTGCCCACTCAGCCTCAAATTCAGTGACTTCGTAAACGGGCCTTTTATTCAGAATCGGAGAGAGGCCCATTTGTAATGCCAATGCATCCACACCGTGCATGGTATTGGCTTCGTCATTTCCCTCAATAGCGTTTTCGATGTAGATGATACAGTCATAACCGTTTCTTGTAATGTCCAACTCATTGACGGGATAGTCAACCAGTTCATCAACAACACTATTTAACAAAATTGGTTTATATTGATTCAGGCATGCAACCGAGACATGGCAATCTGGATATACTTCCTTAAATCGTCTAATAGATGGTGTAAGCATTAACAAATCGCCATAGGCACCAGACTTCACAATGAGAACACGCTTTGGATCTTCATCATTCAATCTTGTGACCATATTGGTCACACTACATGTTCCACGCTTAGCCCGCATTAGTATCTGTGCTGAAATGTTGTCCTCACATATGTAAGTACCAGGTAGCAGGTCGAATAGATGGCACGTGAATGTCTGCGTAATAGTTACTGTGTGCATCGTCCAACAATACGGTTGAGGTTGTTGAAAATTCGATCCGCGTGTTCTTTAAATTGCGCGGCTGTTTTGTGCTTCTCTCCGTCTGCTACCCATCGTACAGACACAACTGTGTTTCCGTATAACTGTGATGTCGACCAATATAAACGATTGTCGAACGCCGGATCGTCGCCATTAAGCATTTCTATTACCGTTGCACTCATAATTTATTCTGCCAGCAATGCGCGGGCATTTTAAGGTTTCTGTTCTTATTACCAGCTAAAATAACGTCCTGCGTGGCATTCACTTTGGCCTTCAAGCTACATCCGCATGCCGCGCACATCTCCAAACCGTCAAATCTACGCTCTGACGGAATAGCCATTTCGATAAACGACACCAATGTTCCGCAGGTTGCGCAGCCCTCTTTAGGCATGTTCATGTGGCATCCTAGACAAATGTCTGCACGACGATGAGCTTCCTCGATGTCAACAAATTCACACCCATTAGCAACATGCTTAATGAATGCCTTTGTAAATCCAATGATTTGATCACCACTAAGATTCTGTGAATAATCTGTTACATCATCACATTCAACACAGGCCGCCTTACCCAATCGCTCACAGAGCTGAGCGTGCATATCGTCGTATGCCTCTTGGTAGCTAGCTCTTTCTAGATGTCTGTATTGTCGATGTGCTACAATAGCCCACACCGTATCTTCCGCTGTTGTATAACCCTTGATGCGCAGCCTACTTTCTGACTGGAAGTATTGGTACCCTCCTGGAGGAGCTTGGTTTTTATATCTCAACCTTGGCATACGAAAAAGGTACAACGCCATCACGACGCCCGTCAAGAAATTTTTTAAGTATTCGTATATTCTGCGTGAACGGCGTTAATAGCAGACGCCCGTTCACGTGCCGATGACCAGCGTGTTTTAGTTGGTACTGGAAGCCCCGCAATTTCACCCATCCTACTTCTTACCAGCAACTCACCAAATTGACAGAAAGCATCTGCGTAATCAGGACTATGCCCCAACCGCTTCTTCATGTCCTCTTTTTTCTCAGCTACTATAAATAGTCCTTCTGTTTTCTCATGCTCTTCATACAGACGTGCAGCCAATTCTTGCTCTGTCTTCTCATGTAGTCTCCCAAGTCCCATCAACGTACCCGATGCGGCGCATTCAGCAGCCCGGAACCATAGCTCTGTAACGAATTTCTCATATTTATCACACGCTTTCGTCATCGTACCCTCAATGATGGTTCGCTCTGTTGCGGCACCGCCGTAGCATATCCATTGTACATCTTTAGACCATTCCTTCATGAGAATGTCCCGCGTTCCCGACGCATTACCAGATGCGTCCATAATGAAATTCTTAGGCTTAACACCGCGCTTTTTACATTCCTGCATCACCCAATGGGCCAGCTGGTAATGTTTCGGCTCTCCGATCTGATACCTCATGACTATCGTCTCCGTTCCTTGGATGCCCAACTTACCGTCTCGCATCTTACCTATCTCGCCAAAATGCATAGGGGCTGCATCTTTCTCATATGCAGGGTCTAGTGTAGCGCAAGGCTCTGGCTTGAAGTCCCATTCTATGGTGTTCTTAGCCTTGTTGAGGTAGTGCGTGGTGAAGATCCTACTCACCATTCCGTCCGGTGCAGGAAAGCCAAGAACGCGGCTATACCAAGCCACGCTATTCTCCTTATTCACTGTGCGTATATCTTCCACCTGCTCTTTAGTAATGATGCCTGTAAATATGCTCTTTCCAGCTTTTACATTTGGGCTATGCAAACCATTAAAATGTAGGCATATACCACCATTCTTTGTTGCCCAATGCGTGTCATGCTCGCTGACACTAGACCACCCGCACGCCGGTTCATTAAATTTACCAAAACCACTATCTTTTTCGCGTGGATTGGATAGCAACATAACACGACGGCTTATCGCGCCTGTGATGTTTGTCATCACTTCATAGATGATGTCATTAATGTCTTCTGCCTCATCTCCAATAAAATTACGCCTCGGCGATTTGATGCCTAACACCTTTCCCCGCGCCTCTTGTGTCCCGTCAATGACAAGTCCGCTGACCCGAAACTTCTCTAGCTCCTTCCTCTTAGGGTCCCTAATATACATTGACATCTCATTACTCGTACTCGTCACATGAAAAGGACATGGCACAACAGCCGTTGAAACAGCCATCATTAAATCACCCCACATGCGCTGTCTAAGTCCGCCCAACGTCACAGTGGCTATGGACGTACTTGTTATTTCAGGTGCCGAGCAATAATCCAAATATGACAAATGCGCACTACTATATGTTTTTGAACTATTCTGGCACCCAGCCACCCCCACGTATTCATAGTTGCACCACCCCCAAATCAACATCTCTACCCAGTCACTCCATTCATATTTAGGCCACATCATCCTAAACGCATTCTTGAAATGCTGCTCCTTTCCTAGCCACCCCTCATACGTTTTGTCACCAAATGCGTACGCCTGTAGCTCCAACTTCAATAACGGCGTTCCTTCTGGAACCTTCCAGCCATATTTAACCATCTCCTTCATTAAAGATATATTAAGCCATCATGCCTTCGCCATCTTCCTGCATCAAATCAAGCTGCTGCTCCAATGCTATAGCCTTATGCACTTCCAGAATACCAATGATTTCAGGATAGGTGAGATCGTATTCATGCCGCGCACGGTGCAGTACATTCTCAATCTCCTTAAATAACATACTCTGTTCGTCTAGCTTCTCTTCGTTATTCATGTTACGGTCTCCTTCTTTCTTGTTTTTCTACACGTTATCCCACCTTCTTCCACATATGGGTAGTGACCAGTCCTATGCTCTACCAGACTAATCCTGTTCTTTTGCACGGCGTTCTCATTCCGCAGCCTCTGAATCTCTGCCTTTGCTTTATCTAATTCAGCCAAGGCCTCAGAAAGCCTCATTCCGTTTGATTTAAGCCCTTCTGCGCCGGGATGAGCATCAGAACACCCATCATCAACTAAACAGCCTGTATTCTCATTGTCTTCGTTCATGTGTACTATCGTGCCATCCTTCCAGTTATTGTCAAGGTCTATTGCTCTTACTCCCTCCCGCTAAATGCCACCTTCCAGTTCTGTGACGGGGGGCCCCAGATTATCGCCCCGGCCGATAATCTGGGGCCCCACCCCCTACCCCCGGGGGGCCTGGTGGACAGATGCGGCTGGACTGATATAGTTACAGATGATAGTTAGGTCGATGCATGTGCGGGGTCAGCTGAAGGAGCAGGGAGCGGACCAATAGTGGTTTTTGATCCGGCTAATACGACTTACAAAAGTGGGGCATTTTTAGTTTACCTCTCAAAAAGTGTCACTTGCTCACCGTACGGAATTACGTAAGTAATTTAAACATCAATTGCGGGATCGGCTGTGACCGTAACAGGAACAGCTCTCTCTAGGCTACCAAGGAAGATGTTTACACTTGGTAAAGCATTACCATTGAGGTTGATACCACTAAATCCAGTGACCATGGCTGACCAATTGCGCATTGCGCCCGAAAGCGCTTGTAGGTTTTTAGCTGTTAGTTTATTCGGATTCGCAACTTCCGATCTAGCAAGATCTAACGTATCATCACCAAGCTCTTCGATCTGTGGAGACCAACGAGCAATTGCATCTTCCGCTTCCGTTGTAGCTTTCGTAAGTGCCTTAGCTTCAACGCGCTCCTTGATAACATCTCGTTGCTTTGACAATTTTAGTCGGTAGATCCAGCGGTAAACAGCCTTGGGGGTGATGTTCAACTTTTGAGCTATTTCGCTGGGGGGGAGTCCTTTGACCAAATAGAGAGTTTTGAGTTGAGCTATCTTGGAGCTGGAGAGTCTGGGTCTCCTATCTAGACCAGCAAGGTGCTTGCGGGGAGCGACGACTAGGGAGCCGGGATGAGGTGTGTGCGGGGTCATTTTTTGGTGGGGGCGCATGAGGAGCCGGGGTGAGCTACAGCGGCCGTTGTGGTCGATTTGCGGGGATGTGCGCGGGATATGCGGTCATATGATGCACGATAGGCTATTAGGCT
>Ga0180070_1000001_pt1 | contig 66340 bp, 90 predicted proteins | sample EasRiv293_16_10D_FD_123020 | JGI IMG/M metagenome (GOLD analysis project Ga0180070, IMG submission 123020) | Soil microbial communities from meander-bound floodplain in the East River, Colorado, USA - East River metaG ERMLT293_16_10D | ecosystem: Environmental > Terrestrial > Soil > Floodplain ... | reverse complement strand
CACCGCCCTGAGCAGCATGATCCCACCGGCGCTTGCGGAATTCTTGTCAACCGACCCATCTATTGGCGCGATGACATTGCCCACGATGGAAACGCTGCGGACAATCTGCTTGACCCCGGCAATCTCTTTGTAGACCGCGATGCGCGCGTGCCTGGGGGCGGACAGCCGGGTCGTTGTGACGGCCGTGAAGCGCAACCCGTAAACCCCGGTGAAGTCGGCCTCAATCGTGATCGACATGCTTTCAGGATTGGTGGCGTGCAGCGTAGCACCTGGGCCATAGAGGTAGGTGCTGATCTTGCGCATATAGATCTGACTGTTCATCAGATACTGGCCAGGTGGCATAACGAGCGTCCCGCCCCCATCCAGAGCACGTTGCAGCGCCGCCGTGTCATCGATCCCGTCATCCGGGAAGGCCCCGAAGGTGCGCACGGAGACCGCGCTGAGGGGTGGCGAGGTGCTAGGCGTGCACGTCTGGGCCTGACTCGAAAATGCCAAAAACAGCGCTACCGCTGCAATGAGGTGTTTCATTGGTTGTTCCATTGTGGTGTTGGGGCTCGTGCCAGGTGGAGAAAGACCCCCGGGTCCGAAGCGGCCGGCCGTTAGGCAGGTGGTGCCCGGGAGGGCTAGTTAACAATGGAGCGGCCATCCGCTTGCACCTGGTGAGCAAGCGGCCCCGTTTCTGCCCCAGGCCGGTCTGATCAGGGGGAGTCACCCAACCAGCCGTTCACGGCAGCTCCAATCACTGCCCGGGCGGATAGCCAAGCCTGGGCAGGAAGCAACGAAAAAAGCCCGCGGAGGGCGGGCTTTGAAACTCGAATCGGATCCGATCGGTGGTTTTAACGCATCAGGAACCCTCCAGTTTGATTGCCCCTTGGCCCTGGGGTGAATGCTGGCCAATATCAAAAGTGGCCCGATATTAGCATGCACTTGTCAAAAATCGCAAACCCGATCCCGACGCCAGGCCAGAATCACTCGAAGTCCGTGCCTGCGTGGGTCTTCGCTGACCCCGCAGGATCAGGTACCCCCATTGCTCCATCCAGGCGCTTTCTAGCATCGGCCCCTCCCCGGATTTCAAGACTTGGCTGGAGCGATTCCAGCTTTTGAATAGCTGTGTCCAGAAACTGACGCTCCTCATCCGTGATAGGGTGAACCCCACCGTGGCGGTAGGGCCGCGCCATCAAATCCCGTTGACAAGCGCCTGGACGAGGGGGCTTCGGCAGCTTGATGCACTCCGTGGGGTGATCAGGCTCATTCACTGCGCCCGGCGCCGCGCGCTCGCCACGCTCGCTGCCATCCGGGGCCACATCAGGAACGAAGGTTTGGTTCATTTCTTACCTTCCAGTTAATACGTCGAGCCGACGATGCCAATCACGTTAAGGATTTCATCCACCTTGCAGATTCCATCCCGCAAGGTATCGTAAAGAAACCTTTCAATGGGCTTCTTGTGGGTTATAACCGTCTGGGGGGTCACGCCGCAGGCATCCGCCAGCTCGGCAAGCACCAGGATCTTCTCTGGGACGAAGAATCGCTCCACCAAGGCCATGCGCATTTGTGGCGGGGTGCTGAGCCCCTTGCGCCCCTTGATCCTGGACAGCTCCGCATGGTCCTTCAAGTAGGCGCAAATATGGGTGATCTCGATGGACCATACCGGATTCTTGCGGTAGCCAGAGCAGCACGGAGCGCGGCAGGAGCAAGAGAGCTTCCATTCCTTGTACCTGGCAATCACGCAAGCCTTCTGAATGGGCTGGAGGTGGTCGAGCTGCTTGGCAATCAGTGCCGCCTGCCCGGCCCCGTCAAGCCCCCTGGGGATCTGCACTTGACCCCGTCTCAGGTGCCCAGGGCTGACCGTGACCTTGCTCCCATCTTCCATCTCTACCCGCAGGAGCTGCCCGTCGGCCATCATTCTGTTCATGACCGGGCTGGGCGGACTGCTCGTGAAATTCAGAGCGAAGCGAAGCGCCCCTGCCGTGGAATCGAAAAGGGGCGTGTCCATGCTCAGACCAGGTGGCTTGGCTGGGTCGGGGCGAATCCTGAATCCCATTCCGATCGCAGATTCGGGAAGCGATCCAAAATCACCTTCCTCAGGTCCGGCTGCTTGTAATCCGGTCCCTTTATCCACCTGCCTGACTTATCCCTCAAGATCCGGCCGGTGGCCGGATCTGCTTTGCTAACGTTGGACTCGCCCACAGCCAAGTAGCCCGACTGGCAGGGCAAGCCTGCGGACAGCCCAAACCCGGTATTCATCACCTGAAGATCCAGGTGGTCGTCGAGCAGCGCGACAGCTTGCTTCAGGGTCAACGGCCGGCCAGCCCAGTCACTGAATGCTGGGGTCCCCAGAATCTGACAAGCCCTGCGGCTAGCGAGACCCATGGATCTAACTGCCGTGGCAAGGGTCTGCCTCATCAAAGCAAAATCCTGGAGCTGGTCAGCCCTGAGTGATGAATTCCGCATGATGTCCAGGAGGGTGATCCCTGCTTCGCTGGCCTCTTCCAGGATCCCGGCGTAGCACCTGATCACCTCGCTGGTGATCATTGGTTGGTCCGGCAACCGCTGTCCGCTCATGCGCATGAGCGGGCGGTGCAGGTCCCACGGATCCACCTTTGCCTGTTCCCCATCCAGAAGCTCCTCCACGAAGAACCCAGAGTCAACCGCAGCCTGGCCCCCACTGGGCGCGAACATGCGGCCTCGGCCGGCATAGAGCGTCAAGGGAAGGAAGCTGGAGCCGATCAGCACGGCTGATCCAACCACCACCCAGTAGACCCCCAGGGCCGGGTGCAGCCAACGAAAGGCGATCAAGCCGGCAATCATCGTGATTGCCCACAGAATCCAGGTCGAAAATGCATTGGTCTTCATCAATTTCTCCATCACCAGGTTAAAGAGCTAAAGAGAATAACTGGCGCTGTTAGCGCCATGTTCTGAAACCTCCACGCTGACGAGCTCACAGCGCGGGGTGTATCCGTTGTCCTCCAGCCAAATTTCCGTGGCATGGAAGATCAGCTCAGCGAAGGCCTCGCAGCCAGTGGCCGGCACCTCAACTACCTTGGCCAGGCCCATCTTGTCCAGATCAAGCAGGTATGACTTCATGGGATCGTCTTCCGCCACCAACAGGGTGTGGTCGAAGGTGCCCTCCAACCAGCCTTTCAGGGATTTGAGGCTGCCGAAGTCGACGACCCAGTTACGGACATCCAGCCCCTCAGCAGCAAAGGTCAGCTTCACGGCCAGGGCATAGCCGTGGAGCAGCCGGCAATGGGATTCGGCACGGTGCTGACGAAAGCAGGCGCTGAGGCCGATCTCGTGGCCGTAGGTCTTGGTGGAGTAGTGCATGAGGGCTCCAAATGGATTGGGAATTGGGGAATTGCACCCCAATCTATACCGGCCTGGGTCAGTGAGCGAATCAGGCCGGAAGCGCGAAGCCTTTGTTGTTGCGAACACGCTGGCCCATGTGAAGCATGGCCGACGGATCCTGCTGGAGCAGGATCGCGGCTCCGGATCCCCGGGCGTCCGCCTCAATCCTGGCCGTGCACTTCACGCGATGAGCGGACACGATCCTCCCGTCTTCCACCACCAACCAATCCAAATTCTTCGGTATCACTCTTCCTGCTTCGAGCATTTGGAATCTCCTTGGTGCTGGGTTTCGGAGGAGGCCCTGGTACGGGCCTCGCGGGCATTCTTGGCCTTCACAAAGGCACGCTTCCGGAGGGTGGCGCGGGCCGCCTTTTTACGTAAACGTGCCACTTGTTCGGGGTCCACGGGATCCGGGACCCCCACGATCAGAGCTCCAGCTTGACTTTGAGGCCAGCAGCAGCCTTCAAGGCTTGCAAGGCTCCGAAGGTGAAGGCCACGGCAAGCTTGTCGTCCTGGCCAATCCATGACTCGAGATTTTCCTGGTGCATCATGATCTTGGCGTCCAGCACCAGCTTCGGCAGGCGGGCGGCAATAGAGGCCCCCAGAGCCGACAGTTCCTCATCGCTCAGAGCCCTCATCTTCGGAATGCGCTTGGCTCCCTTCTTCACGGCCTTGGTCTGCTTCGCCTGCTCCACCTCGCGAATGACCTTGCGCTTGGCGCCCTTGTCGGATCCGGCGGCCACGGCAGCCGCAGTCAATTCAGCCTGCTTAGTCTTGTCGCCCCGAGCATTTGTTGCAATGTTGCGAGCCATCATCTTGTTGACCTTGCCATCCTTCACTGCCTGCTTGAGGCTTTCGTCGGCATTGGCGAGGGCGAGGATGGCCGTCACGTGCACCGAAGACCGGCTGACCGCTGCGCAGATTTCCTTCACGGTCAGGCCGGCATCCCGCAGCCGCTGATAGGCCGCGGCTTCTTCCAGGGGGAGAAACGGCTTGCCCTCGTTCGCCACGAACATCTGGATCAGATCCTGCACCTCGGATTGGTCCTTGTTCACAATCTTGACCGGCACGCCGATCTCGAACGCCAAACCCTTCTTCATCAGGTGCTCAATCGCAGTCAAGCGGCGGTCGCCGTCGATGACCTCGAAGGCGAAGCCCTGCGCCAGGCGGCAGTCCCCCTTGACCAAGCGCTTGACGTGGATGTCGTGAATCAGCCCCCCGCTTTCCGGGTCCTGCTCCTTCTTGGCCTTGATCTGCGAAGCGAGGACCTCGATGTCCCCCATATCGAAACGAGCATTGAAGCCTTCGCGGCGCGTGATCATCGCGGGATCGGCGAAGTAGCTGTTGCTGCGCTTCAGGATGCCGGGGGCTTCTTGCCGAGCGGTGCCGGGCTTCTTGCCGGATGCCTTGGCCAGGGCGCTTGCGGCCTCGGCAGCCGCTGCGGCTTGGATGGCTTCGCCAGAGGAGGGAACGGGATTGCTGGGGGTTGCATCGGTCATTTCTATCTCCAGGTTGGGATACGGGGAATTCGCGAAGGTGTTATTTCTTGGGGATCCGCAGGCTTCGGAGAATACTCAACAAAACGTCCCGTTGGATTTGCGACTCTGCCGACTCTGCCGACTCTGCCGCCGACCATGCCGACCTTGCCGACCTTGCCGCCGACTCTGCCGACTCTGCCGCCGACTCTGCCGATGGCGCATCGGCAAGTAAAAAATTAATTACACCTTGAATAGCGGTACGGCACTGTTCCGCATACGGCTCGAAATTTCCTGACAGACGATCGAGGTTCCGCCTCTGCACGGAAACAAGAAACGGAACCCTGACAATTTCCAAATCGATGCCCACTGGGACACAAGCCAGTAAATCAGTTCCGAACGCTGGAGCTTCAGACTTTGGGAGCCCCTCAAAAATGGTATCAGCCAAATGGGCCAACCAAATGGGCCAACCCAACTCGACCGGGAAGTGCGAGTGCTCATAGGCGTCCAACGTGCAGCCGACGAAGCATCCCCGACCGGTTTTGCTATCAAATCCTTGACCTTGAACCACTTGATCTGCTGATCGGTGTGCTTCAAAGCGCGCGATGTATTTGGCCTTGATGACTGGGTCGTTGTGGTAACTAAGCATCGTCATAATTTCTCCGTGATTGTTGATGATGTGAGGAATCCACATCCCACAGAGCTGGTTGCGCTGTGGGGTGGAATCAGGCCAGAGCAGCAACGCCAAGCAGCTTGGAGACAGCACGACCGATTGTCCAGCCACTGATTACGCAGGCGATAAGGACTAGGGTCATGGTGTGCTCCGTCTGGTTGCTGATCCGATGAAGCAATTCTAGGTTACGTTGGGGCTCCCTGGTAACGTAGGTGATGGTGAAAAGGTGGCGAATTACACGCCGCGAAGGAAATTCACGCAGACCACCACGCTTGGCAGATCGTAGTAGACCCTCCCAAGAAGCGGCAGGCTCCGATCACTGGCCTTTTCCTGGGCCCCCTCAACCGGCTCGTAATGCCCAGTTTCCAGGCTCACGTCCAGGCCCAGCTCCCGCATGACGACCGCTTCGGCCATGGTGCTGGCGAGCTCCTGGCCAAGGCAGACGATCACGCCCCCGAAGAGGGCCTGGTAGAGGTGGATCACCGGGGGCGAGGATTGCCCCAGGATCCGAGGGAGGAGATGAGCGGGAACGAGCATGATTTGCTCCAAAGGTCGTAGGTTTAGTGGTGATGCCATCGGCAAGAGCTTGGTGCCCTTGCCGATGGCATCATCAGACCTTGCGGCCGGCGTGGATCTTGGCGTTGGTGGCCGCACGGGTGGCCGACAGCAGAGCCTCATCGGCGCGCAAGCGCTTGGATTCGCCCCGGCCCTTGAAAGCCATCACAACGCAGGGGATCAGAACGGCCATGGACAGCGCGAAACAGGCCGCGTAAAGCGGATCAATCGGAAGGTTGGTGCCGGCGTCTGTGCGCTGCGTGGAACTGATGCTGATCATGGATGCGGGATTGGTGCTGGTGGTCATGTTGAAATCTCCGGGGCAGATAGGATCCGGGCATCCGGCCCGGTCGGTAGCGTTGGCCGCCACTAATGCGCCCTGGGGGCGCAGGGTGTGGGGGTCAGATTTCAGCCCGCTCCGAGCGGGACCAAGCGTCCAGGGAGTAGCCCCCGTAAGTGCTAGTACTGATCAGCCACTGTTCGTAGTCTGAGTCCGTGGAGTAGCCGAGGATGCTGGTGCCAAAGTCGTCCATGAGGTCCCCCTTACAGCCAGACGTGGCGAGCAGAGATCACATGGCCGGAGGCATCCAGCTCGATCACTGAGCAAGTGGCGCGCATGCCGTGGCGGACCTTGCGGCTCATCGCAGCCCAGGCAATCATGGAATCGCGCTTGCTTATCGTGGTCATTTCTATCTCCAGGTTGATGATGCGGGGAATCCACATCCCACAGAGCTGGTTGCGCTGTGGGATGGAATCAGAAACGTGGCGCCAAGTAGTCGAAGCCACCACAAGCCCACTGCAATGCAGCGTGATACAGGGCCGGCTCGTCTATGCACAAAGCCCCATGATCGGAAGTATCAAAAATCTTTGCCAAGTGGCCGCCAAAATGCCGAATGGCCCGAAACTGATAAGGACCAATCTTTTCGACAATTCCGGTCTTTGTCGTTCGGATTCCATAGTCCAAGCGCGTGACCCTGACTGTGGTCTTGCTGATGTTATCAGCAACGGCATAACGATAGGGTGTGGTCATTTCTATCTCCAGGTGGTTGCCGGATCCGCCCCTTGCTGATCCGATGAAGCAATTCTAGGTAGATAGATGCTGCTTGGTAACGTGGTTACGGCAGAAATTTCAGCCGGTCGTGGGCATCCTCACACGACGACGCGTTTTCCGGGATTTCTTGGCAACTGAAGGCACCGGGGGAAGGTTCTTGATCAGCTCCCCGCCCACCACGGAATACAAGAAGGGCCAGGGCTGGGCAAGAACCCTCGTGCACGTGCGCCGGTGCAGCCCAACGACTGGCAGACGAAGGCGGATACGCCGGGTCATGGCCCAATGAGCTTTCTTGCCTGGGCAATCAGCTCGTCCTGATCCATCCCCACCAGCCCGAAGAAGTAGAGCAAGGGCTTCCCCATCCTCCAATAGGGAATCCGCAGGTAGGCCCTGGCGGTCTGCACCAGGTGGCCGGCATCGTCACGGTCAAGCACCACCACCCGGAGCACTACCTCGCCCCTTACGAGAAAGCCCTGCGCGCCCTCCGGCACTAAATGCCCATGCAGGGGCCCGCCAACAAACAGCATGATCAGGCTCCGCGCACGAGCTGCCGGGCAGCAATCTTCGCCAGGCCAGCGCGAAGGTAGCCGGGGAAGGCTTTGTCAAAAACCCCGGCAATACCGTGGGCACAAGATCCCACGAGCTTCGGGCCCAGCGGCGCACCAGACCGGTCGGCTACGTGCTGCGCATGTTGGACGAGGAGCTCCGCCAGCATGTGGTAAACGGAGGCCCGTTCCACCACCCGCAATTCACAGAGCTTCGAATCCTGCATAAAATTCTGGATGGGACGCCAATTCTGCGTAGGGGCTAGTGCGCGCTTCACAAGGAGCTGGCCGAATCCAGACCCATCCGAGGCGGGAACGCAGCTCGTAAGGGCGTTATAAATCGCACCAGCCCACATGTCCAGGTCCCGGTCATCCCCCGCACGCCGGGTCATCTGGTTTGCGAGGCTTAACTGGTCTAGTAATTCCTGACGTTGCTTGGACGTAAGCGTTTTCGTTTGTTCGAGGATAGACTCGACCTCGTTCGCGCATGCATGGGCGTCCGCGCCTTCGCGCATAGGCGCATGGGCATCCACGCCCCCGCCCGGCCGCATGCAGGCCCCCACCCCCACCCCTACTTCGTAGGGGGGGTGGGGGGTGGTGGGATTTTGCACGGAGACTTTTTGCTTATTTTTCGCTGTTTCCGGGACTGACAGGGAATCCCTCGACACCCCTACGTAGCCCGGATTACGTAGCCCAGTGATGCGTTTACGAGGGGTTCCCATGATCAATCCTTTCTCGGCTCGTGGCCTTACGTTAGCCTCAGTGGCTGGTGCGACTTTTTGCTTTACGTGCCGTTTTCGTGGCCGGCTTGGCAGACTTCTTCGTGGCCTGTTTGGGGGACTCCAGCTCGACCTCGCCCAGCGCCACGGCCACGGGATCTTGCTTCAACGTGACCCCATGCTTCTTTGCCCAGGCCTTCAACACGCGGGGCTGGAAGGCCACGGAACGGGGGCCCTCGCCGGCCACAGTCGGCAGGGCCTCGCGCTTTGTGGATCCTGCGCGCCAGTGGTAGAGGGCCATGTGGGAGACCCCTGCGAGGGTCATGACTTGCTTGATGCTCAGGTTCGGGGTGCGGGTTGCCATGATGTCGGATGCTCCTTGGGTTGATGTAGAACGCTACGATTATACAGTGATGACGCTGAACCTGGTAAAGGCCTGGTATAGATCAAGCGCGATTCATCAACCCTAGGAGCACGGATCATGTTCGGAACCAACGAAATCACAGGGCAAAGGGCGTTCAAGGACGCCCCGATGAACTCCCTGCTGGTGACCTCGATTTTCTACACCCTACAAGGAGAGGGGCCTTTCACCGGCCGGCCGGCCGTCTTCGTGCGCCTGGCCAGGTGCAACCTGGCGTGCAGCTTCTGTGACACTGCCTTCGATAAAGGCGAATGGATGACCTTTGATGAGATCGAACGGTACGCCCTGACGGCTGTCTTTGGCTTTGCCCCTTCCGCAGCCGGGGATCAGGTTGTCCTGGTGGTCACTGGTGGGGAGCCCACCTTGCAAGCGAATCTGGCCGGCTTCCTGCTCCACCAGTCAAGCAAGTGGGCAGAAATCCAGGTCGAAAGCAACGGGCTCATAGAACGTTTGCTCCCCCTGAACACGACCCTTGTCGTCAGCCCTAAGTGCACGGAACCGGGCCAGGCCGGGCCAGTGAAAGGTCGCTATCTCCGGCCATTGGAAGCGGTTCTGTCCCGAGCCGATTGCCTGAAATTCGTGGTTGATTCCAACCCCCTGAATGCCTATCACATGCCCCCCGATTGGGCTTATGAATGGATGCGTGAACAGGAGAAGCCGGTTTACGTATCCCCCATGAACTGCTATCAGGAAGGCAGGCCACTGAAGCTCATGACCCAGGCAAATGCGCAGCCTGGGGACCTCTCGGCTCGAAACGAGGGCGAGGCTGTCTCCTTCTGGACCCCCGGTCTTCTGGATCGCACCAGGAACGAAGCCAATCATCATCACGCGGGGGAGCTCTGCCTCAAGTACGGGTTCCGCCTCTCCCTACAAACCCACCTCTACGTGGGGCTGTCATGAGCGCCGCTGACGTCAGGCGCGCGGAAAAGCCCCATCTCCGCAAGATTAACGGCTACTGGCGCGTAAGTGCCGTGCCCGTGAAGTGGCACCGATTGTGCGCCCGTCTGCAAAACCGCTGGAAGAGGGCGCACAGCTTCGCGGACGAGAAGAACCGGGAGAAGCTCGGATGACTCGCGGTGCTGGGCGTCTCCCCATCCTCCTTGCTGTGGATTTGAGTTACCAGGTCTACCGTGCATCCGCAGCGCACCCGATGCTGACAAGCCGGCGCACCTTCACCGGTGGGCTCTATGGCTTCCTCACGACCCTGGCCAAGACCATTCGGGAAACCAGGGCCAACCAGATCGTCATATGTCAGGATCGAAAACCCTATCTACGGAGTGCGACCTATCCAGACTACAAGCAGCTTCGCAAGAAGAACGCGGATGATGAGCTGCTCCTGATGTACTCCCAATCCATGAAGCTGGTGCTGGATGCCATCGAGGTTATCGGGCTCCCCTTGTGGGGGGTGGACGGGTTCGAATCCGATGATTTGATCGGCCATTGCGTAGCGCAGAGGAGATCCAGGTACGATTGCATCTACGCGGCGAGCAACGACAGCGATCTGTTCCAGCTCCTGGGGTGTGATCGCTTCTTCATCTACCGGGATTCCATTGCCAAGCTCGTGACCGGGGCATCCCTGATGAAGGACAAGGGATTGACCCCGGAGCAGTTCATGCTCGCCACGGCCTTGCAAGGCACTCACAACGACATCGAGGGGATCCCCGGGGTCGGGGAGGTTCGTGCAGCCAAGGCAGCCAAGGATCCGGCGCTCCTTCGTCCGCTGAGGGAGAAGTGGGGGCCGATGATTGACCGGAACCTGGGCTTGATCAAGCTCCCGCATCCTCAGTTCCCATGGAAGGAAACGCCTCCCAGCCTTTCTCGTTCCTTTTCAGCTCAGGCCCTGTATAGATTCTGTGGCCGTTATGACATCGACGTGACCAAAGCAATGCTTGATTCGTTTGAACAAATCCAGGAGTAGCACTATGCCGACCATGACCCCGGAACAGGTGGAAGCCTTCCGTGTAATTTTTGCCAACACCGTTGGCTTTGAATCAGACAGCCTCCAGTCAGTGAATGAGGGAGATTTGTTGAATATTGCCGTTGCTTGCTGGAACGCCGGTGCTAGTGCTCTTGGGGTGGCCGTTGAACTCGTAACCACCGACTTCTACACAGCCGAGCTGCTTTCAATGGCTGTAGAAGAAGCCAAGACAGCAACCCTTATCAAGGATTGAATCATGAACACGATCCCATTCGACTTGGCTGGCCATGCCCCGACCATTCAACAGCAGCTCAGGCCGCTGACGATCTACCTCTGTGGCCCGATCCAAGATAGATCGGACTCTGAATGCCGGGATTGGAGAGACTGGGTCAAGCAGAATTGGCCAGGCGAGTGTCGTGATCCCATGGACCGTGACTACCGAAACCTCTTCTGGAGGCCGGAGCAAGCCGCGGGCGTGGTGGAAGAGGACCTGTCTGACATCAATCTGAGTGATGGGGTGCTGGCCTACTACGATCGGCCATCCGTGGGGACCTCCATGGAAATTTTCTATGCGGCCGTAGTGCGCCGTAAGCCCGTGTTCCTGATCAATGCAAGCGGTGTGGAAACTGGCTATCTCTCGCCGTGGCTGCTTCATCACGTGGTGGGCATTGCAGAAAAGCTCGAGTCTGCGACCCTGGCCGACGTGGAGCACGAAATCCGTCGGCGAATCGCATGAGCGACGAACGCCTCAGTGGGGCGTTACAGGAAAATCTCCTTACGCTCCTATGCTTTGACGACGCCCACTGCAAGATTGCCAGGGCGGCACTGACCCCGCAGCTCTTCGAATCCTCGGTGTTTCGAGAGGTGGCGGGGATTGCCATTTCCTTCATCGATCAATATGGGGGGGCCGTAAAGGAACACCTACCGGATCACCTCGAGGACATTCTGAAAGGGGATGATGCTCGGAAGGCTACCAGCTACAAGCGGCTCGTGGACAATCTGTTCCTGTCTAAAGACTCGTTGAATGCCCAGTATGTCATTTCACAGCTTCAGGCGTTCGTGCGTGGGCAGACCTTCAAGTCTGGCCTCGTAGAGGCCGTGGAGGCCATGGAAGCCGGCAACATTGAGGCGGCCGAGCTGGCAATGCAGAAGGCATTGTCGAAGCAAGTGATCTCTTTCGATGCTGGGCTGAACCTCAAGGATCCGGCCCAAATGGCGGGGCTCCTGGAAGGAGATCTAAACGAGCCCGGGTTCGAGCTCGGCATTCCGGAGCTAGATAAGCTCGGCATTTTTCCACGCAGGAAAGAGCTGTTCATGCTGATTGCCCCTCGGGGGCGCGGCAAGTCGTGGTTCATCACGCATTGCGCAAAGATGGCGCTTCTTCAACGATGGAGCGTGGTGATCATCACCTTGGAAATGAGCGAGAAGCGCTATGCGGCGCGGATAGTTCAAACCTTCTTCTCCGTGACCGAGAGGGAATCTACCGTCAGGCTGGCCCAGCTCATCAAGAACCGGGATGGATCGCTGGAGGACGTGCTCTACGAAGAAGTCGAGAGGCTCAGCCTCGGCCGCAAGGAAGATCGGGAAAGCCTGTCCCCCAGGATCACACGGGATTTCAGCCGTCGCAAGCCCATCTATCTGAAGCAATTCCCCAACGGGTCCGCGACCATGGCGGACGTTGAGTCCTATCTTGACCAGCTTGAGCGCTTCGAGGGCTTTGTCCCGGATCTGATCTGCCTTGACTACCCTGATCTGTTAAAGCACGATCTAAAGAACAAGCGCGTTGAACTGGGCCGCATCGTTGAGGAGTTCCGGGGTCTCGGGGTCAAGCGCAATTGCGCTTGCGTGGCCGTCAGTCAGGGCAACCGGGATAGCGAGGAGGCCACAACAGTCACGGGGGCCATGGTTGCCGAGGACATCAGCAAGCTGGCGACCGTGGACGTTTGCCTGACGCTTTCTCGCACGGACATGGAGGAGCGGCTGGGCCTGGCCCGGATCCTGGTGGAGAAGGCCCGGAACCAGCGGGACGGGTTTTCGGTGCTGATCACGCAAGCCTATGCAATAGGACAGTTCTGCCTTGACTCTGTGCCGTTGAAGTCTGGGGACTATTGGGAAATGATGAAGGATAAGACTAAGGAACGTAGCCGGCATCGGGTGGAAGATGACGAAGAGGAAGAAGACCGGCAAAAGCCACCAGCCCGGAGTCAGGGCACCAGAAGGACGGCCAGGAAATGATTAAGAAAGGGGCCGTAGCAGAATTCTTGTCCAGGGAACTGGACAGCTTCCTGTGGATGAAGAAGTTATCCAGGGATCAGATCATGGGGGAGCTGAGGGGCCTCCGGGTTCGGCCCTACTTCAAAACCGACCCGTGGCTCCACCAGCTTGTCTGCTTCTACCTCGCACTTCACCACCCCCGCTTTCTTTTCTTGCTGGACATGGGCCTGGGGAAAAGCAAAATCATTCTGGATGCAGCCACCCAGGTGCAGCGGGAAGGGAAGCTGACCAAGGCCTTGGTGACCGTGCCCAGGCTCATCAACATTGACAGCTGGTGGGAGGACACGCTCAGGCACTCGAACCTGGAGCCCTGGCACTGCGATGTGGCGGACATCGGCGAGAAATACGAACGGCTGATTGAGCCGGAGGGGGACATCACTTTCATCGATTACCAGGGGCTGCACCTGGCACTGAGCGTGAAAGAGAAGATCAACGGGAGGTCTAAGCTGGTCAAGGACGAGAAGAAAATGAGGCAGCTTCTGAAGATATACAACTTCATAGGGATTGATGAAAGCCACAAGCTGGCCAATCATCAATCCCTGTGGTTCTCCCTGCTCCGTCAGATCACGAAGCGTGTGGACTATTGCTACGCGACCACAGGCACCCTCTTCGGCCACAACCCAGAAGCAGCTTGGTCCCAGTTCTACCTGGTGGATCGTGGCGAGACCTTCGGCGAAAATCTTGGGCTGTTCCGGGCTAGCCTCTTCACGGAGAAAATCAGCCCGTGGAAGGGCGTTAAGTACATCTTCAACAAGCACCAGTCGCCGACCTTCCACAGGATGCTCCAGCACAGGTCGCTTCGCTACGACGAGGACGAGGTCCTTGATCTTCCGAAGCGCGTGCACAGGTCCCAACACTTCGAGATGTGTCCGGAGCAACGGGAGCACTATCTGCGGGCCGTGCAGGGGCTTCTGGACGCCAAGGGGAAGCTCAAGGAGCTTGAGGCGCCTTGGCTGCGTATGCGCCAGATCTGCTCCGGATACCTCGCATGGAAGGACGAGCACGGGGACCACGTCGTCTATTTCAAACAGAATTCCAAGCTGGATGGGGTCGAGCGGCTGCTCGATGAGATGGGGGACACCAAGGCCGTGATCGCTTACGACTACACCGCCACCGGGGCCATGCTGGTAGAGAGGGTCAAGCACATGGGTCTTGACTATGAGTGGTTCTATGGTGGCACCAAGGACAAGAGCGCAAGCCGGCAACGGTTCATGACGGACCCGAAGTGCCGGGTGATGATCATGAATTCTAGTGCTGGTGGCACTGGCAATGACGGCCTTCAGAAGGTGGCTCGCTACATGATCCTCTACGAAAGCCCGAGCAGCCCCACCGAACGCAAGCAGGTGATTAAGCGCATCCATCGCCCAGGTCAGGAACATCGGTGCTTCATCTATGACCTGACCTATCGGGGCACCGTCGAATCCGGCATCCTACAGGACATCGCGGAGGGCAATGACCTGTACGACAAGGTGGTGAACGGCCGTATAACCCGCAGCGCGTTACTAGGCGGTCAGGTGTGATATCATCGGCTTCCCTGCCACATGGAGATAAAAATGGCACGTCTTGCAAGTCGACACATCAACCTTCGAAAGCTCGCCAACAAGCTTTGGGCATCCATGGCTCGTGATTGGACCAAGCTCTACGCCAACGTTCCAACGGATGTTGCGGACGTGGTAGAGCTCCTCAGAAGGGAGCGGCTGGAGATGAGCGATTGGGATTTCCGGCAACGCTACGCACGTTGGCTGTGAGGATCTTTGACTGGCCCGACCTGCTACGGCGGGAGGGCATCCCGTTCATTGAACGCGGACCCAATGTGAAGCGGGGCGAGATCAACATCCGGTGCCCACTATGCGGCTCTGCGGATCCGAGCTACCACATGGGACTGAACCTGACGACCGGCTGGTGGAGCTGTTGGCGGAACCGCGCGGCCCACAGTGGAAAGAGCCCGGTCCGGCTGATCATGCGGCTGTTGGGGATCCCCTACTGGCTTGCCAGAAAGACCGCAGGGCTTGGGGAGGACTATGTAGACCCGGAAGGATTTGATGCCACAGCCGCAAGGCTGCTGGGCCGGGGCTCTGAAACTGGCAGGCCCGAGGAGGTCCGCCGTGAGTTCCTGCAACATGACCGCTACGCCGCGCCAATCACGGACAAGATCGGAACCCGGCGCGCCTGGAACTACCTCTACGGACGGGGCTTCGAGGAACGGGACATCCTCGATCTGGTGCACGACTACGACCTCCGAACTGCCAGGGATGGCAATTACACCGGCCGGGTCATCATGCCCTACTACCTTGACGGCAAAATGGTGGCGTGGACGGCAAGAGCAATCGGACCTGCGACCGTGCGATACAAGGATCTGGATCGGGAATTTTGCCTAGTGCCGCCGAAGGAGACGCTTTACAATCACGACTGCATCATCGAAGGGGGCCGGGTTCTGGTGATCCAGGAAGGCCCCGTTGATGCACTGAAGATCGATTTTTACGGTAAAAAGTACGGCGTGCGTTCAGTGGCCCTGTCCACCAATTCAGTCAGCGAGGAGCAAGCGGCCATGCTGTCAGCGGCAGACGATCAGTTCGATCTGAAGCTGGTAATGATGGACAACGCAACTACGTTGGGCTTCGTGGATAGTATGCGGTTGAAGCAGGAATTGGGATTCATGCACAACGTGAAAGCGGTCAAAGTGCCGTATGACCAGAAGGATGGCGGGGCGCTAACTGCGCGTCAAGCCAAGATGTGGTGCCAGGAGCAAGGAGCGCTCGTATGAAATACAACCATCTGTTTGAGAGTCATTTCCAGGGGTGCCTGCATCTCGCCGGGTACCACGATCCGCATCGGAAACGAGATGTGAAGATCTTCATGGTCCCGGGGGACCATAGCGTGGTGGGAATCTGTGACGGGGTAGATGCCTGGGTCGCCCCATCCAACACCACCGTGGCCGGGACGGATCTGTCTGCCATCCTGGAAGCTGTGCGCAATGGCACCTTCACCGGTGCTGCGCCAACGAAGACCCACCGGCGCCTGATCCGTCTAGAATCGCCCTCCCAGCCGGCTTCCCAAGGCGCGGCCATGGGATCTGAAACCAAAACCACTCGACGGAGATTCATCAGTGTATAAACCAGAATTCAAGGGGCCCATCGTCCACTACGTTTATTACCTCCTGGACCCGGTTCACGGTGGAATAATTTATATCGGTCGAAGCGTAGACCCAGAGAAGCGATGGAAAGACTTCTACCGGCGCACTGGAGTCAAAACTGAATTGGGACTCTACCAGCGTTTTACGATTTTCTCCAGGGCCTGTGAAGCGGAACTAGGGGCAATCATGAAGCACAAGCCGCCGTACAACCAACGGCTCGTTTCTAGCGCTGGTCATCTTGGGGTGCCACTCCGAGATGAGACGCGGCAAAGGATCTCCCAGGCGCTCGCGGGGCGACCCGTCAGCCAGGAGCACCGGGATCAGCTTTCGGCTTCCATGAAGGGCAGGGTCAATCACTGGATCACGCCAGAGATCCAGGCAAAGGCAGCATTGGCGCGCATGGGCAAGAAGCGGGGTCCCTATAAGAAGAGGGTTGCCATATGAGCTACCAGCCGGTTTTTGAAGGTCCTATCATGGGTTGGGTTGTCAACCAGCTTTCTAAAGGGTCCCTGTCCTATTGGCGCGTTGAACGCACGATGGCCCGGGACGAAGTTATGCAGGAGGCATACGAGTGCTTCCTTCGCTGTTGCAAGCGCTTCCCGAAGAGCCCGGAATACGACACGCCCCAGGCCTTCATGGCCTTGTTCAAGCGGGCATGGTCGAATCGCTTTTCGGACATGGCCAGCTACGACACGGAAGATCGGAATTGCATCAGTGTGGATTCTGGCGCAGGTCCGGCTGCCGAAGCCCCGGGCGACCTGGAGAACAGCGGCTTCCTTATGGTCATGATCAAGGAGGCTCCAAAGGAGGTCCGCCTCGTGTTGTCTGTTTTCCTGGACGCCCCCAAGGAACTGTTGGAGGCCGCCTTTGATGCATGGCGCGCAGGAGGGAATAACAAGGCGGGGGGATCCCGCCACCTGAACAAACTGTTGGGCCTCGACCCGGCACTCGATCCCGTGAAGCTGGTGGAGGACTATTTCACTTCCACCAGCGTATAGCTACGTGGACGGCCACGCCGTTCTGATTTTCCACAGCAACCACCAAGTAGGAGTTTCGAAACCAAATGAGCAAGATCCAAAAGGAACTGTGCGACGCCGCCGAAGTCGATCCCAAGAAGGACGAGGATCGGCAAACCTTCCTGTTGCGGCTGGCCATGGCCGTCAACAAGGTTCCCGAGAAGGTCTGGGACGGGCTCAGCAAGGAAGCCCAAGACTGGATGAACGACAGCGCCGATGCCGCCACGGCCAAGAAGTCGCTCCCGGAATTCCCGGACATGGATCCGCCTGCCGCCACCGGCCGGCGCCGCGTGTCAGCCGAAGCCCCCGCCAAGGCCTACGAGCCCAAGGTCAAGGACGACGTCAAGGTCACCACCAAGCGTGGCAAGGTCGTCACGGGCAAGATCGTGGAACTCGACAAGGACCTGATCGTCCTGAAGACACCGGCCGGGGACGAGGAGGAGCTGGCCATGGACCGCGTCGAGAAGGTGGAACCCCTTGCCGGGGGCTCTGATCCGGCCGAAGAAGGCCCCAAGGATCCGGTCGTGGGCGATACCGTCACGGTCACCACCAAGCGTGGCAAGGTCATCACCGGCGAGCTGGTGGAGATGGACGGCGAGCTGATCGTCCTGAAGATCGACGGGGCCGAGGAGGAATTTGCCCGGGATCGCGTGGAATCCATCAAGGTCGAAGGCAAGCGCAAGGCAGAAACCAGTGGTGCCGGCCGCCGCAGCGCCGACAAGACCGAGGAAGTCAAGAAGGAAGCGCCTGCCGAAGACGGCAAGCGCACCCGCGCCAGCAACGGCCCGGTGTCGGTGGGCACTCGTATCCGCGAGCTGATCATTGAAGACCTGACCCGCACGGTTGAGGACATCGGCAAAATCCTGAAGAAAGAGGATCTGAAGTTTCAGGACAACACTCTGAACATGAACTACGCCGAAGCGCACAAGATGATCGATCTGCTGAAGAAGGCGGGCAAGCTGAAGTAGCCCGCTTCATGCGGCCGTGGTGGCCGCCGTCGTCAAGGGCGCCGTATAGCTAGAACGCTACGGCGCCCTTTTTTCATTCCTACCATGGAGATTCCAATGAACCAATTGTCATCGAACAAAGCCCTGGTCATCCTGTCCGGTGGGCAGGACAGCACCACCTGTCTTTTCTGGGCCAAGCAGCGTTTCCAGGAAGTGCATGCCGTGACCTTCGACTACGGGCAGACGCATGCAGAAGAGATCAGGGCCGCCGCGCGCGTCGCCTGTCTGGCCGATGTCATCACCCACCACTTCGTGGGCCTGGGCCCGGTGCTGGAAAGCACAAGCCCGTTGACCGATTCAACACAGCCGCTGGAGACCTACACCGACTTCGACAGCATGGACGAGATCATCGGCGACCGGGTAGAGAAGACCTTCGTCCCCATGCGCAACGCGCTGTTCCTGGTGATGGCTGCCAATCGGGCTGTGGCCCTTGGCTGTGGCGTGCTGGTCACCGGCGTGTGCCAAGCTGACAATGCCAACTATCCGGATTGCCGGAATTCCTTCATCCGTTCCATGGAGGCCACGATCGGTTTGTCGCTTGGCCTCATGCACGGGAGCCTGCGCATCGATGCCCCACTCATGTGGCTGGACAAGGCGCAGTCGATTCACTTCGCCCTGGAACAGAAGGGATGCTACCCCGCCCTTGCCTTCACGCACACGGCCTACGATGGCAAGTATCCGCCAACCGGCAGTGACCACGCCAGCGTGCTGCGGGCCCATGGCTTCTTTGAAGCCGGCCTTCCCGATCCGCTGGTAATACGGGCCGTGATGGAGGGGAAGATGGGAATGCCGCCCACAACCCCCTACACGAACGAGCACCAGATCCATCTCCTCGCGCAGGACATCCATAGACTCAAAGGAAAGCTCGGCTTTGATTTGGACCTGGGGACGACCCTGGGGTATCCGATGCCAAACGATGATGACTTCGGCCCTGCGGTGTAATCATGGCCAGGAAGCCCCCAAGGATCACAGAAGGAATCGCGCGCTGCGAGCCTGAAACCGCGGTGCGCTCCTTGCTGTGGAACATCGGCGAGGATCCCCACCGGGAAGGGCTCCAGGAAACGCCAGGACGCGTTGTCAAGGCCTGGCAGGAATGGACGCAGGGGTATGCCATCAAGGACCCCGGAAAGCTGCTGAAGACCTTCACCGATGGAGCCGAGCTGTGCGTGGACGAGATGGTGGTGGTCAACGGCATCGAGTTCTACAGCCACTGCGAACATCACATGGCCCCCTTCTTTGGCACAGCCTCCGTGGCCTACATCCCGAATGGTCGGGTGGTCGGCCTCTCGAAGCTGGCCCGGGTGGTCGATGCCTACGCCCAGCGATTGCAGGTGCAGGAGAGGCTCACGCACCAAGTGGCGGACTGCGTGGATGAAGCGCTGGAGCCGCTGGGGGTCGGCGTGATCATGCGCGCAAAGCACTTCTGCATGTGCTCCCGTGGCGTGGGCAAGCAGGGCAGCACCACAACCACCAGTGCCCTTCGCGGTGCCCTGCGCGAGAAGTCAGAGGTCCGGGCCGAATTCATGGCGCTCTGCCGCGAGTAGCCGTGCTGGCCTGGCTTTCAACCACTGCGTGGAAAGAAGGGCTCCGTGCCCAGGTAGATGGAGGACATGCTATCTACCTGGGCTCCTTTCATGATCTGGGGCGCAACCCAGGAAAGCTCGACATGATCACTCCTGACGAATTCCGTTTCTTCTTGGACTCCGGCGCTTACTCTGCATGGTCCAAGAACTCCGCCATCGACCTGGACGAGTACTGTGCCTTCATCAAGGTCAACATCGAGAAGATCGAAGCCTATGCCTGCCTTGATGTGATCCCGGGTGCCCCCGGGCGAAGCGCGACCACGAAGGAGCGGGAAGAAGCTGCCGAGGCCACATGGCGAAATTTCCTCTATATGCAGCGCGAGGGTCTGGATCCTTTGCCGGTCTTCCACTATGGGGAGCCCTGGCGCTTCCTCGACCGGATGATCTCCCACGGATGCACCTACATCGGTATTGGCGGCCTCGTCTCTATTCCATCCAAGGAGCGCCGCGCGTGGCTTGATGATCTGTTCCTGCGGATCTGCGACAAGGACGGCCACCCGAAGGTCAAGACCCACGGTTTTGGCATGACGGCCTTGGTGCTGATGTTCCGCTATCCCTGGCATTCAGTCGACAGCACCACCTGGATCAAGATTACGGCCAATGGTGCCATCTACCTGCCCCAGCTCGTAGATGGAGAATTCGTCTTTGATCAAACCCCGAGCGTGATCACGGTCAGCGCCAACAACCCGAAAGCCAATCAGGACCAGAAGCACGGGGATAGCCTCCCCCCGGCGCATCGGGCAATCTTGGATCGCTGGCTAAGCTACTGCGGCAAGACCTACGCCGAGTGCAAGGACAACTACTTCCACCGAGCTGTGGTCAATGTGACCTTCTTCCGAGAAGTTAGCCGGGCAAAGCTGGAGAAGCCCTTCCAACCTTACACCGTTCGTCAACAGGGGCTCCTGTGATCATTTACCTTGTGAGTGCCCCGGGGCATGAGATCACTGGCTACGGTGATGGCTTGATTGACGGCAGGCATCCAGAGCTGTTGGTGTCCTATCTGGAATACATGGGCAGCAAACTGAGGCCACTCAAGGGCTTCACTCGCAGCCGTCTGATTGACCACCCCTGCTACGGGCGGTGCCAGTATGCCGTGGACCTCGAGATCAGCGCTGGAAGCTGCCCACGCAACCAATGCCACTACGATCAACACTTTCCGGAGCTGCGCCAGCGTAATGCGGTCATCTTGGAGCGCGTTGGGGAGCCGGAGGAGGTAAATGCTGATTTACTTGGCGGGGCTTGACCCATCAAACATAGCGGGGAAGTACGCGCAAGCAGCCAAGCAGCCAAGCAGCCAAGCAGCCATCCTCGTTAGCTTCTTTTTCTACTCGGATCCAAGTCGGGGAACCCCGAGTCCATCCATCATCCCACCCCCATCGGAAGCCAATCATGAGCGACAAGTCAACGATGAATCGTGAAACCCTGCTGAAGATCGCAGCATTGATCCGGCCGGCCTTGGCGGTTCAGACCTTCATTCCGGCCTACAACCACATCGCCTTCGACGGCGATTTTGCTTTGACTCACAACGACATTGCAGCCATCCAAGTGCGTTGTGATTTCCCCGAGCCGTGCTGCATCCCCGGGGAGCTTCTGATCAAAACCTTGGGCAGCTTCTCGGCGGAGAACGTCCTTCTCCAGCGCACCGGTAACGATCAGACGCTGCTGATCAGCTCCGGGCGGTCCAAGTTGAAGGTACCGACAATGCCGCTGAAGAGCTTCCCCTTCCAGATCCCCATGGACGAGGGGGCCATGATCCCACTGTCCAAGGAAGTGATTGCCGGGATTGACAAGTGCCTTGTGTCCGTGGGGAACAATCCGAACCATCCTGCAACCATGGGCGTGACCCTGGACGTGGACGACCAGGGGATGGCCGTTCTCTTTGCCACGGACAACTACACCATTTCCAGGCACGGCACAGGAACGAAGATCAAGCTCCCCGGGGATTCACCGGTGATCCTGCCCACGTTCTTCTGCAACCAGTTGATCGCCCTTGCGAAGGCGTTTCCGGAGCACATCACGCTGTTCATGATCCCCGGGGCGGTCATGGCTGAATTCGGAGACGCCGTGGCCGAAAGTGGGCACCGGGCAATCCTGTTCACCAAGACCATTGCGGACCTTGAGCCGCTGGATTTCCACAAGATCATCAAGCGGCACGTCGACGTGAAGCGCATTGGCAAGGATCTGTCCCCAATCCCGGACGTCTTCGATGCGTGCTTCTCTAGACAGCTTCTCGTACTCGGCAATGAGCTGGACAAGGTGACCCAGGTCTCCTATGACGACGGCACTGTGAAGCTGCGCAGCACCTCCCAGGTCGGGGAAAGCGATGAGAGTTTCAGCTTCTCCTCCGGCCCTGATGAAAAGCTGACGTTCTGCGTGGATCCGGCCATCGTGGTACGTGGATCCAAGTTCTGCTCCAGAATGACCCTCGGCGAGAAGGTTCTGATCATGGCGGATGAGGGGGCTTTCTTGCACATCATTGCGCACGTAAGTGCCCCAGCTTCGAAAGGCTAAACCGTGGGCTTCCTGTACAACGAAGTCAAGCGGGCACCGAAGGCAGCCACGCGTGCACCTTCGGGGAAGGCCCGGGATATCCCCATCACGGCACTCAACAAGATGGGCTGCGAGGTGTGCCCCAGGGAGAAGGATGGGCAGGAAAGAATCACCCCGAAAATGACACCATCCGGCTCGGACACCCCGCTGATCTATCTACTCGGCACGGCCCCGAACCTGGACGAGGATGAGTCCGGGCAGCATTGGAAAGGTGCTGCCGGCCGGGCTATCAAATCCCAGTTCGGGGACAAGGTCTGGCGGGACGTTCGTAGCAACCACATCACGCAGTGCATGCCGCCGCTGATCGACAAAGAGCGGAATATGAACCCGGACCAAGTCGAGATCGAGTGCTGTCGGGGCCGCATCGTTGAGGACATCGAGCAACGCCGGCCCTTGGTGGTTGTTGGCGTGGGTGACCTGCCGCTGAACTGGGCAACCGGACTAAACCGCAATGCCCTTGCCTTTCGTGGCACCCTGATCGCAACCAAGATCGGTCGGCATGCTTGCTGGTACTACCCGCTGATTTATCCCAACTACGTGGAAAAGAAGAAGAGCTACGGGAAGAGTGAATATGAGCTGGCAATCGAGCACGATGTGGACCGACTCGTTGATCTGCTTAACCGGGATGACTTTGACGAGCCAAGGATCTATCAGGCCCCATACGATGCAGGAATTAGCCTGATTACCGGACAGGAGCCGGGGGATTTCCAGAGGCTAGAGGACGCCTTCCACCGGCTCCTCAGGCAGGAGTCCCTCGGCCTGGACCTGGAGACCTCTGACTTCACACCATACATCAGGGATCCAAGGATTTGGTGCGCGGCTATTGGCAAGTTTGACGACACGGTCGCCTTTGCGATTGACCACCCGGACGGCTGGGGCTCAGAAGCACAAATGAAGAAGGTTCGCGGGGCTTTCGGAACCTTTCTCCTGGAGTCCGGCCGGAAGGTGTGCCACAACCTGGCCTTCGAACAGCTGTGGCTCGGCTTTGAATACGGGCAAGCCTTGCTTCGCAAGACGGGGTGGGAAGACACGCAGGGGCTGTGTCATACCCTGGACGAACGCGAGGGGACGAAAAGCCTGGATGTCCAATGCCGCATCAATTTTGGCTTCTTTCTGAAAGACCAGAGCCCCGTAGATGTCTCGCAAAAGGGGTGGATTAAGCAGCATTCAATAAAGGCCGTGTTGCGCTACAACGGATTGGACACCAAGTGGACCGACTTGCTTTGCGATACCCTGAAGCCTAAGGTCTATGCAGTGGACGTCTTCCGGGAGGAGTACGAGCGGAAGCTCCGCTTGACCCCGACTCTGGTTGGCATTCAACACAAGGGGATGCCCGTTGACATTGAGACGGCCGAAAAGCTGGACCTCAAGTACGAGCAGCAGCTTTCAGAGATCGAAGCAAAGATCCGTCGGACCCCAGAGGTGAAGGAATTCACCAATCGGTTTGGCAGCTTCGATCCCGGCAATTCCGGGCACGTGCTCAAACTCATGCAGGTGATCTGCCAAAGGCAGGAGGTCCATGTCGAAGAACGCGGGGTCCAGCGGACAACGAGCGATGAGGCAGCCCTCAGCCGCATCCCTGCGAAGGAGGTGCCCAGCGCCCCGCTCATCCTGGAGACCCGGGCGTTGGAGAAGCTGCGTTCGACCTACTTGGCCCCGGTGCTGACAAAGCGGATCGTCAGCCATGACGGCATCATCCACGCCAGCTACAACGGCATGGTGGCCGTGACTGGCCGGCTTTCTTCGGAGATGCATAACTGGCCGAAGCGCAAGCACCGGGAAGTGCGCCAGTGCGTGCAGGTGAAGCCAGGGGAGTGGTTCCTCGCCTGTGACTACGGGCAGATTGAATTCCGCGTAGCCGGCATGCTAACGGATGACGAGGCCATCATCCGAGCTTGCTGGACCGATTACGATGTGCACAAATTCTGGGCCGAAAGGCTCATTGCCATTTTCCCGGCAATCAAGGATCTGATCGTTGAGGAGTTCAGCATTGACTGGGACGAGAAGGGACTGAAGACCCTTCGGCAGGAAATGAAAAACAAATGGGTCTTCCCACAGATTTTCGGGGCTTCCATGAAGAGCTGTGCGGACCAGCTTGGCATCCCGCACCACGTGTCGGATGACCTTGGAGCCGAATTTTGGGACACCTTCGCAGCCACTAAGACCTGGCAGGAAAGACTGATCAAGGGCTACGAGAAGAAACTGTACGTCGAAACTCTCGGGGGCCGGCGCCGGCGTGGGCCGATGACCAAAAACGAACTGATCAACATGCCAATTCAGGGCACGGCATGCGACATCGTGACTGCCGCAATGGATGCCCTTTCCGAGATTGCTATTCTGGATGACGACCCAGATTACCAGTGCAATTTCAATGGGCACGATGATCTGACCTTCGTGCTACGGGATGAAGTGCTGGAGTCCAAGTGCCAGAGGATCGTGCAGGAGATGTGCCGGCATCGCTTTGACTACATCAACGTGCCCCTGGTGGTTGAGGCCTCGGTGGGCCACCAGTGGGACAAATTGGAGGAGATCGGCAAGTATCGGTCTGACGTCATTTTCAACCTACCCAACCCTTACAAGGCAGGATCATGAGCACCAGACGAAAGATTGAAGCAGTGGAAGCCCCGGCACCGCCCATGGAGCAGCCTCTGCAATTGAAGTACCGCCCCCAGCACCTGAACGACGTGCTTGGCCAGGACGAGGTGGTCCGGTCCATCCGCAAAGCCATTGCAGCCAGCACGAGACCCCACTGCTTCATCCTCACGGGCCCCTCGGGGACCGGCAAAACCACAATCGCTCGGATTCTGGCCAAGGGTTTCAATTGCGGCCCCGGTTCAATCATCGAGGTTGATGCCGCCTCCAACAGCGGCATTGATGCGATGAAGGAGGTCACGGCCAGTGCCCGGTACCACGGCTTCGGCGCGGAGCCCAACAAGGCCTTCATCATCGACGAGTGCCACAGCCTCTCCAAGCAAGCATGGCAATCCCTGCTCAAGGCCGTTGAGGAGCCCCCGGAGCACGTTTACTATTTCTTCTGCACCACGGAATCCGGCAAGATCCCCGAGACCATCGCCACGCGCTGCAACAGCTATCTACTGAAGCCGGTCCGTTTCGACGGCATCATGGATCTCCTTGAGATGGTCTGCGACAAGGAGGACTACAAGACTCCGGATGCCATCCTGAAACAAGTTGGTCTGGCCTGTGGCGGATCTCCGCGCCGGGCGCTGGTAATGCTGAACATGGTCTACGATGTCCAGGATCCCGAGGAGTGCGCCAGGATCCTGGAGACGCCGCTGGACAACAAGGAGATCATTGACCTCTGCCGCATGCTGGTCAAGGGCAACATGAGGTGGGATGACGTCACCAATGGGCTTAAGGCACTCGGGGATACCAATGCCGAGTCCATCCGCATCGTGGTAGTGAACTATCTGAATGCATGCATCATGGGGGCGCGAAGCGATGGGGCGGCAGTCAGGCTGCTGGACATGCTGCATGCCTTCACCAGGCCCTGCAACCCAGCGGACAAAATGGCTCCAATCCTGCTGGCCTTCGGAGAATTCGTTCTGGGCCGCTAGCGCGTATAGATAGGCCTGAAAGGAACCGCATCATGGATAACTTGGAGCGCTGCAAGCATGGCTGAACTGGACACCTTCCGTGCAATGTTGCGGGTGAACAAGCACCAGCTCGATGAGGAGCTGGAAATCCAGGCTGAAGTCATGGGTCGCATTTCTGATCGGATGGCGGCCGTGGGCGCACGGGCCGCCGAAGCGGAACAGGAGCTCAAGGTAGTGGAGGCCAGGCTCTATCGGCAGTTCAAGGACGACGATGAGAAGATGACCGACAAGGCTGCCGACAGTGCCGTCAGAAGGCACCAGGAACGCGCCAGGGCCTTCGAACGGGTGAACCTGTTGGGCAAGGAGCTTGCGCAGTGGCAAGGGCTTTACGCGGCCTGGAAGGCCCGGGGGTTCTCGATCAGTAGCCTTTGTGACCTCTATCTCGGCCAGTACTACACCAAGGACAGCCACAGCAGCAAGGTGGATCAGCGCAGGAGCGAGGTATCCGCCCTTCAGGAAAGGCGGCCCTATACCCGTTCGATCACATCCGGGGAATCAACCCGTCGTCGAATCAGCGAAGGGTGATGCAATGATGGAATTCCTGATTTACTCTGTTGGCTCCCTCCTGGGGGTCTATGTGCTTTCACGGCTTATCTTCGCGGCCTGGTTCAGAGCGAAGCAACAGTACGAGGACAAACGATATGGACAGAGAACGCAGCCGGGGTCGGGATCGTGATGAGGAACGGCCAAGCACCCGCGCCCGGGGTGATGACGATCGCCCTAGCCGCGATCGTGGGAGTGATCGGGGCGATCGCCCTAGCCGCGATCGCGGGGATTCTCGCAGCGACGATCGCGGCCGTGATCGGGGGTCGGATGACTCGCGTGGCCGTGATCGAGATGATCGTGGCGCGCGGCCGTCTTTCTCCTACGCCGCCAGATCCCGCGAACAGATCGACAAACGTGCCTCGATGAGGGGCAAGGAGTTCGACCGGCTCATCAAGGACGGGATCAAGAACTGGAAGCCGGCCGACGGGATGAATTCGATTCGCATCCTCCCGGCCACGTGGCCGAAGCCGGAACACTACGGCTTTGACCTCTACGTGCACTACGGCGTGGGGCCGGACCGGGGGAGCTACCTCGACCTGCACAAAATGCTGGACAAGCCGGATCCGATCAGCGAGGAACATGCAGAGGCGCTGCGCGAAGGCGATGAGAAGTACGCCAAGGAAATCGAGTCGAAGCGCCGCTGTGGGGTCTATCTGATCGATCGGGACAACGAAAAAGAAGGCGTACAGTTCTGGGCCATGCCATGGACCATCGATGCCGACTTGAACAAGCTGGCCGTCGACAAGCGCACCGGTGAAACGCTGAACATCGATGACCCGGAGGATGGCTACGATGTTGAATTCGAGAAAACAGGCAAGGATCGGAACACCAAATATGAAGCAGTCAAAATCGCCCGCCGTAGCTCGCCTCTTGGATCCAACAAATGGATCGACTGGGCCGTCGACAATCCCCTCCCGGATCAGCTCGTCTACTTCGACTATGACCACATCGCCAAGGCTTTTGGCGGGGGTGGGTCTCACCGCGGCCGTGAATCGGAGCGGGAAGAGCCAGGCCGGGAGGCTGGCAATCGCGAAAGCCGTGCTCGCGGGCGGGACGACGATAAGGATCGGGACCCCCCAAGGGGAAGCGCTCGTGATGGGGGGTCCCCCCGGGATGATGACTCTGACCGTGGACGGGGTCGTGGCGGTCGTGACCCTGCCCGTGAAGACGACGAGGCACCTGGCCGAAACTCTCGCGCTCGCGGAGACGATCGAGAAAGTGGTTCGCGCGGCCATCGCGATGAGCCAGTGCATTCGTGGGAATCCATCCACGATATGACCCTGGAGGAGCTGGAATCCCTTTGCGAAAGCGAAGATACCTTGCAGGATGTGAATCCGGGCAAGGCCGATGGTCAGGCGGATCTGGCGGATTGGATCTGCGAGGAGCTGAAGCTCAAGAAGGCGCCGGCAACAAGCACGGGCAGGCGCCGGATGGCGGAGCCTGAAGATGGGGAGAAAGAAGCAGCGTCTAAGCTGCGCCGCATGCGTGAAGAAAGGAACCGTTGATATGACCCGCAAGACCATTCAGCCTGAAGAGGGCAATGGTCGGCGACGTATCCAGGTGGAAGGGGCCCCGGCCCCTTCTTACTTTGCGAGCGGAGCCGACAAGGACATGGAGTTTTTCAGCACTGGCTGCGGCCTAATTGATGAGGCACTAGGCGGGGGCTGGGTGCTGGGCCGGGTCAGCAATGTTGTCGGGGACAAGAGCGCCGGGAAAACGCTGCTTGCAATGGAAAGCTGCGCCAATTTCGCATTGACCTACCCGGACGGCATGATTCGCTACGCGGAATCCGAATCCGCTTTCGACGTCAAGTACGCCCAGGCCATGGGGGCGCCGGTGGAGCGCATCGAGTTCAACGGCAAGAACCCGATGCGGACGGTCGAAGACCTATACACCGATCTGCTCCGCTGCTTGGAGGCCTGGAAGGGGAAACCTGGGCTCTACATCATCGATAGCCTTGACGCCCTGAGCGATGAGGCGGAAATGGATCGCGAGTTCGACGAGGGCAGCTTCGGCGGCACCAAGCCCAAGGCCATTGGCAAGCTCTTCCGTATGCTGGTTGAACGGATCGAGGAGCAGCGGGTGCACCTCATGGTCATCAGTCAGCTCCGTGACAAGCTCGGCGTGACTTTCGGCGAAACCAAGACCCGCTCCGGGGGCAAGGCCCTCGACTACTACGCCACCCACATCATGTGGCTTGCCGAGAAGTCCAAGATCAAGCGGAAGATCGGGGAGGTGGAGCGCATCGTCGGCGTGGAGGTGCAAGCCTTCGTGAAGAAAAACAAGATCGGGCTTCCGTTTCGCAAGGCGGACTACTCGGTGCTGTATGGCTATGGGGTGGACGACCTCCTGGCCATGGCCGAATGGGCGTTCGAGGTGAAGCGGGATGAGCAAATGAAGGAGCTGGGCTTCTCGAAGAACGGATACAAGGTCCGCATCACGAACATTCGCAACAAAGGGGGGCAAGAAGCCAAAGACATGCGCGAGGCCCTGCGCAAGCTGGTCCGCCAGGAGTGGGCCAAGATCGAAACCGACTTTCTTCCGCAGAGTCGGAAGTACGGCGGGTGATCCATGCACTTTGTTTACTACCTGCTGTGCGCGGCCACAGGGGAGCTCCTTTACATTGGGAGGAGCCATTCCCCTAAAGGCCGTAAGGCTGCCTTTGAAAGGCGTACCAAGAAAAATACAGTATTCGGTATGCAACAGAGGCACTCGCGACTCGAGGATGCGTGCCAGGCTGAGCTCAAGGCTATAGCCAAGCATAACCCTCCCTACAACCTTTACTTGGCATCTAGTCCGGCCAGATCTGGTAAAACCAACAGCGTCGAGCACAATGAAGCAATAAGAAGGGCACTCACGGGAATCACAAGGAGCATAGAGACCAGAGCCAAAATAAGTCAAGCAAACAAGGAGCGAGGCCCAAGGCCCCAGGACACTGAAGAAACCAAGAAAAGAAAAAGTGACGGCAAAAAGAGCCGATGGATCACCTATCTTGGGGAAACGAAATGCCTAAAGGACTGGGCCTCCTGTTCCGGTATAAGTAGGGAGACCGTTGCTTATAGGCTGAAAGCCGGATGGGACCTCGATCACGTTTTTAACAGCAGTAGTAAATAGGAGCGATCATGGGCCAATGGTGCAGTTGTGAGGAATGCGTAGGTCCTTTTCCCGAACCAACTGATGAGGAACTGAAGACAATGGATTATCAAATTAAGCCAGTGCACAACAAAGACATCATTCGGTCCAAGATCGACGGCACCTGGACATACCGGCATGATGTCGATCCCTCTGGTCAGCCTCCGGAGTATATGGTACACCTGGAGGTCCTTCCGCACGGCACCCAGGAATGGCAGCAATTGCGGAAATCCGAAGATGACGCCTTCGAGCTGACGGGGGGCAGCCCAACATGAACCTGGATCCCATCTCATGCAGCGACAGCTGTAAACGCTCGGTGCTTACCGAGGATGCAGCCATGGCCGCGGGCTGGTCCTTCTTGCCTGTAGTGCGGCGCTGGCGTTGTGGCCCCTGCGCATTGTTGCTGCGCAACGTCTCCAGGATGCCTGGCAACGATGCACCATCCACGGATCCCCTGAAGCCGGATGACCGTGGGGCCTTGCCCATGCCGGGTGGGTTCGGCATCGTTCCTGTGGCCGTGAAAGGCTGAACATGAAAATCCTCGCACTTGATCTCGGCTCAAAGACCGGTTGGGCTACTTCAGCCGGTGGACACATCACAAGCGGTATGAACGAGTTCGGACAGGACCGTTTCGGTGGTGGCGGCATGCGCTACCTGAAATTCAAACACTGGCTGGACCAGCTCAATGGGCAGACTGGTGGGATGGACCTGGTGATGTTCGAGGAGGTGCGCCGGCACGCCGGGACCACTGCCGCGCATGTCTACGGGGGATTCCTGGCCAGCTTAACGTCGTGGTGCGAGGTGGAGAAGATCCCGTATCAGGGCGTGCCGGTGGCAACCATCAAGAAGCACGCTACCGGCAAGGGCAATGCCGGCAAGGAACTGATGATTGATGCCATGCGCCGCAAGGGATTCTGGGACCTGAAAGACGACAACGAGGCCGATGCCCTGGCCATCCTCCACTACGCCCTGGACGTGATGAGCCCACAGGCAAAAGGCACGATCTGGGATGGCCCCAAAGCGCCGGACATGCGCAAACGAGTAAGGATCAGAATGCCATGAAACTCCCCGCCATCATCATCAGTGACCCCCACTTCACGGCGAGCCCCAACGACGAGTACCGCTGGGGCTTATGGCCGTGGCTCACCCACGAGATTAGGGAGGAGGGGGCCAAAACGTTACTGATCCTTGGGGACCTTACGGATGCCAAGGACTACCACCCCGCGGAGCTGGTCAATCGGCTCACGGCTGCGATCGTTGGCGTGCCAGTCGAGCAAGTCATCATCCTCGCAGGCAATCACGACTGGTTGAAGCAGGGGGGCGTGTTCTTCAAATTCTTGCAATGCATCCAAGGGTCCAGGATTCGGGTCATCACGGAGCCGACCGAGATATTGGGGCCGGAGTCGGATCCGGCCTGCATGTTCCTTCCCTACACCAAGAACCCGGCGCGGGACTGGAAGGATCGGGATTTCAGCCACTTCGACTTTCTGTTCATGCACCAGACGGCACCCGGATCAGTGGCAAGCAATGGGCAGAAGATGGACGGGGATGAGATGCCAGATTTAAATGCCGGCAAGGTCTACTCCGGGGACATCCACGTCCCACAGGTGATCGGGAAGATTGAATACGTGGGAAGCCCATATCACGTCCACTTCGGGGATAATTTCAAGCCCCGGTGCCTGGTGATCGATAAGAAGCGCAAGGCCTATGACCTTCACTTCGAAACGATCAGCCGCAGGACGATCAAGGTGGGATCACTGGCAGCCCTGAAGCGCTACGATCTTGGCAAGGAGGATCAGGTCAAGCTGACCATCGAGCTCGAAGAATCCGATGCGCACCAGTGGAACCGAATCCGACGGGAGGCAGTGGCGTGGGTTCGGGATCAGGGGGCGCAGCTTCATGGGGTAAAGCTGGTTAGTGCCCGCTCGACGGCCAGTCTGACCCTTGACAAACAGCGCTCCAGGTCCTCCACCCCATCGGATGCCGTGCTGCGCTTCGCAGCCTCACAGGAGCTGTGGGGCGAGGTTCTTGACCTGGGCTTGGAGATTGTTGAAAAATGAGTATCACCCCCACAGAGCTGATCATTGAAAATTTCGGCAGCTTTCGCACCCAGCAGCGCTTCAAATTTCCGAAGGAGCCAGGGCTCTACTTCATGCGGGGGGAGAACCGCCAGGAGCCTAGATTGGGGGCCAACGGAGCCGGCAAGTCAACAATCTGGAAGGCTCTGTGCTGGGTGCTCTGGGGCAAGACTGCCAACGGGCTCAAAGCTGGGGATGTAGGCTCGTGGGGGATGAAGAAGGGGACCGAGGTCCGGCTCTGCTTCCGGAGCGAAACCGGGAACCATTTTGCATTGGTCAAGACCTGGAGACCCAACACCTGGACCCTGGCCAACATCTTCGATGCCACGCCGGTGGATCTGACCAAGGACGACACCAACCCGCTGCTGGCCATGCTCAAGCTGACCTTCGAGCCCTTCTTGCAGTCGATCTACATGGCGCAGCGGGGCGAGATGTTCCTGGACCTGAAGCCGGAGCCAAAGGCACAGCTGTTCTCCTCCGTGATGGGGCTGGATCGCTGGTTGGACTATTCGTCCACGGCCAGCACCAGGGCCAGTGATCAGGATCGAACCACCCGACGGCTGGAAAGCGAACAGGCTGAATTGAAGGGGAGGCTTGAGGCCGCTGACTTCAAAGACCTGCGCACGGAGGCGGATGCATTCGAGGGGGAGCGCCATGACAAACTGGCGCAGATCACCCTGGAGCACGCAAAGATAATGCGCCTGGCCAAGGCTGCAAAGCAGAGTCTCGAGGATGCGGACGAGTCCGAAGCCCGAGCCTTCTCGGAGTCCAAAGGTTTGGTGGAAAAGCGCGATGCTGCCTTTGATCGCAGGGAAGCTGCACTGAAGAAGCTGCGCCATTCTGAGGACAAGGTCCTTGGGCTTTCCCGGGATTTGACGCACGCCACAGAGCACTACGAACGGATCCTTGACCGGGAGGGATGCCCGACCTGCGGGGTGAAGCCTGGCCGATCCGACCAGACCCGGCTTGAGGAGGAGGCTGGGGGCTGCCTTGAAAAGATCGGCGCGGAGCTGCGCCAGGCGCAGGGCTTCGAGAAGGCCCTCCGTCAAGCCCTGGACGAGGCCGAAGACGATTTGAAGCGCTTAGATGCAGAGCATCAAAAGGTCATCGACCGGAGCTCCCAGGCATCTGAGAAACTGCGCAGCGCCCGCATAGCGCATCAAACGGAGGAGAAGCGTCTAGACTCCCTGGAGGACGAAGCGGCGCGCTTGGAAGGGGCAAAGAACCCCTTCCAAGCCATGATGCAGGAACGGGGGCAGCGTTTGAATCAGGTTCGTGAGGAATTCGAGCAAGTGCAAGGTCGGCTGAATCAGAGCCACGAAAGGCACGCGCTTTACAATTTCTGGGTCCGGGGCTTCAAGGAGGTCAGGCTACAGTTGATCAGCGAAGCCTTGGACGAGCTGGAAATCGAGGTCAACAGCGAGCTTATGGCCCTCGGGCTCGTAGACTGGGAGCTTCGCTTTGCCGTCGATGCAGAAACCAAAAAGGGCACCATGTCCCGAGGCTTCACGGTCAGCGTTCTTTCTCCCGACAACGAAGAACGGGTACCGTGGGAGTCCTGGAGCGGCGGTGAATCGCAGCGGCTAAGGATTGCTGCCCAGTGCGGGCTGTCCAACCTGATCCGCGCTCGCACCGGCTGCGATATGCCATTGGAAGTTTGGGATGAGCCCACGGAGGGCCTGAGCGAGGAAGGGATCACCGATCTTCTTGGCGCCCTGAATGAACGAGCGCATCGGGAGCGCCGGGCCATCTGGGTGGTGGATCATCGGGCCCTGGGTTATGGGGGTTTTGCCGGGACCGTGACGATCATCAAGGATGATCGGGGATCGAGAGTTGTTCAATCCACGGTATAGATTGGTCACCCATCAGCCTAAGGACTGCCATGCCCCGACCCATTGGAACCCGGAACCAGCCCGTAGCCTGGTATGAGCTGGAAGCTTTGCTGCTTTGGAGAAGCCTTGGGTGCCGGCTTTCGCAAATCGTAGCCGGCATGGGCATCCCCAGAGCATCGGCGCTTCACCACATCTACAAAGGCAAGAAGGCCTATGCGTACATCGCAAAGCTCCAGGTCTGGCGGGACTACGATCGCAACGCAGAATCCCCCGAATTTCTCACCGAGGCAGATTTCTCGGATGAAGGCAATGGCCTGGCGGGACAAACAGGAAAGGAACTGCACCCAGGCCCAGGCCCTGAACCGGGTTGCGCAGGAACATGGATATCCGGATTGGCAACACCTGATGCACCATCACAACTCCGGGATCAGGAGGCCGTCTAAATGAGCAGCACCTCGGACGGGTATTCGCTCTGGCTCTGGTGCCCCAACTGTGACGTTCTGGGCGGGGTGTTGCTTTACCCAAACAAGGACCGCTACCTGGGCACCAGGACATGGGAGGCCCGCTGCAAGTTTTGTGGCTATTCCATTGGCGGGTTAGGATCCGACGGGACCCGACAGAAAGCAGCGGACGAGTGGCAGGCTATCTGTGAGCATGCCCTAGCCGTTAAGGAACAACTACTTGGAGCAACCAAAATGGCGGAGAAACAATTGGAACTGGACATCCCTTCCTTCATCGGGCTCACGGCGTGGATCAGCATCGATGCTGAATCGGATCTCCCCGTCCGGGAAGGCTGGTACAACGTGCGCTTCAAAATGAGCGACAGGGAGCGACAAGAGCGGGAGGCACGGAAGCTGCCGACCACGCGTCGGTGGTGGTCAGCAAGGCTGCAGAGCTTCTCGTGGGCCGTGGAGGTGGGCGAGGAATTGGATTCCGCGGAGATCAACACGCGCAAGTGGCAGGAATTCAGCGGGCGTCTCGATGGCTTGGAATGGCAGGGCCTTACGGGCCCACATCCAGACTTGCCAACGAAGTAGATCGGGCCTCCCGGCCGGATCTACCAAGACCGAAAACGGCCGCGCAAAGCGGCCGTTGGTCCATCATGGCATCAACTAGAAAGGCCGGAGTTTACAGATTGCCCCAGATCGGCCCCTTCTGCATCACGGCGCCGGGCAGATCCTCCGCCTTGGCCTGATCGATGGCCGTTTGAAGCGAAGACCGGGCCTGATCATCGGCCGTGAAGAAGGCTTGCATTTCCTCCTCGGTGGGCTGCCGTCCTTCTGCGCGGGTCTTGGTAAGCAGAGCGCTCGCGGCTGCCGCTTGGTCGATCAGACCCAAGACCAGGGTTATCAGGGTGGTGGCGTTGTTCGTGCTCATCAGTTCTTCTCCTTCGTGGCCAGATAGGCCTGCAAGGCAATCAGCATTGCCTGAATTTGTTGGATCTTGGCATCCGCACCAGCCGGATCAGTGGCCAGCATGGACTGTGCAATCACGACGCCTGCCCGGACGTTGTCTGCCTGTCGTTGCACGTTCTGGGCATCCTCCGCTGTGATCTTCTTGGCAGTCAGCAGGGTCAACGTGGCTTCACGAACGCCCGTCACGGTGCTCATGGTCACGATGATCCGCTCCTGCGCGCTTTCCGGAGCCGGCACGCCCAGCGCCCCACAACCGGGGACTACGGCGAGAAAGCCACCCATCGCCAGAATGAGCAGCAGGGCTGTGGCAAGTTTTCTGAGCATAAATTTCCTTTGGGTCTTGATTGATCGGAACTAGTCACGGGGTTGTGTGTTTAGTGCTTTCTCGTGGATGACTCCTTCTCTCGTAATTGGTTGATGGTTTCAGGAGTTCGCTGATATCCCTGCCCCATCTCTTTGCAATGTGGTCAATGCTGCTCATGATCGAGCCAAGACCCCATAACAGCAGGGTGAAAAGAATCGGTTTACTCATGGAGGAGCCCCCATACTCAATGACGACCTGACCAATCCGGAAAACGAGCAAGGCCTGGGCCGTCATGATCAACCTGCGCCCAGCGGTCTTAATAATGGACTCGACAATCATTGGGTCGTTGTGACACGCAAGATTTAGAATCAGGGCCGTCCCAATTGTTACAATCACTGACAAATCGTCCCATGAAATACTCATGACTTCCCCCCGCCCCTAAGTGATGACCAAAGATCCTTGAGAAATGAAATAGGATTGTGAGCGAACAGCTTACCAAGGATGAGAAAGCCATTCAGCACATCATCTGCAACGTAGGACAGCAAACCGATCAGAGCCCACTGCTGGAGCAAACTAAGCCCCGAATCAGCAAGAGCAAAAGCGGCAAGCACAGCCACGGTCACAGAACTCACAGCCCCACGGAAAAATCGAACGGCGGTGCCATACTTCTCGTGAATGATGATCTTGGCAACGCCAAGCAGAAGCCCCCCAAGACTGGCAACCGTGGCAACCTCTAGGAGACGTTCTAATTGTTGATCGTCCCTCATGATTAAAATCCAATCGCGATGTAGAAAAAGGTGCTGGACCCCGCATCGTTCGCCACTGTGAACCCGGACGGGGTATATGTGCTCGCCCCGGCGCTGTAGTTTGATCCGAGGGTTACGCCCAGCGCGCTGCTTGCCGTGATCAGCGCGCCAAGGCACGTCGATGGAAAGGCCCCCGGCACGGCGCCCAACGCCGGGAAAGTGAAGACATTCACACTGTCGATTCCGTAAAGCGGGGTGGTGCCAAACTTGATAGTGAGCCCGATGCCGCCAGGGAATTTAATCTGCCCACTGGTGCCGGACATGGTCACTACGATCCCGGAGCTCGGCCCCGAGGCCAGTGCCGCCGTGAATTGCGCCAGAAGCGTGACCAGGTCCCCGTCATCCTGGACGTCGGCGGCCTGATTGTCAGCGATGAAATTTGCGATCATCGTCGAGATACTGGACGATTGCCGCATGGCCGTGTTTAGGTTTTCCTTGAGCAAGAGGCCTGGGCCATACCCAGTGGTTCTGACGCTCGAAGCAGCCCAGGCCACCGGGCTCAGGACATAGCCGGAGCCCGGGGAAAGCCCGAATGGGACGAATTGGTTTGCAGCCACGTGTAGCTCCTTTGTAGGTTAGAAGAAGGCACCGACATCCGGGCCGGAAATGATCGAGTTATCTTGGTCCGTCCCGAATACCGGGTTGGCTCCAACCACGGTCACTGAATTAATTCTTACCCCTTCTGGCTTAGGCGGCAGGTGCCCACCTTGCATCAACGCCAACTGCAACGGGGTTGGCGTTGCCCCCGTGACGTAAATGTCAAGGCTCATGTCCTGATTGTCCACGGCAATCATCTGGAAGCCGTAGCCCACGAACAAACTGGAAAGGATCTGTTGGTACTGCTCGAAAGATCCGTCGAAGTGGTTTGCTGCAATCTTGCTGATCAGAAGCAGTCGATAGTCAGCGTCCGAGAGTTCCACCGTCCCCAGGGATGGAACCAGAACGAACCGGGTCAACCCAACCCACGCCCCTACCCTATCCAGTTGCTCCCCCAGGGCATTGTCGAACTGGTACAGGACCGGCATAGATAGCAACGCTCGCATCCCATCCGTAAGGCCGGAAACGAGAAGCTCCACCACTGCCTTGAATCTGGGCTTGTCCCGATGCTCGCTCGTGATCAGGCTGGAGTAGTCCTGGGGGGTGCCAGGAATCACCCCATTGGCTGACTGCGTAATTCTCGGGATGAAGCCCAGAATCTGAAGCACCCCGGGGCCGGGATCGACAAACCGTGCGCCCGAGGTCACGGAGATCCCCGGCGCTGGGCCGGTCAGCGTCAGGATGCCGGCGCCCGGCAGAACCAGGCCGTTGATCGAGCTTGTGATTGTTGGCGCTGATCCGACCAGGGACAGGATTCCCGGTAGCGGATCACCAAGCGTGGTTTGGATCAGAGTGGGCAGCAACCCGGCCAGGGTCAGAATGCCGGCCCCGGGGAATGGCGCGTTCGAAACGGCCACGGTGGGTGGTGCGCCCACCAAGGCAATGGCGCCCGTGCCCAGCTCGATGAACCCAGCCAGGCGCGTGACCGTGGGCGCCGGCCCGGCCAGGGCGATAAACCCCACCTCCAATCGAACGTGTGGCCCCTGGGTCAGAGACGGAGCGCTTCCAGTCAGCCCCAGGGATCCGGATCCTGGAACGACCGGGGTATTCATCACCACGCCGGGCGAGGATCCGGTGAGCGTCAAAGAACCAGGGCCCGGATCAACTGGGGTATCAGCCATTTAGACCACCGTCAGGGTAAGGTCGGCGACATCACAGGTCGCCGTAGCATTGAAGGGAACCACGATGTCCAGACCGGCCGGAGGATCGGGTACGACGCTGATCAAGAGGCTCTGAAGATCGAATTGCTCGGACCCCGCGCCGCCGTTCAACTGGGCCGGCAGATACAGCCTTGCCACCACCACGTCATTACCAATCGGCAGTGCATTGATGTAGTCGGCGACCGCCTGTTTGATCGCGATTCCAGTGGTGCCGGAGTAGCCGGTCAGAGCCTTGATCTGGATAGTTCCCCGGATCGCAACCGTGGATGGAACAAAGAAGCTGATTTCATGGGTCACCCCGGCATCATCCAGCACCGAAATAGTCACGGTGCCGTAGGTGAAGGCCCCCGGGGTCTTGCGAAGCATGATCGCTGTAGCAATGGCCGTGGCGTCCCCGCCCAGGGCCACAACAGCAATCGAGTGCGGGGGGAGCCCATTGGCATCTGTGCTGTTGGTGTCGTTCTCGTAGATCACGGCCTCCGTAACCCCGGTCACGGCCTTGACCGCCCCCAGGATGCCAAACAGCACCGTCGAGCTGGGCTGGGCCACCGATTGCTGTTGTCGCAGACGCAACGCCGCATCGGTTTCCACCGGCGCCCCTGCGCTGGCAATGGTCGGGTTGCTGACGCTCTGCCAGCCCAGGGTCGGGGTCACAATCTGCGTGATGCTGCCGACCTGAGCCCCGATGGCCCCTTGCGTATCGCAGGTGGCCGTCACGATGATGTGGCCGGCCGGGGGAATGGTCACCGAGGCCGGCAGGCTCCACTGGTTCCCATCGGGGCCAGCCACCTTGCCGCTTACGATCACGGTGCCGACCACGCCCACCAGATCCACATCCACCTGAGAATTGCTAGGAGATAGGCGGGTGATGCCGCTGAGGCGCACAAGGCTTGAGAGGCCAGCCCCCTGAGCGCTCACGGGGCTGAAATCGTTGTAGACCTTGATGGCCGTGTCATTGCAATCAGAGACGGCTTTCGCAAAGATCGCGAGGAGCTGGCCATCTTGAGAATCCGGGGTGATGTAGCTGTCCGGCCCGTAGATTTCCTTGAATGACTCTTGCAGGGACAGGTAGATGTCCGAGTAAGTCGGGGCACTGATCCCGGTGGGCGTGATCGTGGCAGCCAATGTGGCAAGAGGGAAAGGCATCGTAATCTCCGGTGTTGTCAGCTAGGAACGGCCAGGGTGGCTTGCACTGGCACAGCCCCGTAAATCGTGGCAACCAGGGCGGTCACCCGAAAGCTGCGGCTCTGATCCACGCTGCTTGCATACTGCAAGAGCTCGTTCACCCCCGGCGTGCCGAGGATCCGGTCAATGATTGCCGGGTCCCGGGTGTTCGCGGTCCCATAGCCCACGATGTCGGGATCGTAAGGCGTGCCCTCGTTGGAGTCCAGGAACCACTCGTCGGTCATGAGCAGCAATCGGGTGCTGATCGCCTGGGCAACCCCACCCGGATCATCCACGAAGAACTCCCCCTCGTTCCCAAATTGGTAATCCCCGTTCTCGTCGAGCTTGCGGTATTTCATTGGGTCCCCTCAGGGCAGTGGGATGTTGGTCGAACCACCGCCCGGGATGACCCCGCTGTGTCGGTGAGTGTTGTAACTTGCTACGGTTGGGGTGATCAGGTTCGTGGCTGTAATCGTTCCATTCACGGTCAGATTGCAGTTAATCGTGGCCTGGGCAGCATCAACGGTGACCGCCCCAACCGTCTGAACGCTGATTGCATGGGAACCCCCGGCCTCGATCTCAATGAAGGCAGACCCATCGTCCGACCGAATTTGCACAGCGCTCGTGGAGACCCCAGAAAGCACCCGAGGTTGGGATCGGGGCCCCGGGAGGCAGAAGCCGTCCGACAGGTCGTGCATCCGCAGCTCGGCCTGAACCCCAACGCCACCAGATTGCCACCACGCATCAATGCAGCGCGACGCGAAGATCAGCAAGCACTCATCCCCGCTGGTGATCGGGAAGGTGATCGTGCATCCCCCGCCACTCGGGAAGATCACCGGCACATCCAGGCACAGCGGCATGGTCTGCCAGGTCTGAACCCCCAGAGGATCACGCCACAGGGCTTGTATTGTCGGCTGGACCACCACGGTCATCTTGGCCGGATCGAAGCTCTGGACAATGCCGGGGAGGGCCGTCCAGATCTCGGCTTTGAGCCCCTGAAAGGCAGCCAGCAGTGCCTCGCTTGTGGAGGAATTACGTTCTCGTCTATCCATACGGCTTCACCTCTTTGGATACTGCATCAATGCTCAGGCAAGTTATCTCGGTATACCAGGCCTGGCCCCGGGTGTCCCCTTCGTGCTCTGATACGAAGACCCGGTAGAGCCCATCGGACGTGACATCAGCGAGGAGCTGAATCCCGCTCCACTGATTGAACGGCACAGGGGCGGAGCCAGGCGCGGCCTGAATCGTCTGGTTGATCGACCGGTTGTCAATGCGCACCGACTGCCCGGCCAAGATCTTTGGATTGAGCAAGCACTTAACCTTGATGCCGTCGTTGGTCTGCTCCGGCATGCCGATCATGCCGTTAAGCGAATTCAGCACCACCGGCTCGCTTGGTAGGAATCCGTCCAGTGGGACCAGATTGACTTTGCCGTTCTGGATGGACCAGCTTGCTTGCTGGGTCGCAGCTTGCTGCCGCAGCATTGCACGGCTCATCCCAAACAGCACCTTGCCCCTGGGTAGCGTTCCACCCGTTGACGGGGCGATGGAGCCCGAGGTCACGCCATACTTCTGCATGCTTGCCACGATGGCATCAATGCGCTGCTTCGGGGTGCTCCCGGCTGCAATCGACTGACTGATCTGCGAGAAGTTGTAGCCCAGGTCCCCGTCAGCACAAAGCAGATCCAGGTAGGTATCAGTGGCATTCAGACGGCCCACCTTGAATTGCTTTACGTTGCCATCAAAGATCACGGCGAACTCGCCCTTCTCGTAGCCGGCCTGGAGAATCACCCTGGAATACTCACCCTTGATGATGTCTTGCACCGTGTTCTGATTCTCGCCCCGGGACAGATTGAACACCCGGATCACGGCGTTGTTCGGGCTTTCCGAATCCGCTGCAAAGGTCTTGAAAGTGAAGTGCATTGCGGAGAGGTCAATCACCCCCTCGGGAACGAAAGCGCTCGGGTTGTTCCCCCGGAACTCCGGCCGAACCACAAAGAGCGAGGCACGCCGACCAAACTGGGTAGAGGAATCGCTCATGATCAATCCGTCACGAAGAAGACATCGCCACCATTGCCAAGATTGTCGAAGGTTGGCACTGCATCCGGGTTGCCCTCCGTCAGGGCCACGATGCCCCCACCAAAGCCGAGATAGGCGTAGGGCGCAAGGAGGTCCGTCCCGGTCACGATTGGGATCCCCTGCACGATCGGAACCTCTTCGGAGTCGGCAAGATCCATGACCCAGCAAAGCGCCACAGCGTTCCAACGTAGGGTGATTTTGTAGCTGATCCCCACGAGCTGGATGAAGAAGGATTGAGCGGTTGGGCTGACTGGCAGAGGAAAGGCACTCATTGGCTCACCCCAAGAAATGCGGCTGTGGATCGAATCCCCTGGAGCACGGCCGCCTTCGCATCCGCCAGGGCCGGCCCCAGGACCTTGGTCCCGAAATTCGTAACCGGATTTGTGGATCCTGCGAAGCGCTGGGCTTCCGGTGGCGCGGACTGGGTCAGAGGCTTGGTGCTGACCAGGATCACCTGCCTCAGATTCGCCACGACTTGCAGGGAATTCTCACTGGTCTTGTCGGTCGTGACCTGCAAGGAGCGCACCAGCATATTGGTGTAGTAGCGCTTGCCCGTGGAGACGTCAAAGGGGATCCTTTCCTCCTGGAGCCTTAGCAGCTTCTGGTAGATCCCCTTGACTTGGTCCGGGCTGTTGCCAGTGAGCAATGCCTGCACGCCGGCTGCGGTTTGGTCAATGGCACCTCCCAGCGCACCGGAAACCGCCCCAGTAAGCACCGTGGCCGAATTGGCCCCCTGAAACCCCAGCACGGTGGCGCCCAGGCCAGCATTTAGCAGCGAATTAGATCCGTTGCCACTCGGGCTGTTGCTCCAGGCGCAGGTGATGATCAGCTCTGCCGGCCGTTTGAAAGCATGATCCGAGATTACAGCCCCCTGCTCCACCGGGTGGTCCGTGATTTCCAAGGTATCGGTATGCACCTCTTGCAGCGTCACCTGGGCCACGATGGGCCCAATAGAACGTTTGGGCTTGATCATGATCGACTGCAGGCCGATCTGTAGCGCCGCTGCGACAAAGCCCGTGATCTGACTCATTGACTGGACCCTCCTAGATTCCTGACGAGGTCTGCATTCACGCGTTGCTGCCCCTGGAAGACCAGCCGGGCGGTTTCAGTGGGGGAATCGGCACCGTGGACGTGAATATCGGTCTTCTGGTTCAGTGCCGGGCCGGCCACCTTGTCCATATATCCCTGCGTCTCGGCCGGCGCGCGGCCCAGGCCGTAGCGATCAACATTCCCGGGGCCCCAGTTGTAGGCAGCCGCTGCTGACCTGGCGTCGCCCCCGTACTTCTTGAGCATGTTGCTGTAGTAGCGTGCTGCCGCATCGGCTGAGCTGGAGAAGTCGTTCGGATCCCCAAGCCCGTAATCCTTGGCCGCAGAATCCATGAACTGGAAATGCCCCTTGGCCCCCACGGCCGAAAGCATGTCCTTTCCCTCGTTGCTTTCAGCTTTCCAGACCCGCCCCAAGATACCAGCCGGGAGCCCGTATTTCTTTTCCAGCTCGGTCAGCTTGGCCAGGCGCGCGGCCCTTTCGTCCGCAGGGGCCCCAGAAGCCCCAGAAACGGCCCTGGGGGCTTCGTTCGTGACCACCCCGCTGCTTGTCAGCCTGGAACGCCGATCAGCTTCCTTGGTGAGCGTCACGCCCCCGCCCATCAAGGGTCCAATGCCCTGCATTGCCCGAATCCCATCGACCAACCGACCCATGAACGAATTCCCGCCCGTGGCCTTTGGTCCAGTGGACTCGCGCAGGATCCTTGCCCAATCTTTCATGACCCCTTGCGTGACATCTGACATTTCCTTGGTCAGAGGGAGGAGCGAGATGGCCATCACGTCCTTGAACAGCCCGGCTTGCTCCACCACGGCTCGCCACGAGTTCAACATCTCTTTGGAAGCAAGTGCCGCAGCGTCAGAATCCACGCCCATGCTGGCTGCCAGATCCTTGCGCTTTTGCATGGCGGCCTCCATCTCCGCCATGTTGTCTTTCATGTGGAGGAAGGTCTGTTCGTCCATGCCGAACATGGAAGCGAACTGCGCACCCACGAAGTGGGGCATGGACGCCAACACCTTTACGGTGTCTTTCATGACGTCGCTCATATCCCGGCCTTCAACCTGGATACCGAACGATTTGATCAGTGCGAGGATGCCGGGGTTATTGCGGATCGACTTCGCCATCCCCTCCAGGGACGCCAGCATGGTCTCCCCGCTGACCCCGATCTGCTCCGCACCAAATTGCAGGGCCTGGATGTTGCCAACTGACGCCTTAGTTCGCTTGCTGGCGTAGTAGAGCTTCTCCATGTTGTAGGCGAAGCTGGCGACCATTGCGGTCGTTGCTGCGCCCACGGAGAACAGCGATTTGGTCAGGGCATTGGCAGCCTTCTCCGTGCCGTGGATAACGGAATCAAACTTCTTTGCGCCGGCCGGATCGACCTTCCACCCCAGAGCGACCAAGTATTCCCGCAGAACGTCCGAGCTGCTTGCCATTTTGTTGCCTCACTTTTTCATCAATCGGGCGGTGTTCTCTTGCTCGACGTCGATAGCCTCATTGCACAGGGCCACGAATTCCAGATCGATCGAGCAATCGAGCAACCGCTCCGCCCGGTACATCCCACGGAGGACCGGCCGAAAGAGCCAATCCTCCTCGCCCTGCATCGCGATCAGGTCTGCGCCTGATCCCCCGCCGTGTCTGAGCTTCCGGGCGAAGGCCTCACGACGGGGAGCAGTGCGAAAAAACCGCCGAGGTTCTCCTGGAGAACCGCAGCCGTCAGGCGGACCATCGAGGGCATGTCGATGTCCTCGAAGATCAGACGGGGACCTGATGTGATGGGGGCCCAGCGCTCCCCCTGCTTCCGGCTGACGGCCGCCAACGCGCCGAAGAGGACGTAATTCACATCCTCATCACTCATCGCACCCATGATCTTGACCGCGGGCTCCATGAAGTCGGCCATGGCTGCCACGCCACCGGATCGGGAGAGGTCCTCCGCCTTGACCCCCACGGCCACCAGCGCCGGCAGGAGCCGGCGGCCGATGTGGAGCTGGGTGAGCGCGTTGATCTTGCCAACGCGGTAGACGGCGCCCGATACTTCGAGTTCTGACATTTATTCTCTCCAGGTTGTGAAAGGGTTAGGAGCCGAGCACGCGGTCAATTGCAATCGCGTTGAATTCCCAATCCTGGGTGCCGGCCTCTTTGCCGTAGTTCAGGTTCGGGGCCTTGGCAAAGGCGCACTGCCGGCAGGTGATGGTGTCCCCACGGACCGCATCGCTGATCGTGATGGTGTTCTGTCCGTGGCTGGCGGCGCTGGCCGTCTGGAAGTTGTAGAGGGCTGACAGCAGCTTGTTCACGGGGCTGGTCTTCAGGACCCGGACCGTGACCTTGCCGCTCTTGTCCGCATGGAGCGAGTGCTGACCCACACCATCGGCACCGATCTGCATGCCATCGATCTCACCGGCCGGGTCGATGCTGATCCCCTCGTCAGCGGCGCCGGCACCAGAACCCAGGGAAAAGGCCCCGCCGGGCCCCACGATCGCAGCCTGAACGTCGAGGAAACTATAGACATTGCTCATGATTGAAAGATCCTTGCTGGTTTTGGATTACTATTGGTTCACGAGCACCGCTACTACGACCTCGTGCACGGCCCCCGCCAGCTTCGCCGCGATCTGGATAGGCACCGAGATCCGAGCTGCCCGGTCCGCTGGATCCTGATCGTTCACGCTGGGCGCGTAGACGTAGAAGCCCTTGGAGAGGTAGTCCCCCTGCGCGAGCTGTCCGAAGCCACCGGCGTTCCAGACCCCTGGGGCCAGCAATCCGTTAATCACTGCTTGCGACAGCACGCTTTCACACGTCGTGACCAGGAGATGGGTGCCAGCATCGGTTTGCGGGATCTTGGTCGTGCTGGTATAGAGCAGATTGTAGAGGTTCGTGATCAGATCCACGGCCAACCAATCCGTGCCCAGCACGATGTCCACGAAGATCCCCGAGCTCGTCACCCCCGGCTCGAAGATCGCGGTGCTGTTGTCGTAGGCTGCGAAGACGTTGCAATTGAAGCCCTCCAGTGCGGTGACCTGGTTGACGTTGATGTTCTCGGCCACGATGCCAGGCTCTTGCTTGTACATGAGCGTGATGACCGTGGAATTGCCGTTGTAGTCCGTGGTCAGGATCCGGGCCAGGGCCGAAACCACGGCATACGGATTGCTGCTTGAATACTGCACCATCGTCTTCTTGTAGCCCAGTTGCTTGAGCTGGTAGGCGATGTTCGTGGTGTCCACGGCGCTGAGCACCCCAGCCTCTTGCGTCGTCACCCCGTAGAAGTGCTTGGTGTCCGTGGCTTCGAGGAACGGGGCAATCAGCAAGTGATCAGAATTGATGGCGCTCGGCACCACCAGCGCATACCACTGCTGCCCGAAGGTCAGTGCGAAAAGGGTCACGGCTTCAATTGCAGAGGCTGCGGCCTGACCCAGGAAGCGGTAGGCGCCGCTGGAGGTGCTGCGCATGCCGAGCATGATTGAGATGTCCGTGCCGCTTGGTGCTGCGGTCAGGAAGCTGATTGCAGAGGTGGCGCCGGTGGTGGTGCTGGTCATCTCAAACCGGCCATAGATCGAATTCCAGACCACGGTCACGCCGGATAGCGCAGCCTGGATCAGTGCAGCTACTGCATTCAGGTTGGCCGCTGCGGAGAAATTCAGGCCCGTGATGTCCTGCGCTGCGCCGGCATCCTTGGTGAAGGTGAAGGAGCCGGCCGTGACTGCCGTCCACAGGCTCAGGGTCTGCTGGGCTGCGGAGAGGGTCGCGCCCTTTAGGCCACCGGTGCTCGCGGCATCGACCCAGCGGCCAATCAGTAGGCTACTGGGCTGGGGCACTTGCTCGAACCAGAGCACGGCCGCCAAATATTCCTCGGCGCTGGTGCCGAAGTCTGCTGCGACATCTTCAATGCGCGAATAGGTGCGCATCATTTCCACAGGGTCAATTACAGACGACGTGCCGAGAACCAGCAGGGTCGAGAGGTCTTGCCCCTGCGCGCCCGACGGCGTGAGATTGACGCCGACGTGGATCAAACGGGAAACTGGGAGAACGCTCATGATGGTTCCTGAGGAGGGTGGTGGGGCGGGTGATGGGCTGGTGACTGTGATGTAGGAAGGCTTTAATTCCTCCCCGTCAAAATCGCCTGAGAAAGCATTCAGGTAAACCTCGTAGGTCCCGGGGGCCACGTAGGTGTGGATTGGGTTCTGGGTTGTGGCCTCGCCTCCGTCCCCAAATTCCCAAAACCAGTCGTCGGCGGCAGGTGTGGTTTCATCAGTGAACTGCACCTCCAGCGGCGCATCACCACTTAGGGGGGCTGCTGAAAAATCCACGACGAGGGCCCCCGCCCCCACTGAATCCCAATTTGCGGTTCCGTAGGCGGGGCCGGCTGACGTGACGACGATCCGAAGATAGCCGGGAACCGGAATGGCATCGACGGTAGCGGCCATCCGCAATTCCCCGTCCAGGTAGGTGCCGGAGCCCATGCCATCTCGCCCGGAGGTGCGGAAGACGACGCCGCCCCCGTCGTACTCAATTGTTGGCTCCGGATCACTCGTAACGGGTATCCAGGTCGGGGTCCACACCACGGTGCCAATAGCGGAGCCGTCGTTATTAATGCCACCGTGCCAGCAGTCTGTTGCGCTGGGCTCCGCCAGGACCCCATCATAATTGGGATCATAGAGAGACTGAGTCGTGTCGTAGGCAGCCCCTGTGAAAAAGGGATTAAATATTCGCCAACCGATGCGGATTGCCATGAGTTACCCCTTTACCCTGCGATTAGTTTTCCTGGGAGCCGTCTTCTTTACGGGCCGATGAGGAGCAAGCCCGGGATCCATCTGTGGGGGCGGTGGTGCTTCCAGCTTCACCAATTCGGGTGGCGCTTCTGTGGGCGAGGAGAGTTCCCGGTTTGCAGCACACCAGCGCCGGGCAGCACCTTGAGCCGCGAGTGCCGAGACCCAGCGATTCATCCCACCGGCGCCCCGATACCAGTGGTAGCCGATCTCGTCCACCCAAACGGCCCCCTCCTTTGCCATTTGGAAATAGACCATGGGCTCTGGGGTGAAATCGCCCCTGGGGCAGACCTCCATTGCCCGCTTTGCGGCATCTGTCCGGCCAAGTACCAGGTGATGGCAGAGCATCGCATTGCGAACATGCTCGTCTTGCGAGTAGCTGGCCTTCCGGGATTCCACTGCGATGCCGGCATCGTTGATGATCAGCTCGTTGGTATAGGCGAGTGCTGCGGTCCCCGCCTGCACCAGAATCCGATCCAGAAGCCCGGTGAAGCCCGGAGGCAGTTCGTCGTCATCGTCCAAGAAGAAGAACCATTCCGTAAGCACCTGGGCTACTGCCATGAACCATGAGCGCTGGTAGCTCTTGAAACTCTTGAATTCGCTCACGAAATTTAGAACCTTGATCCCATCCGGCACCTTGAGGGCCTTGGCTTTGTTGGAAAGCGGCTGCCGGGACAAGATGATTGCTGTAACGCTAGGCATAGAGCTCCTTTACGGCGTTGTTGGTGGGTCGGTAACGACCAGCGGGGTTGAATAGTGCTCGTTCTCCAGGGAAGCCTGCGCACTTTCAATCGTGTGCACCTGGTATGCCCACGTGGCCCGGCGTCGAAAGAGCACCCGCTGATCCACCCGGGGCACCCACTTCTCTTTGAGCAGGGCCGGAACTCTGGCCTGACCCATGACCTCTATCAGGGTCATGTTCTGCGTGCGGAGATAACTCCGATTCTGCGAAAGCTGCATGGAGGCGGAAACCTGCTTGCCGAGCTGGCCCGCCCTGGGGCCGTAGAAGCTCATGAGCATGGTCAGGATCTCGTCGCGCTCTACCACAAACTGATCGCCTGATTCAGTTTCCACCAGATCCTGGTAGGCGAAGCGGTCCTCATCCACATCCACGATGCCCCAAGCCATCCAATCCGTCGTGAAGGGGGGCAGGTTCGGGGGCTCTGGCTGCCACCTGGGGCGCACCAACGCCCCAGGGATCGTGCTTAACGCCACCAGGAACGCGTGAAAGAAGTCGTCCAGGGGGTTGTCATAGATTGGGGCCGTCAAGGGCGCCAAGAAGCCCGCAGCGCCTGAGCTGGCATCCGTTGGAAGAACTACGGGTGGCAGGCCATCAAGGACGAGATTCCCGCCCCCCAGAAGCACCGGGGTGTCAGCCATTACAGCACCTCATCGGTTGCGTTCATGGATTGGGCCACCACCTCGGTAAAACCGGCGCCGTAGCGACTATACGGATAGACCTTGATCACGGTATATTCGGTGGAGCCCGCTTCCCCGGGCTGGGGCCAGACGATGACATCGCCCTTGTAGGGGCTCCCGCCTTCCTTGCTCGTGGCACGGAATCGGAATGTGGAAGCAACGAAGATCAGGCGGGGCGCTGAGTCGCTGTCATCACGGCGCATCAGTTCCGCAGGGTCCTGCATCGTCACAACGCCAAGGATATCCAGATTCTCCACGCTGCCTGTGGAGGAACGCCCCGTTGCGGGATCGACCGTTTCGGGCCGTTGAATCACGTTAAAAATGTCCGCGAGGTCCGGGTCATCTACGATATCAGAAACGTCAAGCCACGGCATTATTTGCTCCTTCTCTTCCTGGGTCGTATCACGTAATTGACTGCATTGCGAAGCTGGCCCGTGTCAATCAGGGGCTTGGCAAGCTCTTTCCCCTGTGGCAGCCCCTTCGCGCGGTTGTCTAGTTCCTCCTGGGCCCCCTTACGGCCCCGTCTTGCCCGTTCCCGCAAGGTGCGGTCAGCGAGGGGTGGGTCGATTCCATCGTTGATGACCCCCCTGATTGAGGCCTGGGCAACCAAGCCCATCATGTGCAGCCCCTGATCGACGGTCTCCTGTGGATTGTCAGAATCAAGGGCCTTTAATCCCGTGCTCCTGGCGATCTTGATGAGCTTGGATCTTGCAGCTTCGATGCCGGGCAACATGAAGGGCCGGGCGGGGATGTTGGCTTCCGGGGCCCCGTTGTCATGAATGTAGCCCAGCTGTGCATTTGTGAGGTCCTTCCCTGCCTCGTCTTCGGGATCCATCTTGCGGTCCGTGGAGGCCTCTGGGAAGCCAACCAGGACCTCATTGCTGGCCATCTCTTTCATGGCCTTGATAAGCATTTCAGGGCCCCCGTTGAAATCCTTCCGGAATACCCCAGTGCCACCCTTGGTCGCCATTACCAGCCACCATTCCAGCCCCCGGGCCCCGGCCAGGTGTTGTAAACCGGAGCGCAACCCGGGCCGGCGCCAATTTGGAGGGGGCCTGCGCCGAATTGCTGCATAAGCCGATAGAGCCGCTGGCCGTAGGTGGTCAGGTTCCAGTTCCCCCCGAACTCCTCAGCCACAGAGCCGGTATCGTATCCAGCCGAGACCTTGTCGACGCTCTTGCTGTTCAGCATCCCCGAAGCTGCCCCAGGGATCCCCCTGGCCCCCTGCTTCTGCGCCATGGCCCCCAGCGCGAGGTTATGGGCCATGTAGAGCTCCACGCCAAAATTGACCACGTCCCCCCACCGGTCGGCGTTGATCAGAAGGGAGCCCAGCGTCAGCCAGAAAGTGAGCTGGGCGTCCGGGTACTTCGTAAGGCTGGCAAACTCCGTGAAATCCAGTCGAAACTGAGCGATCGTTACCGTGATTGCCATACTGGGCTCCTGATCAAACGGGCTTATTCCCGGCTCTTCTTTGAATCATAGATTTCCACACCACTGGCTACCGAATACCAGTGGGTGGCGTGCTCGATCGGCATTTCATCTACGCCCACCTTGTAGTGAACCTGGGTGAAGTCAGCCAGGGTCAGCGAGAAATCCCGGGGAATCCGGACCGTGACTGTTTTGCCGCTTTCCACTGACTGCTGAACCTCAGTCGTCTGGGAGGCAATCTGCGCCGCCATGTTGATGGGCCGCCGAGAAATGGTCGGGGTTTCTTCCACCTCGGCCTCCGGCTGGGTGCTCTGGGTCTTGATCGTGTTGCGTGCCATCTGAGGCTCCTGGGTTGTTGAAAGGGGCGCCGGATCCGGCGCCCCTTGTTTCATCACTTCACTGCACCGAGCGAATTACAGGCCGTCCCGGTAAGCGATGGTTTCCGGGTAGACCAACTCGGTCACGCCAAGCCGGCAGTAGTAGGTCGAAGCGTGGTAGATCGACACGAACTGGACCGGAGTCCGCTGGAGGAGCGTCATCGGGTAGCGGATGTAGTCCTTGGCCTGTGAATAGGCCACCATGCGATCCGTGCCAGGGGTGCCGATGGTGCCGCCCACGCCAGCGCCAAACAGCCACTTGACCGGCTGAATCTCCAGCTTGCCCTTGCCGCTCGTGACCAGGATGTTGTTTTCAAGCAGGTACTTCAGGATGGACGTCGTGCCGGCCGTGCTGATCACTTGCGTACTGATGTAGCCAAATTGGGTCGGCGGGATCAGCAGCTTGTTCGGCATCACGGCGTAGCCACTGGCAGCCCAAGCACTGGTGATGATGGCGTTGACGTCGGCGAGGATTTCTGCCGGAGTCTTCAGTGCCCAGGACGGGGAGCCCCCGGCGCCGTTCGGCAGATTGCTGACGTTCGTGGCCAGGGTGTGGTTGACCAAGCCCGTATCCCCCGTGGTGGAATCGCCGACGTAAACCTGCTCGTCGATGTCCATCTGGTGCTTGAGCTTCAGGGCCTCGTACTTCTGCGCATCAATGGGGCGGCCCATCTTGGCGGCACTTTCCAGTTCCGGAATGGAATACTTGACCTCCAAGCCCCAGAGCCTCAAGGGTTGCAGCAATTTGCCAATGTCGACCGACAGCCCACCGATCTGATCCGTGGCCTTGCCAATCCAGGCCTTGCCGTTGCGGATGCCATTGCCGGCACCCAGGCCACCAGCACTGCCGAAATTGGACAGCGTGAAGCTGGAGCCTTCGTCAGCAATCGAGACGTCCTCCCGCAGGTCGATGTCCCGTGCCCAGGTCACGGCCGCCAGTGGCATGTGGAGGGTCTGGTCCAGTCGCTCCAGCTCGCCCACCAGGAACGCGCCTGTGGAGTCCACAGTACGCGCGCCATCATGGGTTTTGTAGGCGTGATCGAAGCCCTTGCCCCTGGCAGTGCCCTGCATGTCGATGATGCCGTGGGGGTTGATGCTGTCGAAGGTCATCGCACCATCACGGGTGAAGGCACGGACGATCGAGCGCTTCTGAGTAAACAGTTTCATGATTCAGCTTTCCTTGTGTAGATTGGATTGAGAAGCGCTGCGGCTTAGATGCCCTGGTTCCAGACCCGCATTTCAACCACGCCATTGGCATCAGGCGGGCCGTTGAAGTAGGCGTTCAGCACGCGCACGGTGTCTCCAGCGTCAGCAGCGGATTCGAATCCGCCAACAACGTGCGCGCCAGCCGAGGCACTGGTCCAAATGAAAACGGGACCCCGCTTGGTCGGCGTGCCGTTGACCTTGACCATGATGAAGCCCTCGGTCAGGATATCGAGGATGGCCGGCGCGATGGGCGGTGCTGTATTGCCCAGCCCCTGCGTGGTGTTGGCTTGCTGGGTTGGGTAGGGACGGACCAGAACCCCGTAGAGGCTGATTGCCACGGAGTCGCTCTGATCAGCAGCGATGACCGCCCGGACGGTGCCGTTGACGGTGTTCATCAAGCAGCCGTTGCCGTAGAGCGTGATCGGATCGCTCACATCTTGGCGCTCCGCCACGCAGTCGAAGGGATGCGTGCGGTTGATGTCACCAGCGAAGCCGGCACCCATGCGGTAGGTAAAGGCCACATCACGAGTGCGAGCACGGATGACTTTGGGCGTGCCCAGCGCCACGGCGGTGAGGGCGGACAAGAAGGTCTTCTTCATGATTCAGTATTCCTTGTGAATTGGATTGATGACGGGAGCCTGGCCAGGCTCAATGCTTGGCGGCGTAGAACTCCCGATAGGTCTTGTTCAGGTCGGCCAAGCTCGTCGGCCCCTTCTTCGCAGCGCCAGGCAACTGAGGGGCACCCATTCGGTTGGCATCGCGCGTGGCATTGCCGTTGTTGAGCAGCTTCTTGGCGCCAACTGCGGCTTGGAAGAGGGTTGCCACTTGCGTGCAGCCCAAAGCGATCGTGTCGACAGTTTTGACCCCCGAAACGGACTCGATGATCTGCTGGCCCTCGGTGGTCGCATTGAAGGCGTCCAGGGCCTTACGGCGGGCATTGCACATCGCATCGATGGTGGTGGAACGCTTGGCCTTGGCGTCGAAGGTTGGCACCCGGAAGCCTGGCACCAGCACTTCGCAGCCGGCCAGGGTCCCCTTGTACGAGGTCTCCAGCGCGGCGCTGTCGTTGGTCTTGGCCTTGGGGTCCTTCTTCTCTTCCTTGTCGTCGTCCTTGTCGTCCTTCTTGGCAAAGGGATTTTCGTCCTTGGCCATCTCGGGATCAGCTTCACCTTCCGGGTCACCACTGGGGTCCTCGCCGCCAGCGCCACCCTCCCCGCTGATGGCCTTGGTCAGAGCAGCAAGTTGGGCAATGATTTCCTTTTGCCCGTTTTCCAACGAGACGAAGCGGGCTTCGACGTTGGGGTCCCCCGCTGGGCTCTTGACTTCGGCAGCACCGGCCACTTCTTCATCCTGGACGCCGGTGGTGCCGGCCGGAGCCGTGCTGCCGATGCCGTGGATGTGGATGTGGGTATGGCTGTCAGCCGGGCCGCTGAGCTCGCCGTCATCCATGGTGGAAGCATCCGGCTCCGCGAGCTGCTCCATCAGAGCGTCGAGGGTGGCTTGCGCGATCTTGCGCCGTTGGGGTTGGGTGGCGCTCGGCCGGCCCTTCTGAGTTTGCACTGCCATTTGAGATTTCCTTGATGTAGTAGAGTGAGAACGGTCGCCGATTGCACAGCGCGGGCCACAGCGACCCCTCTCGACCAGCGCGATGTGATTTCCAATGATGTTGGTCTGGACTCCTTGTCCTTCCCCTGTTTGTTCGTAATCCGCCTCGTAGCCGGCCGATACTTCCCGCTTCATGGCATTGATGTCCAGGATCATCTGTGCATCAGTGATCAGCAAGTCGGCGAGGATTACATCCGCATCCTCGCCCTCGCCGTGGCGGAGGTTGAAAGCGACCCCTTTGGCCAGCTTGGCCCAGTTCTTGGGATTCACGTCGTCCGGGGGGTGCTCATCGACAACCGGCTTGCCAACGAAGCTGGCCAGGCATTCAGCCCGGAAGAGCTCATCAGCCGTGCGGGTCACATAGGCCACCCCATCGGGGCCCACCTCAATGGGCACCTCGCCGGGCCCGTAGACCATCACGCCGACCCTGGCAATCGGGACCGCCTCGCAGAGCAAAAAGCCCTCGGGGGTCAAACTCCGTCGGGGGCCGATCTGCTCCACGGTGAGGATCTGTTGCAGCTCCGGGGGCTCCCGGCTACGGTCATGCGTGAAGCGTTTGAGAAACCTGCGAATTGACATGCTGCCTCCTTACTGGGCTCTGGTTTGCGTCGCCATCAAGGCAACAGCGACAAATGATCCCGAATGACATCAAGGGCCATCGTCACATACCCGGCATCGTTCGGGTGGGTCCCATCCGGCATTGTGATAGAGCCCGCTGGAATACCGGTCGTGCTGGCCACCCAGGCACTGACGCTCGCAAACACGACGACTGGATTGCCAATGGCCGTCACGGCCGCAGCGGTCTTCGTGTTCTTCGACGTGTTGTCGACCCCCGCCTGGATCAGCCCCCGACAAATGACCTTCGTAAATCCGGCCGAGAGGAAGTTATTAATCAGCGTCTGATAGTCCGCCTGGAAGCTTCCGTCATCCGCTGAATTGATCCCAATACTGAGTAAGGCGTGCTGCCGCAGTGGCACAGGGATCTTCGCTACCCACGCCGCAAAGGCTGCATTGGCTTGTGCGATGGTTCCCCCGGAATTGCCATGCTGCCCCGCTGCGAGCGAAGGAATCCCCACCTGAATACGCTGGATGTCCACCGAGCCCATCGTTGCAGAAGCCCCATAAGTCTGGGAGGCCCCCATTTGATGGACAGCCGTTTTTGCCACAGTTGGCGCCTCGAGGGCGGCCCCGGTCCCAGTCAGCAGGAGCCCCATAACCGGCAGATCAGACGCAGTCACTGGGCTATCGGAAAGGATGATTTCCTTGAACGTGGACAGGCTGCCCGTAATGCCCGTAAGCTTCCTCCAAGCTCTGGCCCGGCCGGCAGGATTCGTAGGACCAGGGCCAAGGGTCACCCTTGTCCATTCCCCGCCATCCACGGAATACCAGACTTCTGGAGCATTAGTAAAGGCGTACAGATCAGTGAATTTTGCCTTGAATGCCACAGAGCCGTTAGAAACCCCCCATCCCCCGTTTGCAGTCGGGCGAGGATAGGTTGGCAGGAAGTTTCCGCCGTATGTCGCCACTTCGGCAAACGTCTGAACCCCAGCAAATGCCGGATCCTTAAGCCAGTAGCCGGACCCCACCACTTCAGCGGTAGGCGCGCCGCCCGTCACGGATAGCAGCGTGCCTGTGGTTGGGGTGTATGTGGATCCAATTGTCGAATTGTCCGGCCGCACGTGAACGGTATGCCAATCATCCGAAAGCCCCGTGAACAGCGTGATCGCCCCTGACGAGAATACCGGCGTTGTATCTGCACCCCCATCGACGCTAACATTCCAGGGGGATACATCCCCGGATTCGCACGAAAGCACGCAGCTCGTTCCCCGGGCCCGGACAAAGAATGCGGCATCGGCCGTCTGCCATACCCTACGTCCTGCCGTCGTAGCCACATCAAAATAGCCAAAGAAGCCGGCCCCAAGATCAGTATCCGTGAAGGTCAGGGCATAGGGGTTCCCAAGTGATCCCCGGTTTTGGAGCCGTCTTTCTCGCATCCTCATGACGTCGCCCCGAACAGGGCCCAATTACCCCCGGCATAAGAGCCATATTCAAAGAAGGCGGTCACAGCATTGGCGGCCGTATTCCGATACTGCATCACCCGCATTGCGGTGCCCACTGCGGGGATGTCGTTGGCGACTGTCGTGGATCCGGTTACCGTAACCCCGGTAACCAGATTTTTGATGTAGTAGTTAATGACCCGGGTGCCACCCCCAAGGATCTCGACATACCACTCATAGACGTCCGCGAGCGCCGAATTGGCAGGGAAGCCGGCGCCGCCATTGAGCGCGATCTTTGTGGCGGCGCCGGATGCGTCATTGCTGATGAAGAACAACTGCGTATCCGTAGAATCCGCGCCGAATCCGGCAATATTTGTGAATGCGCTTGGCTCTACCGTCGTGACGGGGGTGATTGCATTCAGACCAAAGAAAGTACGGCAGGCTGACGTCCCATCCCCGGGGATAAAGAGGCCCCTCCCACGCGCCGGGAGGTCGGTCAATGCAGTTGGTATAACGACGGCTTCGGATCCCGATGGGGACCCGCAATACGCATTTGTGTTGGCTGCGCCCGTAGCCACGGTCATGCGGTGCCGGTTCGGACGATTCAAACCGGCCACGGTGGCGCTGGTGCCGGATGCCGCGGTCCCGACAGCGCTCTGACCACCAGCCCCGACACCAATAGGCGCGGTTGAGCCACGAGCGGCGGCGTACATGAAGCCCTGCCCTGCGAACAGATCTGGTAGAGAAACCGCGGCCCCCGCGGCCGGATCAGTGGTGCCAACGGTCCAGGAATCAGTCCCCTTCCTGGTGGCTCCCACAATCTTCGTAGCGGATCCAGTGACCGTTTTGCCATCGGGCGTCGCGAGGGTGGGGACCCCTGAGGATCCGGTGGCCGTGTGCACTTCAGCGAAGTCATCGGTCACCCAGCCACCAGCCGCATCACTGTCAATGGTCAGCGTAGCACTGGCCCCATTGAAAATGATCTGTCGATTGCCATGCGTCGCACGATTCAGCGTAGTCGCCCCGGTCAGCGTCACCGGGGTGAAGATGGTGGGCTTCGCGTCGAGGGCTGTTTGCAGATCCGTCTGGGCCGACAGGGTGCCCGTGATGGATCCCCATGCGCCGCCACCCCCGCCTCCGGGGAAAGCATGTAGGCCCCCGGACAGGTCCTGAATCTGGGTAGGCACCCCACCACCATCGAAGACGATGCCAGCCATACCAGCCGAGCCGGCAGGAGGGGTGGCAAACAGTACCCCCATGGATCTTAGGTCCCCGAGCAATGGGTTTGTGTAAGCTGACATTTTTGGATTCCTCTCAATCTGGAATGACTGGATCCGGGTAGCAGCGGCAATTAGGTCCGCAGCCGGCGTGATATGGGCCAAGGCCCTTGTCCGTGACTGGTGGCTTATCCCACCTTACGTATTTGCCGTTCATTTCCTTGTGGGTTGGCCGCACATCACCATCCCCGGAAGAGCGCCAGATATAGCCCTCGGAGCCGACGAATGTAGCGCGAGCTTCCGTGAGCGTCGAGGCTGCCCTGGCCACCTCCGTGCGGGCGATCAGCGTTGCCTTTGACTTGCTGACGTCCTCTGTCTTCATGATCTCCCGTGCGATGGATGCAGCACGCTCGCCGGTGCTCAGGCCCTCGATCGTCAGATCCTGCACCCGCTTTGCGGCATCGAGTGGAATGGATCGGATCAGTTCCACCTGATCGGCCATCAGCATCGTGAAGACCTGCCCTGTGGGCGCGTAGGCGATCTCCATCCGCAGGGCCTTGCCCATCTCCTTGCCGGTTTCCTTCCAGGCCCGCTCGTTGCGGCGGTTGACGTCAGCGATCATGTACTCCGCCACCGACCTGGCCCAGGGCGTCAGCAGATCGCTGTAGCCAGTCAGGGCCTTGATCAGGGCCAGGGGATCGGATGGGCCGTAGCCCTTGACGATATTCCCGATCTCCCGTGCAACGGCCCTAAGCTGGGAGCTGTAGCGGGACTCGACGCCTTTTGCTGTCTCCCACCGGCTTCTTTTCCCCTTGCGGTCCAGCGGCATTCTCGGCTCCCTTTTCTACGGCGCCTGGCGCGCCAGGCATCCCCAGGCCTTCGGCACCAGGGGGCATCATTTCACTCATGGGGGGCTGCACCTCATCATCCGCGGAGGCGATCATTTCCTCCGTGATGTTGGTGAAGATCCCGGTCACGCGCGAGGATTGGCGCAATTCCCTCAGCGCCGTCTGCCGGCCAATCAGCCCGGCCTCGTGAGCGGCTGCGATGGCTTCCCCGTTGGTCTTGGCAATGGTTGCCTTCTCCGAATCATCGGTGTCCCACAGGCTGCGGAACCCAACAGCAAAATTGTCCGGGAGCTGGATCCCTTCGCTTGCAGCGGCTGCCTTGTAAATCATGGTCGCGCCATGATGGCAGGTAGCCATTTGCTCCTGCTTGATGCTGTCGTAGTACATCTGCATGTCCGTATCGCCCGTGCTGAAGCCGGCCGGGGATTGACCGAAAAGCCTGGCGAGCGGAATCTGCAAGGCACCGGAAAGCTGCTGTCCAAACTGGGTCAGGGCATCGGATAGCCCGCTGAATGCTGAATGCCCCTGGATCTCGAATTCGTCTTCCCCGTCCAGGAGCGTGATGCCCTCGATCGACTGGAAGCGGCGCATCATCTCGACTTGCTGCATGACCCCTACCATCGCCTTCTCATTGCCGGCAATGATTTCACGCAGGCCCTTGATCTTCAGCGTGCGCAGATAGCTCTTGTAGACGAGCTGGGCTGCTCCCGTACTGGCGCTGTCGAAAGCCACCATCCTGTCATAGAGCCTCTCAAGCACGGAGATCCCCCACAGGTTCTCCGTCATGCGCTGGTTGTATGGCAGCTTGATCCCTTCATGACGGATAGCCACGCGGGAATGGTGAATTGCCTGCCCGCGCAGGGCCGGCGCGTTCGTCTGAACCCGGTAGTACTTTGGCAAGCCAAGGTGGGGGCCAAACTCCGTCACGAGGTCTTCCAGCGTGGGCTCCACCATCCAGCGGTCAAGCGCCAGGAGCCCCTTGAACTGGTCCTGGCCAATGGTATCCAAGCGCAGCGGCGTGCGCATGTCCTGCCCATCAATCAGCAGCACCCCAATGCAGCCCCCGTAAAGCCGACCCCACTTGATGGTCTCGTTGATCGACTGCCACACGGCGTGGCGAGCAACGCAGTGGTCGATCTTCTCCTGCTCGTCGGGCTGAAGCTCCGTGGTGTAGTCGATGCCGGCCCGGGTCATGTCGTTGGCGACGATGTCCACAGCCACGCCACCCAACCAGCTCCCACGATGAATCCACTCCAGCATGATGCGGTTGCGCGTGATGGGGTTGAAGCCGTAGCTACTGGTGCTCACGGCATTGTCGGCACCCATGCCCATGCGCTGCATGAAATTGACAAAGGAGTCTTGCGTGACCCCTTTGACTGCCGCACCTTCCCACGGGAGAAAGGCTTTCCTCCCTGGTCCTGCTTTCAGGGATGCCCGCAACGAGGTGTCCGCCTTCTGTGCATCCCTTACGGATGCCTTGATCGAGGTTTTCATTTGGCCTTGCCCAGGTGAATATGGATGTGCTTCCCGCGCTGCTTTTGGTCCCTGCCCTGAACCCCAGGGGCCTCGGTGGGGCCGGCCCACTCATCGTTCTTGATGAGTCCCGCCTTCACGGCCTGAAGGTAGACCGGCAGATGCTTGAATGCTTCCAGGTTCGGCACGATTCCGTTAAACGCCTTCGACTTGTACGGCGGAAGATCCCACGACTGCTTGGTCCAATCAGATTGTTCCAAGCCGTCATCAACCAATAGCGTTTCCATCTTCATTCTCCTTTTCCTTGGGAACGGCTACGCGGGCTGGGCCTGACCTCGAAGCGCGGCGTGAGCAGTTTCGGAAGCCTTTCCAAGATTCGCAGTGGCGGACGCTTTCATTGCTACTGCCGTCAATGATGAATCCCCGAGAACCACCACCTCATGTTCCTTGGCGCAGCCATAGCCAGTGCGGTAGGTGCTCAGAATGTGGGAAACCGGAACCTTTGCAAGTAGCATGGTCGCCCCACCAGATTCAGCAAAGCTCCGGGCCGTGGTTAAATCCGCACTAAAGGAAGAAGCGGGTTGCAGAGCCATATTGACCTGTCGGGGCTCCCCGCTAAACTCGGTCGTCATCCCACGGACAAGACTCAGCTCCTTAATCCCCTTCTCTGCAAAGAATTCCTGCGTCTCGTCGTACTGAGCCTTGACAAAATCCTTCAGGGCCTCGTTGAACTGCTGGTTTTCTTCGGCAGTGGACAGCGGCATGCGGAGATACTCGGCTGCGTCCTTCCTGATTTCCTCCGGCGACTTCTCCTTTACGAGGGTCATGCCCCCATCGACAGCGTCTTTCAGACCAAAGGCTTCCTTCACTGCAAGCTGCATCGCACAGGGAACTGGATGCCCGTTCCCGGAGGAGTGGGCCCACGAAGAAATCAAGCGCTCTTCAAAGGTCTCATCCCTGGAGAAGCTCGTCTCGTACTTGTTCTTCATATCCTGAAACGACTTGCTACTGGCCAGCCTTTTCGTCATAGCAGCTTCGACGGCCTCCTTCATCTTCTTTGCGCTCGCGGCGGCCCCACCCAGGAGTGCCCCCTTGGCCGCATGCATGCCATTCACAAAGTCAGACTTATCACCCCCTGCGAACTCCTCCGGGGAAATCGTATCCGCCACCTTCGGCAACGTCCTGAATCCCGTAGCGGGGACTGGTGCTGGTTCCTGCTTCTTCGGCACTTCCACCTTCGGGGCTGGTTGGCCGTCTTTCTTCACCACCTGATATTGCCCGCCCGGGAGCTTGACAATGTCCAGCGTCCCCTTAGCCCCGGCTGTCTTCTCGTTCTTGAACATCGAGATATAGGCCGAAAGGTTCTTCGTGCTTTCGGCTCCGATCGCCTTCGCCAGCTCGGGCAGCGTGAATGGGTGCCCACTGCTAAGCAGCTCGTGCACCGCGTGCTTTGCGTTCTTCGTCTGCGAGGTGCTTGTGGGTTTGGCACCCTGGGGTGCTGCGCCGCCCCCACCTGATCCGAACTGTCCGTTGTCCGCCCTGGGGTGCTTGCTTTCCTCCCAATTCGGATCGGCATCCCCGGTCTTGCTCTTGCTGACAATGAAGGCAAGCAGCTCCTCGGCAAGCTGCTCGTAATCAGAGGCCGTGATCTCGGCAGCATCCCTGGTCTTGCGGCTGGGCCAGGCCCTCTCTAGATGCACGTGAATGTGACGAGCCATGATCCCTCCAGGCTAGATCTTAATTCTCTCTAGCGGTTAGGCCCAATTTCTTGAGCTGCTCCGGCGTAATAGTGATGTGGCCGGCCTCGCCATTTGGCTTGATGCCAGCTTCCTTGAGTTTCTCCATATCTGCCTTGCCAGAGTAGCGGAGGTGAATATGGGAACCCGCCATGTAGGCCCCCATGGTGCTGGAGGGTTTACCAGCTCCCTTTCCGGCTTCCCCTTTCCGGCTTCCCCCGGCCGATCCACCACCGGAGCCAAACTTACCGTTTTCAGCCCTCGGGTGGTCGGACTCGTTGAAGCTGCCGTCGTGAACATGAACGTGAATGTGACGAGCCATGATCCCTCCTGATCAGGTTGCTTGTACGATGCCGGCGGCGTTGGGGGTCACGGTCAGCGTGTTGCCGTTGGTGGTGGCGGGAATGTCGGCCGGCGTGTTGTCCCCGAGGAAGTGGCCCAACAGCGGGTTGACCTTACCATTCAAGGTGCCCAGGTAGTAGAAGTAGCCGTAACGCCAGGCCGGGATACTGCCCCCCGATGCTGTCCAGATCACGGGATCGCTTGTGAATTTCACCACGCCGGCAGTCTGGTTCAGCACCACATTTGCCAGTGCATTGCCGCCGGTGACGTAGCCATTGCCGTTTGCCACCTCGTTGGTCAGATCCGCCAGCACTTCGTTGGTGGCATCGTTCGGCGCGAAGGTGCTGGTCAGCAGCAACAGCCGGAAATTGGCGGCCGTGGCGGCCAACAGATTTGTGGCATTGAAGAAATTCAGCTTTGCGAGATTGGGGAAGATGATGTTGCCAGCGGCCATGATGGGCTACTCCGTGAGGGTGGGAAAGGTCAGTTGGGGGACGGCGACGTTGCTCAGGGCATCGCGCATGGAGGCGAGCACATCCTCCAGGGCGGAAATCCGGTCTTCCATGCTGGTGGCCCTCTGATAGGCCATGACATCGGCACCGCGAAGATCTTGCACGGCAGCCACGAAGCTTTCCAGCGGGGTCAAGGCCACATCCTTCTCGTACTGGGCGCGGAAGGCCTCAGCCGACAGAATAGCCACCTGGCCTGGGGCGAACTCAACCAGCCAACTGGTTGCCGGGACAATATGCTGGTTGCCTTGGCTGTCCAGCATCCCCTGCGGGCTGTTGTACGGATTGGCCTGGGCCATGACTTGGAGAGGGAGACGCTTGAAATTATTCATTCCTTCTTCCTTATTAGATGATGTTGAAAATTCTTCGGCGGGGATACTCGAAGAAGAACCGAACCTTTGGTGGCGCTTCCAGCACGAGGCCAAAGCGCTTTGCGTGGCGGTACGTGGAATAGGCCCGGGTCAGCACGCCGGCGGAGCGCTGAAGCTGAGCCCTCCAGTTCTCCAGCGAGTGATTGCCTTTGTTGATGTTGCACAGGTGGCAGGCTGGGGTCAGATTCTCGAAGCAATCCCGCTCGGGATGATCCATGCCACCGGTCGCCACCCACTTGGTCCGTCGACCGACCCTGACCCACTGCCCCTGCCGGCCAAGTGGCTGCACGTGATCCGCCTGCCATTTCTTGCCCAGGCGCTCCCCGCAATAGGAGCAGCGGCCCCCATAGCGCTGGTAGAGCGATTCGCGTTCCTGGGCCTTGCTAAGGGCCTTGGCGGATGCCATGCTGGCCCTAGAGCAGACTGAGCAGAAGCGTGGCTTCCGCCTGCCGGCGCAACACAAGCCCCGGCAGAACCTTACCCCCACCATAGACCCACTTGTTGATCTCCTCAGCTGCACGCCGCCAATCCCCCGAGTTAAGGCGCCTCTTAAGCGTTGATTGACCAAGCGCGTTGAGGCCGAGGTTGAAGGCAAAGTCAGTCGTGGCTATCTGAGCCTCATCCGGCAACCCTGGGCAGTGCCGTTGCACCCCGGGGAGATAGACCCGGATGATCTGCTGGATCAGCATGTCTTCTGCCGTAGCCACGGAAATGGCTGGATCCTTTAGTTGGACCTTCTTGCCATCCAGATAGGACGTGGCTCCGTAGCCGATGGTCGCCACGCCAGCCGGGCAGTAATAGGGCCGAAGGCGTAGGCCTTCGAAGCGGCGGCAGAGTTCCGCCACCCCTTCCACCACGGACGGGATGTCAGTCGGCATTGTTGCTCCCCTGCCCACGATTTGCGGGCTCCCAATCATCATTGGAGCGCGTGGCTGATGTGCACTTCTTGCGCCTGCCAGCCAACAGGTCGAGACGTTCCGCCATGTGCCTGCCCAGATCCGTCAGTTCCTTGGCTGAGGGCAGATTGGTCAACATTTCCTCCCACGCCAGTTTGCGCTCCAGTTCCGCCTTGGTCAGCACGGGCCCGGCTACCGGGCCCAACGAATCGCGCCACTTGTAGATCCTGCTCATGATTTTTCTCCAGGTTGTGAAACCCTATCTATACCGCTACCTGCCCAGCCGCTCCCACATGCCGATGGCCCCGCTCCGCTGGATGTAGCCATCCAAACCATAGCGGATTGCATCCCAATGGTGGTTGTGCTTGTCGATGATGACCGGCAATACCAGCGGCTGCCCATAGGCATCGAGCTGGAGCTTGTCCGTCTTATAGCGGTAGAGCCTGGCCTCCTCGGCCGTCTTCACGCAACGCGGATGGATAACGATCTGGTGGAAGCCCTTCAGGTGCGTGATGCCATCCTTCACCGACCCGTCCCACTTCTCGGCGCCGCTAATAGCAAAGCCCTTGCGGGCAAGGTAGCTGTTGGTTTCCGGCCGGGCGCAGTCGGCCTTGATTGGCCAATTACGTGCGCCTGGAATCGAGTCGTAGAACTCAGGCAGCTCATCTAGCTCCACGCCTACACCATGCGCCTCGTACTCGATGAAGAGGCGCCGGCGTGGCACTTCCTCCCCAGGCCACTGATGCTTTTCCAAGATGAAGAAGCGATTCAACGTAGCCGGATCCTGCGCAAAGCCGTGATCGGCCCCAAACATCAGCCGGTCAGCCTTCTCCCACAGATCATCGGGGAACTCGCGCACGATGGCATTCTTCGAGAAGATGACCGCATTGCTGATCTTCAGCGGCATCCCCAACCAGATGTGCTCGTAAAGCGGATAGTCCCGTTCCCGGTCCCCTTCCATCTCCATGCGCAGATTCACAGGGAAGTAGGGATTCTCGTCGTAGTTGATCTTGTGGCAGACGACCCAGGACTCGTAGCCGCTCTGGCGAAGCAGCTCGCTGTCCACGTGGCCGCCTGGGCCAGGATGCACGCAGCGCCGGTAAGTGGCATCGTCCTCGTCGACCAGGTTGAAGCTGACCCAGATCTCTGATCCTGGCTTACGGATCGTAGGAATCAGGGAGCGCCACGAGGATTCACTGATTGCTGCGGCTTCTTCAGCCCAGACAATGTCGATCCCTTCTGTGGAGCGGAAGCCTTGCTCGTTCCCGTGCAGCCCTTTGAAGATGAATTCCGCACCAGCCCGGCTAGTAATGCCTTCCTTCGTGACGTGGAACCAGCTATCCATGCCCAGCCGGGTAATCGTGTCCTTCAGGATCTTGTGGCTGCTGTCCTTGATGGATGCTTGGAATTCACGCACGCAAAGCACGCGCAGTGCATGCGAGGCAGTCAGCCGTATCAGAGCCTCGGCGAAAGCCCAGCTCTTAGCCGATCCCCGGCCGCCCCAGTAGACCTTATAGCGGGCTTTCTTGTAGTAGAGATCCGAAAGCTTATGTGCCCGATTCAGGACTAGGCTGCGCTCGTTGTGCTCCGGGTCAAACTCAGGCCTCGAATCGGATTCTTCGGCGAGTGCCTGCTGCTTCCTTAACCGGCTCCTCCTCGCCTTCTCCATCATCGCAAGCGCCATCCTCTGCTTCGGCGGAAGCGCATTTAATGATCTCGTCAAGCTGGTCATCGGTAAGCCCCGCAATGGTTTCTACTGTGGATAGCCTCGGAGCAAAGTAGGGTGCTGCGGCCTTTGCTGCATCCTTCACTTGCTCAACATCAAGCGCCTTGTAGACTTCACGGAAGATCCGATTACCTTCCTGATCTACCGAGCCACTATCCTCCATGATCCTGACTGGCATCCCACGGGCCATACGGAGCAAGATCTCGTGCGGCAATTCCCCCTCCTGCTTAGCTGCTTCCCTCGCTTCACGTTGCAGCTTATTTACTGATCCCGGCTTACGTCCCTGCCCTCTTCCCGGACCGCCTCGTCCAGTAAGCACCGGCTTGGTAGATGTTTCCATTGTTACCCTATCTTTCGCGCACTAAGATCCCGTGCGCTGTAGTGTATTGTTTAGCAATTTAACTAGCTACGTAGCTAGTTCCCTTTACGTAAAGGATCCGGTGATGGTCCCCGGCTACTGCACTGGCCGGCATGGAGAATCCCCATTACACCACCCCAGTCTGATCCACCAAGGGACCATCACAGGATCCTTCACTGACTTCTCTTGCGATTTCCATTTTCGAGATAGTAAGCCCTCCTGCTTCTGATCCAGCTTAGGTAATGCCACGTCATCCAAGCGGCTACGGATCCCCACGTAATTACTGAAATCCCCGCAAGGACCAGCAACCAGAGCCACAGACTCATCGTCTTCCCTTTGGATGAATGCGCTCGATCCGCCAAGCACAATAAAAAAAGGGCCGCATGTGCGGCCCTTTTGGTAGGTTCCCCGATCTTCCTATTCTGGCAGCCCCATCACCTGGAAGTAGCGGACGAGCACTGATGACCAGTTCTCCAGATTACCGTGCTCGTCATCGGCCACGCGCAGCCCTTCCAGACTCTGGAAGCCCACGTCGCTGATCTCGTCTTCGTTGCTCTGTATGCTGTGGACGGGGGCCAGGTCCCAGAGCGCTACGAGGCCAAGATGAACCCGGCCTACGGCATCCTTGTTGTCCACCAGCAGACCAATGCATTGTTTCTTGATGACTTGGAGATCAGGTCCGAGCTCTTCGCGCACTTCCCGGTTGATGGCCTCGCCGAGGGTCTGGTCAAGGTTGATGCTGCTATCGATGAAAACACAATCCTCTGCATCCACATGGCCGCCGAAGCCAATGGAGCTCTTGGCATGCAGGCGCGATTCCCCACCGGCCGGGGAGCGCACGTAGCTCAGCAGCTCGCCGCGCCAGCGAAAAACCACGTAAGGAATGATCTGCCGAAAGGCATCGTCCTTCTCCAGTATCCCACGGGGGCCAAGCCACAACCCAGCATCATTAATGCGATGGAGGGCCGTAGCAGCATTGCATGACACCAGGAAGGCCTCACCGATGCGGTGTCCGTATTGGGTCGCGAGGAGGTTCAGGTACGGGGCCTCTGCGGCCAAAATCATCTTGTTCATGTTGGACATGTTGATTCTCCAGGGGGTTATCGCCAAGGTGGGCTCTATAGATATACCGGAGCCCACCCAATGCACCCTACTGCGAATAGCAACGAAGGCTGGATCCCGTGACCCCAGTAGCTGCGCCAACGTCCAGATTCACCACGTCGCCTGTGACGAGACGTCGAGTGACTGTGATCCCACCCGGGCCGATTGCTGATCGACTCCCGGTGGATTCAACCCCCACGCGCATGGCTGCTGTGGCGCTCGTCTTGATGGAGTTGTTCAGAAAGGCAAGATCCCTTACTGCAAGCTCCGTGCGCAACGTGGCATCGGCGGCCTCATCCTCGAAGATCGACGAGTGCACCTCGATCGGGCCGTGGCCTGTGCGCGGGCGCGTAGCAAAAGACCCATCTGGGTCATACGGCGAGCGGGCCGTCTGGTTACGCGTGATGGCATTGTTGGTGACGCGCACGTTCCGGGGGCCAAAGGTCTGGTACCCACCTTCCCTGGCAATCAGAATCGCAGCTCCTAGTGGCGTGTTATCGATCACGTTGCTGTCAATCGTCACGTCGCGCCCACCGATTACTGTGATCCCACGGCCCCAGTACTGGGCGGACAGGTTATTGCCGGATATCAGGATATTCTGAACGAGCCGGTTGTTCACCCTGTCCGCCCAGTTTGCACGCAGATCGGCGGCCGTATTCAGCGCGGGTTCCCCACTTGACGCATAGCTGACCACTGCGATCATGTCGTCGCCGTTTTCCCTGACCGTGTTCCCCACCACGCGGCCGTCCCGAGATCCCCCCGTGATGTGGATGCCATCGGATAACGTGCGGACCACAGTATTGCCGGATACGAGGAAATTCACCGCCCTGAGCAGCATGATCCCACCGGCGCTTGCGGAATTCTTGTCAACCGACCCATCTATTGGCGCGATGACATTGCCCACGATGGAAACGCTGCGGACAATCTGCTTGACCCCGGCAAT